>SXGS01024770.1_pt1 | contig 19818 bp, 19 predicted proteins | sample 3174681 | NCBI WGS metagenome assembly SXGS01 (sample SAMN11356861, study PRJNA531348) | freshwater metagenome | isolation source: freshwater sample F1-80 | place: China: Fuxian Lake, Yuxi | collected 2017-12-25 | reverse complement strand
CCTCGGTGGTGACTCCGCAGACGATCAGCTGCTTCATGCCGCGATGCTTGAGGATGGCGTCGAAATCCGTGGCGTAGAACGCACCTTTGCCCGGTTTGTCGAGCACCGGCTCGCCGGCCCTGGGCTTGAGCTCGTCGATGATGTCGTGCCCGTGTTCGCCGCGCACCAGGATGCGGCCCATCGGGCCCTTGTCGCCGATCCCGGTCTTGAGCCGGCCGCGCGCCTTCTTGCTGGGCTGGAGGTCCGAGAGGTCGGGCCGGTGGCCTTCCCTTGTATGGATGATGAGCAGCCCGGCCTGCCGCGCCGCCGCGAGCACCCGTTTGATCGGGGCAATCGCCTTACGCAGCAGCGACACGTCATTGCCCAGCGCCTCACCGAAGCCGCCGGGATCGACGAAATCGCGCTGCATGTCGACGATGACGAGCGCCGTGGCCGCCGGCTGGAACTCGAACGTATACGGCTCAGCTTTGACGGTTGCCATGCTCCCCCTTCGCCGGCTCCACCGCCGATCATACCCCGGAAGTCCGAGTCTTGCAAAACCCGTGCAAGCCCGGCCTGGACGGTTGAAGGGCTGCCTGTTCGCCGGCCTCTGCTATAGTGAGGCCCGGTTTTGGCATGCAAGTCTCCGACGAAGACAAGAAGCGCCGCCAGGGCAAGACGATCCTCGTGGTCGACGACGACCCGACGATCGCCGATTTCATCAAGCTCATCCTGCAGCACGCGGGCTTCACCGTCGTTGTCGTGCATACCGGCGAGGAGGCGCTGGCGACGCTGACGCGTATTACTCCGGTGGCCATCCTGCTCGACGTCAATCTTGACCCCCGCGACCGCGACTGGGACGGCTACGAGACCTGTGCCCGTATCCGTGACAACTACCGCGACCTGAGCGCGCCGGTAATCTTCGTCACCGTGCGCAAAACTCAGGCCGACGTGAAGCGCGCGATGCAAGTCGGCGGTGACTATTTCATCACCAAACCCCTGGCGGCGGACAAGCTGCTGGAGCGCGTCACCTATGCGCTCGGCCGCGGCAAGCTCAACCGTCTCCCCCGCTGAAGCAATGGCCACGGTACCGATCCCGCCTGACGACAAGGAGCGCGTCGCGGCGCTGCGCCGGCTGCGTCTGCTCGATACCCCGCCCGAGCCGGCCTTCGACCGCATCACCCGTGCCGTGGCCCGCCTGCTCGGTGTGCCGACTGCCCTGGTCACCCTGGTTGATGCCGACCGTCAATGGTTCAAGTCGTGCGTTGGCCTCGACGCCACGGAGACGCCGCGCGAGCTTTCATTTTGTGCCCATGTCGTGGCGCGGCGCGAGCCGATGGTCGTGCTCGACACCCACAAGGACCCGGTCTTCGCCGACCATCCGGTGGTCGTCGCCAATCCCAAGGTCCGCTTCTATGCCGGGGCGCCGCTCATCACCTCGGACGGCTATGCGCTCGGTACGCTGTGCGCGGTCGACTACGCGCCCCGGCCCGACTTCTCCGATATCGACCGCCAGCGGCTTGTCGATCTCGCAGGGGCCGTGGTCGATGCCATCGAGGCGCGCCGCATCTCCCACTTCCTGCGCAGCCAGACGGACCTGCTGCAGACCACGGTCGACGCGATCGGCGACGGGATCAGCGCCTTCGACGCCAACCTCAAACTGGTGGCCTGGAACCGGCAGTTCCTGGCCCTGTTCGACATGCCCGAGCGGCTCGGCCGCAAGGGCACGGATTTCGCGGAGTTCATCCGTTACATGGCGCAACAGGGTGAATATGGGCCCGGCGATCCCGAGGTCTACGTCGCGGACCGGGTCGCGACCGTGCGCCGCTGGGAGCCAAGGCAGCTCGAACGGCGCCGGCCGAACGGGCGGGTCATCAGCATCCGCAGCGTACCGCTGCCCGGCGGCGGCATGGTGAACAGCTACGCCGACGTCACCGAGGCCCGTCGCCGCACGGAAGAGCTCGAGCAGCAGACCCGCCTCTTCCGGCTTTTCGAACAGGTCGCCGCCATCGCTAACGAGGCCCGCGACCTCGAGACGGCGCTGCAGCGGGTCCTCGACGAGGTCTGCGCCTATACCGGCTGGCCGGTCGGCAACGCGATGGTGCGCGCGGACGACTCGTCCGAGTTCGTGACCACGGATCGCTGGCATATCGGGGATCCGCGCTACGCCTCGTTTCCCGAGGCGAGCCGCGGCTTGCGCTTCGGCATGGGTGTGGGCGCTGCCGGGCGTGTGATGGCGAGTCATCGTCTGGAATGGCTCCCCGACATACGGGAGTTCAAGGCCTTCAGGCGCGGCAAGATCGCCAATGAATTGGGGTTGATGGCCAGCTTCGCCTTCCCGGTCTTCGCCCGCGGCGAGGTCTGCGCCGTGCTGCAGTTCTATAACGACCGCGTGACGCCGGTGGATCCCGGCATGTTCCCGGTCATGGATTTTGCGTCCGCGCAGCTGAGCCGCGTCGCCGAGCGCGAGCAGATGGCCCGGGTCAAGAACGAGTTCGTCTCGACGGTCAGCCACGAGCTGCGTACGCCGCTGACCTCGATCGCCGGCGCCCTGGAGCTGATCGATGCGGGGGTCACCGGAGCCCTGCCGGAGAAGGCGCAGGAGATGGTGCGCATTGCCTACCAGAACAGCCAGCGCCTGATCCGTCTGATCAACGACATCCTGGACATCGAGAAGATCGAATCGGGCCGCATGGCCTTCGAACGCAAGCACGTCGCGCTGCGGCCGCTGGTCGAACGGGCCGTTCATGAGACCCAATCCTTCGCGGCCGGATACAAGGCGACGCTCCGCTTCCTGCCGGGCGACGACCTCATGGCCTGGGTCGATCCCGACCGGTTCCTGCAGGTGGTCACCAACCTGTTGTCGAACGCGGCGAAATTCTCTCCACCGGAGGGAGTCGTGGACGTGCTCCTGGTCCGGGATGAAGGCCAGATCCGCCTCTCGGTCGTCGACCGCGGGCCGGGCATTCCGGAGAATTTCCGCAACCGCCTGTTCGAGAAATTCGCCCAGGCGGACAGCTCCGATCGCCGGGCCAAGGGCGGCACGGGGCTTGGCCTCGCCATCGTCAAGGGCATCGTCGAGCGCTTCGGCGGCACGATCAGCTTTGAAACCGCGCTGGGCACGGGCACGACCTTTCATATCGATCTCCCCGAAGGGAACGAATCCTCCACGGCGGCCGCAACGCCGGAGAGACCGCGCGTCCTGGTGCTGGAAGACGACATCGCCAGTGCGGCCCTGCTCGAGGCGATCTGCCGCGATATAGGGTGCGACTGCGATGTGGCTCACTCGACCGTGGGCGCCCGCCGCCTGGTGGCGGAACGGCCGTTCACCCTGCTGATCACCGACGTCATGCTTCCGGGCCAGAGCGGCATCGACTTCCTGCATGAGCTGCGCACCACCGCCCGGACCCGGAATCTGCCGGTGATCGTCGTCTCCTCGGAGGCGACAAGCGGCGGCTACGCGGCCCAGGCGGCGGCTCTGGGCATCGTCGAGTGGCTGGAAAAGCCGATCGACGCCCGGCAGGTAATGGGCCTGGTCGAGAGTATAGTTGCCGGGCACAAGGCACAGGCGAGGCCTTCATGACCGGCGAGCTCAAACGGATCCTCTACGTCGACGACGAGCCCGACATCCGCACGGTTGCCAAGATGGCTCTGGAAACCGTCGGCGGCTTCACCGTCCTGCTCTGCGCCTCGGGTACCGAAGCCGTGGCCTGCGCCGAGGACTTCGCGCCCGATCTCATCCTCCTCGACGTCATGATGCCGGCGATGGACGGGCCGGCGACCCTGGCGGCGCTGCGCAAGCTGCCGTCCCTGGCCCGGACCCCGGTCCTGTTCTTCACGGCCAAGGTGCAGACCGGCGAGGTCGAGCAGCTCAAGAGCCTCGGCGCTCTGGAGATCGTCGCCAAACCGTTCAAGCCGATGCAGCTGCCGCAGACGCTGCGCGATATCTGGGAGCGCGCCCGTAAGGCGTAGGGATCATGGAGACACCGGAAGAGGCGCTCAAGCGGCAGTACATGGCCCTGTGCCAGGAATTCGCGATGAGCATCGCGCCCAAGATGGCTGAGATTGAAACCGGCCTGCAGCATTTGCGCGCGGCCACCGGTGTCGAGGCGGCGCGCGCGGCTCTCAAGGAAGTCGAAGCTGCTGCGCATCGCCTGGCCGGCGGCGGCTCCACCTTCGGCTATCCCGCAATCAGCCGCGCCGCCGTGCCGGTTGATTCCGGAGCCCGCAAGCTGGGCAAGTCGGCCAGCCCGTCGAGTGCTGCCGCAGATCAGTTGTTGCCGCTGGTAGAGGCGCTACGCGCCGTCACGGCCAATCCCGGCGAGCCGCAGATCTGACGCTTGCGGGCGTGCTTGACGCGCCGGCCTTTCGCCCTGCATACAAATCGCTTGCCGCGACAGACGGCAATGGCGGGCGGCCCGACCGGCGCCCGCGCGGTTTCTGGGGAATGGGTTTCATGGCCGTCTCGACGCGAATCGTCCGCAACCTCTATCGCGATTCCGTGTCGCTGATGCAGCTCTCCGACACGCTGGCCAAGCGCGCCGGTATCGCCGAGATCTCGGCCGTGATGGCAACACCGGCCAATCTCGACCTGCTGCGCGAGGCGAAGCTGCTCGACGGCACGATCAGTGCCGGTCCCAACGATCTGCTGATCATCGCCCGTGGCGAGACCGCGGCGGTCAGCGCCGCCCTCGACGAGGCGGAAGCTTCGTTGACCCGGGCGCCGGCAATCGATGAAGGCAGTACGGGACCTGCGGAGAAGAAGCTGCCGCGCAGCCTGGCCACGGCGGTCGCCGAACGGCCCTCGGCCAACCTCGTGCTGATCTCGACGCCCGGCGACTACGCCGCGGCCGAGGCGCGCAAGGCGCTCAATCTCGGTCTCAACGTCATGGTGTTCAGCGACAATGTCGGCCTGGCCAGCGAGATCGCGCTCAAGCGTCTGGCCGACGAGCGCGAGCTGCTGGTCATGGGTCCGGATTGCGGCACGGCGATCATCGACGGCGTGCCGCTGGGCTTTGCCAACGTCGTGCGCCGCGGCGCCGTGGGCGTGGTCGGCGCCTCGGGCACGGGCATGCAGCAGGTCACCTGCCTGGTCGACCGGCTGGGGGCCGGCATCTCGCATGCCATCGGCACCGGCGGCCGCGATCTGCACCACCACATCGGTGGCGCCTCGATGCTGCGCGGCCTCGCCCTGCTGGCCGCCGACAAGGAGACGAAGGTCATCGTGCTGGTGTCGAAGCCCCCGGCACCGGAGGTGGCGGAGAAAGTGCTCGCTGCGGCGGTCAAGGCCGGCAAGCCGGTGGTGGTGAATTTCCTGGGCGCCGATCCGGCGACGATCAAGGGCCGGAATCTCCACGCCGCGGCGACGATCGAGGATGCGGCGCACGCGGCCGTGGCGCTGCTAAAGGGCCGCAAGCCAAAGCCGGTGACCCGGATGCCGGCCGCAGCGCGTATCAGCTTCAAGAAGAGCCAGCGCTATGTGCGCGGTCTCTACAGCGGCGGCACGTTCGGCTACGAAGCCTCGCTTCTTCTCGGTGCGAAGCTCGGCACGATCCGCTCGAACGTGGCGGTGCGTGAGACCGACGAGGATGACGATCCCTGGACCAGCCGCGGCCACACCATCGTCGATCTGGGCGACGACGTCTTCACCCGCGGCCGGCCTCACCCGATGATCGATCATCGGCTGCGCAACGAGCGCCTGGCCAAGGAAGCTGCCGATCCCGAGACGGCCGTGATCCTGCTCGACATCGTGCTGGGTCATGGCGCGCATGCCGACCCTGCTTCCGTCATGGCACCGGCGATCCGCGCGGCCCACGATGCGGCCCGGCAGGCCGGAAGACGGCTGGCTATCGTCGGCTTCGTCTGCGGCACGCCGGAAGACCCGCAGGGGCTGAAGAAGCAGGAGGAGGCGCTGCGCAAGGCCGGCCTGATCCTCTGCGCCAGCAACGCCGAGGCGGTGCGGCTGGTGGCGCGGCTCGTGCCGCGCGCCAAGGCGGCCCCCAAACCCGCCCGGAAGAAAAGCAAGTCGAAAGGACGCGGACGATGAGCGGGCTGCTTTCCCGGAAGCTCGAGGTCGTCAATCTCGGCCTGCCCTCCTTTGCCGCGGCGATCGCCGGGGCTGGTGGCAGTGTCACGCAGGTGGCCTGGGCGCCGCCGGCGGGTGGCGACCGCGCGGTCGGCGAGGCGCTGGCCAAGCTGATCGGCAACCCGGCTGTCGAGGCGGCCAACCAGAAGGCATACGCGCTCTATCTCGCGGCGCAGCCGCGGCTCGTCGGTGTGGGCATCGCGCGCGAGGTCGTGCCGGGCCTCGAAGGGCGGATGGTTCTCCACGCCGGCGCACCGATCGAGTGGTCGCGCATGTGTGGACCCATGCAGGGCGGCATCTGCGGCGCCCTGGTCTACGAAGGCTGGGCGTCGGACCTCGATGCGGCGCGCCAGCTCGCCGCCTCGGGCGTCGTCAAGTTCGATTCCTGCCACCATCACGGGGCGGTTGGCCCGATGGCCGGCATCCTCAGCCCGTCGATGCCGGTGTGGATCGTCGACAATCCCGAGCATGGCAACAAGGCGTTCGCCACGCTCAACGAGGGTCTGGGCAAGGTGCTGCGCTACGGAGCCAACAGTCCCGAGGTCCTGGCGCGGCTCAAATGGTTCGAGACGACGCTCGCTCCGACGCTCAGGGCCGCGCTTTCCATCACCGGTCCGATCGATCTCAAGCCGCTGATGGCCCAGGCCCTGCACATGGGCGACGAGATGCACAACCGCAACGTCGCCTCCTCGGCGCTGCTCTTCCGCAAGCTCGCCCCGGCCATGATGAAGACCGACATCAAGGCCAGCGACATCGCCGCGAGCGTGGATTTCTTCACGGCCAACGACTTTTCCTTCCTCAACGTCTCCATGGCGGCGTGCAAGGCGATGATGGATGCGGCGCACGGCGTCGAGGGCAGCAGCCTGGTCACCACGATGGCACGCAACGGCGTCGAGTTCGGCATCCGGGTGAGCGGCACCGGCGGCCAGTGGTTCACCACGCCGGCCCCGCGGGTCAACGGCCTCTATTTCCCCGGATACCCCATCGCCGATGCCGCACCGGACCTCGGCGACAGCGCGATCACCGACCCCTGCGGCATGGGCGGTTTCGCCATGGCTTCCGCGCTGGCGATCGTCAAGTTCATCGGCGGCACGCCGGACGAGGCGCTCGGCTACACCCGCGCGATGAGCGATATCACGCTGGGCCGCAACCCGTCATTCACCCTGCCGGCACTGAACTTCGCCGGGACGCCGGCGGGCATCGATATCCGCAAGGTGGTCGATACGGGCGTCGAGCCGGTGGTCAACACAGGGATAGCCCACAAGGATGCCGGTGTCGGTCAGATCGGGGCCGGCATCACGCGCGCACCGCTTGCCTGCTTCACCAAGGCGGTCGAGGCGCTGGCCAGCCGGCTGTGACGTTCAGGCAGGCCGCCTGATGATGTCGTCGCGCAGGATCGGCACGTAGTAGGTCATGATCATGTCGACGGTGCTGCCATCGGCGGCGAGCGGCAGCGCCAGACGCTGCACCGCCAGGAAATCGCGATTGGCAAAGGGCAGGTTGCGCTGCCAGTACTGCGGCGTGTGGTGACGCACGAGCTCTGAATAGGCGGCGTGCAGCGGCGGATACGCTTGTGCCGGCATGATCTCGTCGATGAAGCGGCCGGTATTGTCGGCGCCGAGAGCCTCAGCGACGCCGGTGCCGACCAGCCGGAAGCGGAAGCGGAAATCGTCGTTCAGGCGGACCACGTCGTAGAGCGCCACATGCGGCAGCAGACGCGGGATCTCGAGCGGGTCGATATGCTGGCGCCCGGGCAGCCGGCCGGGGGGCGCCTTGCTCTGCCAGTACACGAAGAACGCGCTGAATCGCGGATCCTTGGCGTCGGCGGGTAACGAGAGATCCGCAGGAGACGTCATAAGTATTTCTGTTGTTTAGAGGATTGCCGGTCGAGGGCATATCCTACAAACGTACGGTATGGCCGGGGGCGAGCATCCGCCCGGCCGCCGGTTAAGCCACTTAACTGCGAATAATTCTTACTTGCAGAGTAGCGGAGGCTGGGCTATCCATCTGCAGGCAGCAGTCTGGTTCTTGCCCTTTACGTGATGAACGTGCCCGCCAGCCGCGACATGAGCGATCGACCTTCTTCCGCACCCGGCCGTCCGTCGCCCGCGCGGGTCAACATCGACACGATTCTGCGCGGCCGGCAGGAAGTGATCATCGAGCATCGCGACGAGGAATACCGCCTGCGCATCACGAGCAACGGCAAGCTGCTGCTGACGAAGTAGAAGTTTCCGCCGCGCCAGGGCGCGGCATTCATACCCAGCAAGCCACCCCGGCCAGCGCTTCGCGCGAGGCCTTCGGTAGCCAGCCAGGTTTCACACCGCTGGTCTATCGAGGGGGATTCTCCATGGCTGTCTCGCTGTCACGTCTTCTCAAGGGCACCCTGCCCGTTGCGGCTCTGCTCGCCGCGTCGCCTTCCTGGGCGCAGAATCAGGCCCAGGTTCCGGCAACCACACTCGACCCGGTCACGGTGACGGCGACCAAGACGCCGCACCAGGTCGACGACGTGCCGGCCAGCGTCCGCGTCATCGGTCCCGAGGAGATCGAGCGGCGCGTGCCGCGCACAATGAACGACGTCATTGGCGACACGCCGGGCGTCGAGATGACCGGTGGCCCACGCCGCAGCGCGCTCGATGTCAATATCCGCGGCTTCGAAGGCCAGCGCGTCGTCACCACGCTCGACGGGGCGCGGCAGAATTTCGACGCCGGCCACAAGGGTCGCTTCTTCATCGACCCGGACCTGCTCAAGCAGGTCGAAGTCCTCAAAGGCCCGGCCTCCACCCTCTACGGCAGCGGCGCAGTCGGCGGCGTGGTGGCAATGAGGACCAAGGACGCGTCGGACTTTCTTGAGCCTGGCGAGACCGGTGCGGTGCGCGGCAAATACGGCTACAGCTCGGTACGCCGCGAGCCGCTCTACAGTATCACGGGCGCCTCGCGTCCGGAAAAGGGCATCGACGTCCTCGGCAACTTCACCTATCGCAACAGCGGCTCGATGCGTCAGGGCGGCGACCGCGAATTGGGCGATTCGCGCGAGCAGCTCCACTCCGGGCTGTTCAAGATGGGGTTCGATCCCGGCAACGGGCACCGCATCTTCGGCAGCTACAGCATGTATATCGAGCACGGCCCGACGCCGTCGAATGCCGAGACCAGCTTCAACGGCACCGACGTGTTCCGCATGGACCGCCGGACCGAGCAGAACACGGGCACCTTCGGCTATTCGTTCGAAAACGGGGATTCGCCGCTGTGGGCGCCCACGGCCACGATCTACCGCAACCAGATCGACATCAACGAGAACCGGCTCGACAACGCCACGGCGCGCCTCGACGAGACTCGGCTCGTCACCAGCGGCCTCGACCTGCGCAACACGTCGAAGCTCGGGGACCTGGGCTTCGGCAACCACACCCTGACCTACGGCACCGAGTTCTACAACGACAGCCAGGACGGTCTGCGCAACGGCCAGGCGCGTCCCGGTTATCCGGGCGCCCAGAATTACGTCACGGGTTTCTATGTCCAGGACGAGATCGTGCTCGGCGCCTTCTCGATCATCCCTGGCGCGCGTTTCGACAATTACCAACTGCAGTCGGATGCCTCGACCACCAAGAACGACGAAAGCCGCCTGTCGCCGCGGCTCGGCGCGGTGTGGCGGACCACGCCCTGGCTCAACCTCTTCGCCTCCTACGCCGAGGCGTTCCGCGCGCCGAGCCTGACCGAGATGTACATCGCCGGCTCGCATTTCCCGGGCAACACCTTCATCAACAACCCCAACCTCAAGCCCGAGACGGTCAAGACCTATGAGGCGGGCGCGCGTCTGAAGTTCAACGACGTGTTTGCGACTCGCGATTCACTGCGCTTCCGCACCAGCGCCTTCTACGTGAAGGCGGACGACTACATCGACCTGTTCATCGTCGGCGCCAATGCCCAGTACCAGAACATCTCGAAAGCCAAGCTCGATGGCTTCGAGGCTGAGGCCCTCTACGACACCCCGCGCGCCTTCGGCAGCTTCGGCTTCGCCAAGACCGACGGCGAGAACCGCAGCAGCTCGACGGCCCGGGCGCTGAACTCCCTGCAGGGTGACAAGTTCACCGCCACGGCCGGCGGCAAGATGCCGGAATGGGACCTGATTGCCGGCGTACGCAGCCAGGTCGTGCTTGAGCAGAACAATGTCGACCGGACCATGTTTGATACCGCGTCGCGTACCGGCGGCTATGCCATACATGGCATCTTCGCCAGCTGGATGCCGAGCAACGAGAAACTGCGCGGCTTCCGGCTCGATGCCGGCGTCGACAACATCGGCGACAAGGCCTACCGGCGTCATCAGTCGCAGTCCCTTTACCAGGAAGGGCGCGACGTCTACGGCGCCGTTTCCTACACGGTGAAGTTCTAGGCATGACGCAGGCGGGCACCATCGCTGCGGCCTCGCCTCCGGCGCTTTCCGCCGCCGGCCGGCCCACGGCGACGGCGCTCGGTCTCTCCCTAGCACTGCACGCCAGCCTGGCGGCGGCCGCCCTGTGGTGGCCGCACTCCAGCAACGACGCCTCGCTGGCCACGGTCACGGTCGAGGTGGCGTTCTGGCCGGAGGCGACCGGGGAGGAGCCGGTTGCTGCCGCCGCGGCACCGCCGCCGGAAGCGCCGGCCGAGCCCGTCGTCGAACCGCCCACGGAGGTGGCGAGCGCCGAGCCGCCGCCCACTCCGGTGGAGCCGCCGCCGCCGGTTGTTGAGCCGCCGCCGCAGGTCAGCGAGGCGTTGCCGGCCGTCGAGCCGTCCCCGCCCCCCAAGCCACGCGAGCGGCCGCGCGCCGCTCCGCGCCCCAAGTCCGCCGAGCCCACGGTCGCCGCCGCCCCGCCGACCGAACCGGCGCCCGCCTCGCCGGAGCCCACAGCTCCGAGCCCACCGATCGCCGCACGCTCGGCGGCCCAACCCGCCATTCCGGCCCCGACCCAGCTCGCGGCACTGCCGTCGGCCACCGAGATGCCGTCGTCGCCGCCGCTGATCACCCAGGCGCGCTTCCGTTCGCCGCCCGCCCCGCCCACCTATCCGCGCCGGGCCATCGACCTGGGCCAGGAAGGTGAGGTGGTGATCCGCGCCCTGGTTGGGCCCGATGGCGAATCGCGGGAGATCCGCATCTTCCGCAGCTCGGGCGTCCCGCTCCTCGACGATGCGGCCCTGCGGGCCGTCAGGCGCTGGGCCTTCGAGGCCGCGCAGATCAACGGCCGGGCCATCGAGGCCTGGGTCGAGGTCCCCGTCCGTTTCCAGTTGCGCACCATTCTTTGATCACCCTGGGAGAATCGACATGACTATGGCCATGACCCAAAGCACATCAGAAGCGCCGGGCGCCCTTGCCCTGCGCTATCGCGCCTATCGCGCCGAGCATCCGAAGGTCCGCATCCGCGATGCGGCGCGCTCTCTGGGCGTGAGTGAGGCGGAGCTGGTCGCCACCGGGAATGGCGAAACGGCGACCCGTCTGCACGCCGAGCGCTGGGGTGAGGTGGTCAAGGCGCTGCCGACCCTCGGGCCGGTGATGGCGCTGACCCGCAACGACGATTGCGTGCACGAGCGCCACGGCACCTACGGCGAAGTCTCGGTCAACGGCGCCATGGGTCTTGTCCTGGGAGAGGACATCGATCTTCGCCTGTTCCTCAACCGCTGGCGCCACGGCTTTGCGGTACGCGAGGCGACGGCTCCCAATCCTGAGACTAGGGGCGAGCGCCGCAGCCTGCAGTTCTTCGACGGCGCCGGCCAGGCCGTGCACAAGGTCTACGCCACCGAGCACACCGACATGGCGGCCTTCGACAAGGTGGTTGGCCAGTTCACCGCTTCCGACCAGGGCATGCCTCTGACGATCGAAGCGCCGAAAGCGGTTCCGGCCGGTCGGACCGACGACGCCATCGACGTGGCGGGCCTGCGCGATGCCTGGAGCAAGCTCGAGGACACGCACGACTTTTTTGGCATGCTCAACAAGTTCGCGGTCGAGCGCACCCAGGCCCTGCGCCTGGCCGGCAAGGAATTCGCCGAGCCCGTGAAGCCGTCCGTCGCCCGCCGCACTCTGGAGATCGCGGCCGAGCGTCAGGTGCCGATCATGGTCTTCGTCGGCAATCCCGGCTGCATCCAGATCCACACCGGCAAGGTCACCAACCTGAAGCCTGTCGGCCCATGGTTCAACGTGCTCGACCCGCTGTTCAACCTGCATCTGCGCGAAGACAAGATCGACCGCGCCTGGATCGTGCACAAGCCGACGCGCGACGGTGCGGTGACCTCGATCGAGCTCTTCGACGACCGGAACAACCTGATCGCCCAGCTCTTCGGCAAGCGCAAGCCGGGCCTGCCCGAGCTGCCGGAGTGGCGCGGCATCGTCGACGATCTGCGGGCCGCCGAGGCGAAGTAATGCGAGCACGGGTTGGAGCGTGGCTGGCAGCCGGACTCTTCCTGCTGCCGGCGGCGTTGTTGTCTTCAAGCAATGCGGGGGCGGAGCCGCGTATCGTGACGCTGGGCGGTTCGATCCCCGAGATCGTCTACGCTCTCGGTGCCGGCAGGCAGGTCGTCGCGGTGGACACCACGAGCCGGCATCCGGCCGTGGTCGAAACGCTGCCGAAGGTCGGTTACCTGCGCACGCTGTCGGCGGAAGGCATCCTCTCGCTGCGTCCCGACATCGTGGTCGGCCTCGAGGAGGCCGGACCGCCGCAGACCCTGGTGCAGCTGCGCGACAGCGGCGCCACCCTGAAGCTGGTGCCCGACCACTACACGACCGATGGCGTGGTCGAGAAAATCAACCTCGTGGCTGAGCTGTTCGGGGCGCGCGAGCGCGGCCAGGCTCTGGCCGCGGCGGTGGCCAGCGACCTGGCGCAAATCCGCGGCTCGCTGTCGTCGGTGCGCCAGCGGCCCAAGGTGCTTTTCCTGCTGGCAGCCAGCCGCGGCTCGCCGCTCGCCGCGGGCAGCGAAACCGCGGCCGAGGCGATGATCGGCCTCGCCGGTGCCGAGAACGCGGTCAGCGGCTACAAGGGCTACAAGCCCCTGTCGATCGAGGCCGCGGTGGCCTTCCAGCCCGACGCCATCCTTATGATGCAGCACTCTCTCGAGGCGTTGGGCGGCCCGGATGCCGTGCTGCGCCTGCCCGGCATCGCCGCGACACCGGCCGGTCAGCAGCGCCGGCTGATCGCCTATGACGGGCTCTATCTGCTGGGTTTCGGGCCGCGTACCGCCCACGCCATCCGCGATCTCGCCCAGGCATTGCATCCCCGGCTCAAGCTGCCTGAACTACCGGCCCGCGACTGGGCTACGCCGTGAGCGCCTTCGCGCCCGCCCTGTCAGGCCGTCAGGTGCGCCTGCAGCGCGGCGCCATCCTCGCCGGGCTGGCGGTCGCCCTGGCTTTCGTCTTCGTCATGGCGGTCGGCGTGGGCGCGGTGCCGATCCCGGCGAGCAAGGTCGTGGCCATCCTGCTCGATGCCGTCGGCCTGCCGACGGGCGTCGAGATCGACAACCGCGACCGCGCCATCGTCTGGGCGATCCGCCTGCCGCGCGCCTGCCTGGGCGTGCTGATCGGCGTCGGGCTCGCCCTCTCCGGCTCCCTGCTCCAGGGCCTGTTCCGCAACCCGCTGGCCGATCCGCAGCTCATCGGCGTGTCCGGCGGCGCCGCCTTCGCCGCCGTCGGCACCATCGTCCTCGGCCATTCCGTCCTGCTTCCCTTCACCGACGCGCTGGGCATCTACGCCCTGCCCACCGCCGCCTTCGCCGGCTGTCTCGCCACCACGGCGCTGATGTACCGGCTGAGCACGGTCGACGGCCGGACCTTCGTGGCCACCATGCTGCTCGCCGGCATCGCCATCAACGCGCTGGCCATGTCTGGCATGGGCTTCTTCATCTTCATGAGCGATGACCGGCAGCTGCGCGACATCACCTTCTGGATGATGGGCAGCCTCGGGGGCGCCACCTGGCAGCAGGTGGTGACGGTCCTGCCCTTCATCGCCCTGCCCGGCCTGCTCGTCGCCTACCTGGCGCGGGCCCTCAACGCCTTCATCCTCGGCGAGCGCGAGGCGGTGCATCTCGGTTTCGACGTCGAGACGACCAAGCTCCTGGCCATCGGCGCGGTGGCGCTGTGTGTCGGCTCCTCGGTCGCCATGTCCGGTGTCATCGGCTTCGTCGGGTTGGTCGTGCCGCACCTCGTGCGTCTGATCGCCGGGTCTGACAATCGCATCGTGCTGCCCGCCTCTTCTCTCGCCGGGGCCATCCTGCTGCTGATCGCCGATCTGGTGGCCCGCACCGTGGTGGTGCCGGCCGAGCTGCCGATCGGCCTGGTGACCAGCGCCATCGGCGGCCCCTTCTTCCTCTGGCTGCTGGTCAGCCGCCGGCGGGACCTCGGATGATCGCCATCGATCGCGTCAGCGTCGTGCGCCAGGGCCGTGCCCTGTTGCGCGACGTCGTGCTGGCTCTCCAGCCCGGCCAGGTCCTCGCCCTGCTCGGCCCCAACGGTGCCGACAAATCGACCTTGGTGCGCGGTGCCTCGGGTGAGCTCGCACCCGACAGCGGCGGCGTGTGGATCGACGGCAAGCAGCTGACTTCGGTGCCGCGGCAGGCGCTGGCCCGCCGCCGCGCGGTCCTGCCCCAGACCTGCAATGTCGGTTTTCCCATGACCGCCCATGAGGTCGTGTCGCTGGGCCGCAGCCCGCATGCGCGCACCGCGCTGCGCCGCGACAACGACGCGGCCGTGGAACGCGCCATGATGCGCGCCGATGTGCTGGGCTTGCGCGACCGGGCCTATGGCACGCTGTCGGGCGGCGAGCAGCAGCGCGTGCATCTGGCCCGGGTCTTCTGTCAGCTCGATGGCAAGGCGGAGGGCGGGACGCGCTGCCTGATGCTCGACGAGCCGACGGCGAGCCTCGATCTCTCCCATCAGCACCAGGTCCTGCAGGCGGTGCGTGCCATGGCGGACGAGGGTGTCGCGGTCCTCGCCGTGCTGCACGACCTGAACCTGGCGGCCTACTACGCCGATCGTATCGCCGTGCTGCGGGGTGGCGTGGTGCGGGCGCTGGGCGCGCCGGCCGAGGTCCTGCGCAGCGACCTGGTGGAGACGCTGTTCGACGTCAGTGCCGCCATCCTGCCCGGGCCGGGCGGGCGCCCGATCGTGGTCTCGGGTCCCGCCGCCGCGCGTCAGCCGCGGATCGTCTAGCTCTTCACCTTCTTGGTCCAGGCGACGAGATTGGTCATCAGCTCGGCGATGACCTTCCGGGTCGCCTCGTCGGTCAGGTTGCCGGCCGCGTCGAACTTGTTCTGCGCCTGGGCGATCAGCACCTCGGGCTTGTTCACCGGCCAGAGGTCGAGGAAGACGCACATCTGGCGCAGGTGGAACTGCGCCTTGACCGTGCCCCACAGCCCCTGCGTGGCGCCGATGATGCCTACCGGCTTCTTGGACAGCGGCGGCCCCGGCGGGCGTGAGGCCCAGTCGATGGCGTTCTTGAGGATGCCGGAGATCGAATAGTTGTACTCCGGTGTCGCCATGACGATGGCGTCGGCGGCGGCGATCCTGTCGCGGAAATCCTGGACTTCCGGCGGGTAGCCCTTCTCGCGGATGTCGTCGTTGTAGAGCGGGATGGTGGCGAGATCGTAGATCTCGAACGTCGTCTCGGGCGGCGTCACACTCTGGGCTACGCGCAAGGCAGCCCTGTTGTACGAGTTCTTCCGCAGGCTGCCGGCAAAGCCGAGGATCTTGAGCGTCATCGCCACCTCACTGTTGGATGGGCGCAAGTTCTCCGGGCCCCGTCGATCCCTGTCAAGGCACCGCGGGGAAACCAGCCCCCGCTTGGATCAGCCGGCTAGAACGGCCTTCCGGGGCGGCTCCTGTAGGTCGGCAGCGACAGGCTCCAGGCGATGGCCACGGCGCGGATGCCGAAGGTCAGGCCGCCGGCGATGGCCAGGGCGATGATGTAGCCCACACCCGCGACATGAAGCAGGACATAGACCGTGGCGCCCGCTGCCGCCGCGGTGGCGTAGATCTCCTTGCGCAGGATGAGGGGGATCTCGGCGCACAGCACGTCGCGGATGACGCCGCCGAAGGTGGCGGTGATCACGCCCGTGCCGGCGGCGATCAGGCCGGAGGCGCCCATGGCCAGGGCCTTGTCGGCGCCGACGACGGTGTAGAGGCCGAGCCCCACCGCGTCGGCCCAGAGCAGCCATTTCCAGCGCTGCCCGACATAGGGTGCGATGAAGAACACCAGCACGGCCACCACGAGGCAGATGCCGAGATACTCGGGCCGCTCGACCCAGAAGACCGGGCTATAGCCGAGGATCAGATCGCGCACCGTGCCGCCGCCGATCCCGGTGACCACGCCGATCAGCGCGAAGCCGCCGATATCCATTTCCTTGCGCGAAGCCGACAGGGCACCGGACGCGGCGATCACCGCGACCGAGAACAGGTCGAGCCAGTAGAGGAGAGCAGGGAGGCTAGCGGTGGAATTCACCCTGTCGTGGTAACCGACGGCGGCAGTGCGGTCCAGCTTTGTAGCCCCTCTCCCGCACCGCGGGAGAGGGGCTCTGGAAGAGCCTCCCGATCTTGGCGGATTCGATCTAAGCGCGTTCCTTGCGGTCGGCGCGGGCGAGGGCGCCCGGCACGCCGAGCTTCATCAACGCATTGATCGTCACGCTGTGCAGCTGCTCGCCCATCAGGGCCTTGAAGATCGCCGAGCGGGCCAGCGCGCCGGGGCTCAGGGTCTCGGCCGGCTTTGCGGGCTCGGGTGCCGCGGCAACGGCGACGTTCTGCACCGCGCCGTCGAACTTGGCGGCGTAGTTCTCGTAGATCTTCTTCACGCTCAGGGCGCGGCCGGACTTGTCGTAGAAGGCGCCGCGGTTGGCGGCGGCGGCTTCGGGCAGCAGCTCGGCGCCGGTGCGCTCGGGAGTCTTCTGCACGGCGTTGAGGAACCGGGTGGCGCCGGAGGCGCCCAGGAAATGCGCCATGTAGAGGTCGGTCGAGTTGGTGGCGCGGCCCAGTGAGGCCTCGAGCTGCGTGCGGTTGGCCATGGCGTATTCGGCCGCCATCACCGCGGAGAGCGAGGGGTCGTTGCGCAGGTCGAGGATCTTCCGGCGCGCGGCCGGATCGGCGACGCGCGGACCCTCGACCGTATCGTCGATCTTGTCGGCGAACGCGCCCAGCCCATGATCGGCGCCCTTGTCGCGCACCATGTTGAGCCAGGTCTTCTCGATGAACTGGTAGAGGCCCTTGGCGCTCGAGGTCGTGGCCTTGGCGTCGGGCTTGAAGCTCGATTCCTGGCCGGCCTGGGCGACGAGATAGGAGAAGTCGACGCCGGTCCGCGCGCTGGCCTTATGGATGGCCTGGGCCACTTCCGGCGAGGCTTTTGACCCGTTGAAGGTCAGAGTGCCGTGAACGAAGGGCGGAATGGCCATGGAAAATCAGTCTGTTGGTAGTCCAGAGCCGAAGTCTATAGAAACTTGCTAAAATTTTTATTAATCGTCAGCCCTTGGTTCGGGGACCCGGACGGCGGGCCTCGTCGGCGGCGTAGCGCAGCATGATGGCCGCTGAATCAGCCAATGAATGCGGGTCTGTATCGATCTCGATCAGCAACTTGACCCGACCGCTCGGATGCCGCTCGACCGAAACCAGCCGGGCGCGGCTCCACTGTTCTTCCGTCATCGTACCCCTTCCTGTTTCGGCCCGGATCCAGGCGAGGACCCTGTGCAAAAGCCGAAAACCGGTGCCAAAACAATGCTACTCAGACTTTACTTAAAGTATTTTAGTAAAGTCATGCTAAAAATTTGGTTAATGGCAAGACTTGGCCTGAGGTAGGGGGACCAAAGGCCAATACAACCTAAACGGGTAGCAGTTCAGCGTGAATATTGGGCCAGTTGAAGCAAGCATTGCGCGGCGATCAACTCCGCCGGCTGGCCTGATGACTTGCAGCGCAATTCAGCGTCGAGCAGCTGGGTGAGGGCGGCGCCGAGCCGCGGCATCGGCCAGCGTTTGAGCTGGGCGCGGAAAGCATTCTCCTCTTTCCAGAACACCGGCGGGCGCAGCCGCATCATGGCGCTTTTCTCATCAGCACCGGCCGCCATCAGCCCGGCGCAGACATGCAGGCGGGTGAAGTGCCGCTGCACGGCGCGCAGCTGGGCAATCGCCACGATCCCTTCACCGTCGAGCTTGGCGCGCGCCCGCTCGAGGCCGGCGACGTCGCCGCCGGCGCAGGCTCGCGCCAGATCGTCGAGCCCGATATCCGCCGAATCGCCGACCAGCGCCTGCGCGTCCTCGAGGGTGGCTGTCCTGCCGCTGCCGACATAGAGCGCCAGCTTGTCGATCTCGCCGCGGGTCAGCGCCCGGTCGGCGCCCAGCCGTGCCGCCAGCCAGCCCAGCGCATCGTCGTCGATCTTCACCTGCGAACGGGCGAGCGTCTCGCGGATGATGGCGGGCAGGTCTCTCAGCTCGTCGCGATAGCAGGGCAGGGCAGCGGCGTTCTCCGCCTTCTCGAACAGCTTGCGCAGGGCCGAACGGCCGTCGAGCTCGCCTGCTTCGGCGACGATCAGCGCATCGCCCATCGGATGCTCGAGGAAATTCTGGAAGGCGACGGCCGTGTCGTTGCCGGCATCGCGTACGCGCACCACGCGCCGTCCGCCGGTCATCGCCATGGCAGCGGCTTCATCAGCCAGGCGCGCCGGATCGTCGGCGATGGTGTCGCCGGCCAGGTCGGCGACCCGGAAGGGATCGCCGAGATCCTCGACCACCGTGCGCATCAGGGTCTCGACCCGCTCGCGCACCAGGCCCGCATCCGCGCCGTAGACAAGAATCGCCCGCGCCGCCGGATTCGGCTTCTTCAGGAACCCCGCGATGCTGCGCGCGTCGAGCTTCACACCACGATATTGATGATGCGGTTGGGGACGACGATGACCTTGCGCGGCGGCTTGCCGCCCATGGCGGAGACGACGTTGGGCTGGGCCAGTGCCACTTCGCGCGCCTGGGCCTCGCCGGCATCGCGGGGCAGGGCCACCGTGGCGCGCAGCTTGCCGTTGACCTGCACGGCCACGGTCACCGTGTCGTCGACCACCAGCGCCTTGTCGGCCTTCGGCCAGGGCTCGAAGCAGAGCAGGGTCTTGCCGCCGAGGATGGTCCACATCTCCTCGGCCAGGTGCGGGATCATCGGGCCGACGAGCCGGCAGACGATGCGCAGTCCCTCGGCTAGTACCCAGGCCTCGCCGGCACTCTTGCCGTCGAGTTCCTCGAGCGTGTTGGAGAGCGTGCGAATCTGTGCCACCGCGACGTTGAAGCGGAAACTCTCCAGGCTCTCGGAAACAACGGCGATGGTCTTGTGCACGGCGCGCCAGGCCTGCTCGGCCCTGGGCGAGAGTTCGGCCGGCTTCGCCGCGCCCGGTGGCGGCAGGGCCACCGGCGGCTCCTCCGCCAGACGGTGCAGGCGGTTGATGTAGCGCCAGGCACCATCGACGCCGGCCTCGGTCCATTCGAGGTCGCGCTCGGGCGGCGAGTCCGAGAGCATGAACAGGCGCGCGGTGTCGGCGCCGTAGGAATCGATGATCGCCGCCGGCGCCACGACGTTCTTCTTCGATTTCGACATGACCTCGCGGCGGCCTACGGTCACCGGCTTGCCCGTCGCAGTCTCGATCACGCTGCCGTCGTCGCCCTTCCTGATCTCTTCCGGATAGAGCCACTTGCCGTCGGCGCTGCGGTAGGATTCGTGACAAACCATGCCTTGAGTGAAGAGGCCGGCGAAGGGCTCGTCGAGATTGGCGTGGCCGGTCTTGCGCAT
>SXGS01344899.1_pt1 | contig 19821 bp, 16 predicted proteins | sample 3174681 | NCBI WGS metagenome assembly SXGS01 (sample SAMN11356861, study PRJNA531348) | freshwater metagenome | isolation source: freshwater sample F1-80 | place: China: Fuxian Lake, Yuxi | collected 2017-12-25 | reverse complement strand
GCGCTCGGGCAAGAACTCGAGTTGTGACTGAGTTCCTTTGCGAAATCCTTTACCGAAAACTTTTCCGGATCCAACCGCAATTTTCGATTGGATCGAGTTATAACCTTTTCCGCGAGGATCGCGGTTCGGATCAAGGAAGGTGTAAACCCGGTCGCGCTGATATTCGCGAAGACCGAAGAACCAACCGCCAAGACCCGCCAAGAAGAACGCGATACAAACGCCGATCAAGATTTTGCGTTTAATCCGCAAGAAGAAGAGGATCGAGCCACCGATGATCAAAAGCATCATCGCCGTTCCTAGGTCCGGCTGCTCAGCGGTGATGAAGAACGGAACGCCGATCAAAATGAGCAGCGGAAACGCCAGTTCTTTAAACCCGAGACCTTCCGGAAAAGATTTCTGCGACATCACGCGTGCGAGCACTAATACGAGCGCGACTTTCATCGTTTCCGACGGCTGGTAGCTGAAGAAGCCGAAATCTAGCCAACGTTGGGCTCCGAGCGCGACCTTCCCGACAAACATGACGGCAACTAGCGCGATCAGGTTCAGCACGTAAACAACTGGGGCCATGCGGATAAACAGCTGGTAATCGATCAGCGTCGTGACCATGTAGATCGTCCAGCCCGTAAAGAGCCAGAAGATCTGCGAGATGAACAAGCGATTCGTACCGACATCGCCGTGCCCGTGAGTTGCGCTGTAAAGATTGATGAGGCCGATCACGTTGAGCGCGAGGATGACGCCCGCGAAGTTCCAATCGATGCGGCGTAAGAACGTTCTGTTTTCTACCTGGATTCTGTTGGAGCCGATCATTCGCCTTCGATCCTTTCGCTTTCAACCGGGCTGGCTTCTACCGGTTCGGGGCGACCTTTTTTCTTCACGGGCTCGCGCGTGAGCCACTCGGGATGATACTTAGCCACGTAAGCGCGAACGATTTCGCGAGCAACGGGTGATGCAGCCGATCCGTGGCAGGAGTGTTCAGAAAGAATTCCGAATGCGATCTCGGGCTTATCCGCCGGAGCGTATCCGATGAACCAACCGTGGTGACGTTGGTGTTTGGGGCGCGTTTCGCACGTAACGTAAATTTGATCGGCCGAGAACGACATGACCTGTGAAGTTCCCGTCTTACCGGCAATCTCCACGAAGCTCAGTTTTCCGCGACCGCGAGCCGTACCTCGATCGCCGTTGACGACGAGGCGCAAACCTTCGCGAACGGTATCGAAGACTTCTTTTTTGATCGTGACGGGGCCAGAACCATCGCCAAGATCACGAGCCAGTGAAGGTTCGACTTCTTTGACGACCTTGTTGTCGGAAGTCATGATCTTTTTGATGATGTGGGGCTTAACGACTTTCCCGTAAGTGCCTACCGCGTTGTACGCCACGGCCATCTGAAGCGGCGTCGTCAAAACGAAACCTTGTCCGATGGCGACCGAGAGATTCTCACCAGGTTGCCACTCTTCGCCGATCGTTTCTTGCTTCCAGGCTGCGCTCGGCATGAGGCCGGCGCGTTCACCCTGCAGTTCAACTTCTGTCTTGCGGCCGATGCCGAAGGCGTCGAGATATTTGAACATGCGATCGATGCCGAGAGCGATACCCATCTTATAGAAGAAGATGTTCGACGAGCGCTCGATCGCTTGGGTGACGACGAGGTTCCCGTGACCGTGTTTGAGCGAGTCGTGGTAGGGACGACCCGCAAAACGCATGACGCCTGGGCACGCGACCACGGTGTGGGGCGTGATGATGTTTTCTGAAAGTGCGGCCACCGCCATCAGCGGCTTAAAGGTCGATCCAGGTGAGTTGTGATCTTGAATCACCTTGTTCCGAAGTGGGCGGTCCGGATCGTTGATGAGCTTCGACCAAATCTGCGGAGAGATCCCGGTCGAGAATTCGTTCGGATCAAACGAAGGTCCGCTCACCCAAGCCAGAATTTCTCCGTTCGTTTTCATCGCGACGGCGCCACCGATGTGACCCTGCCCGATGAAGGCGTTGAACGCCGCCTCTTGAATGTCTTTATCGATCGTCAACATGACGTTGTGACCCGGCGAAGCAGGCGTGATGCCGGCGAGGCTTCCGAGGAGATTCGTAGAGCTCACGGCTTCGCGTCCGCGAGCATCGACTTGCTGAACGGAGATGCCGTCTTTCCCGCGGATCTGGAGATCTAAAACTTCTTCAAGACCGGCTTTCCCGATGATGTCGCCTTGCGCGAACTTGAACTTGTCTCCGTACTTTTCGTTCAAGACGGGGAGCTGACGTTTGGAAATCTCACCGACGTAACCAAAGAGCTGAGCCGCGTTTGATTTAAGGGGATAGCTGCGGACAACGTTTTCTTTGATGTCGAGACCCGAGTAGTCCTGTTTGATGATCTCGAGGTTGAAGATCTCATCACGGCTCAAGTTGTCTTTGATTTTGACGGGCCGGAAGGGCCCGTTCATCCGCTTGCTCTTTTGGACAAGCTGAATCACGGCTTGAGGCTGCATGTTCAAAGCTTTCGCCACGGCATCAGCCGTCACGTTGAGATCCGTCACGTACTGCGGAGAGATCGTGACTTCGAAACCGGGAAGGTTCTCGACAAGAATCTCACCGTTTCGGTCATAGACGATTCCGCGAGGCGCGGGGATCTTTGTTTCTTTGATCGAGTTCTGCTCGGAGAACTGTCTAAGTTCAGTTCCGTTGATGATCTGTAAGAACCACAACCGCGTGAAAAACACGGTCACGGTAAATCCGATCAGGCCGTAGAGCAGCTTGTACCTGGGGAGGTATTCTTTTGCTTCTTGTTCGCTGTTTAAATATTGGCTCATGATACTTGCGATGAATATTCAGTTGAAGGTTCACGATCCGTGATTCTGTCGAACCAACGGAACACCGGGAAAAGCGGTGGAGCGGCGAGCGGCGTGAGAAGAGCTTCGATCAACCAGTCCATCACTTGAGGACTCGTGATCGGATGGTCGCCGAGCACGTAAGAAACTCCCCAGTGAAGAAGGTGGAAGATCAAGGCTGCGAGTCCGCACACCATCATGTAGTAGCTAGAACTCGACCAGAAGATGCGTCGCTTAAAGAGTTGCGTCGCGAGCGTCAGGCCTAAACAGATCGTGATAAGGATGCCTTCGGGCATCGCGGTCATCGTCGAGAGCGCGAAGCCGATGAGGTACGAAAAGAAAATCGCCTCGAGCGTTGAGCGAAAAAGCGCGATGTAGATCAGCACCGGGATCCAGAGCGCGGGTCCGCGGAAGGAGCCGAAGATCTGGAACCACAACGACGTTTGGATACTTGCCAGCAGCAACGTCGCAAACGCAAAGAGCGTGACGTTCGCTAGCAACAAGAGGCGTTCTTTCATTCACGTGCTCCCGCGGGCACGGCGGCCGCAGGTTCGTTGTTGGCGGAAACCGGTTTCACGGCCGGAGCGTTCGCGGTCGGTGCGGCTACAGGATTCGCCGCTTCAGGTTTGGGCTCCGGATTCGCTTTCGACAAAAGCGGGGGGCCGAAATCCGAGTCGCCAAAGCGTTCGTTGAAATCTTCTTGGCCCGATTTGAGGACGACGAAAACTTCTTCCAGATTCGAAGGGTTGACGACCGGCTGAAGCTCCGCTTCTTGACTGATTCCGTAGTCGGTTTTGCGCACGCTCGTGAGTTTTCCGATCGGAAAACCTTTTGGGAAGTAACCTTGCAAACCGCTGGTCACGATCATATCGCCTGCAGCAACGTCATCGGCACGCTCAAGGTAGCGCAATCGGCAAGTTGAGTTGCTCTTTCCGCTGACCAGCCCGCGCGCCCGCGTGCGCTGAACGATGGCGTCGATGGCGGCCGAGCGGTCGGTGAGGAGCAGGACTTGGGATGATTCGTAATCAGCCTTCATGACGTAGCCGACAACGCCTTCAACCGTGATGACGCCTTGGAGTTTTTTGAGACCGTGGCGCGTTCCGCGATTGATGCGAATCGAGTTGTGGTCAGGCGTGAGATCGAGCGCGATCACTTTCGCCGCCAAAAGTTCCATGCTTGTGCTGCGCTTGAAGTCGAGAAGTTTGGTCAAACGCTCGTTCTCGAGTTTCAACTCCGTGAGGGCGCCGAGTTTTGCGCGTAGCTCTTCGTTTTCGTGAAGGAGGGCTTGGTTTTCTTTTTTGATCCCAATCAGTTTGAGATACATCGACGTTGTTCCGCGAACGCCGCTCGTGAAGCTCGAATAGCCGCCCTGCACGACGCTGACCGTAGCGCTGAATGGTTTTTTATACCAAGGGTCTTCCCCAGGGCTTCGCTTCATGTTGATCGAAAGTAACGGGAGAGCGATGACGATGAGAACGATCAACGCTTTGCGGATATCGAACGCGAAGAAATTCAAGTTAACTGCTCCTTGTAAACCAACAACGCCTCCGGCGTTGCGCTCGTTCCACGTCGCGGTTCCCAAATCGCGAAGCGGGCCGTTCGATCGACAAGCAACCAGGCGGTTTTGGCAATCACCTAACTGGCAACGCCCAAAATTCCGCGAGATCTAGTGTGAGCGAATTCAGCAGGCTTTCGCCCGGCGATTGCCTAAGCATGAAGCGGAGCTGATCCCGAAGGGGCAACTCTCCACCTCGATCGCATCTAAAAAAATCCCTCGGTCACAACCTCTCGCGGCAACTTTTTTTGTTGAGCAGCTGGTCAGCTATCTCGCATTTTTTGCGAGACGCACGTTCTGCCTAACGGATTTGCCATTAGAGTCATTTCCGAGATCGTCTTTGAAGACGCTGCTAGCGGCTCACGTTCGTCGATTCTCGATACGTTCAACGGTAACAAAGAGGGGTCTTGATTCCAACAAATCTCCTTGAATATTCACATAAAACTAGCTTGTATACGAACTCAGCCTAACGAGAGCGATCAGCGATCCCGGAGGACATCATGTTCGAAAAGTTCAAGTATGACTTGAGACATAACAGAAAAAGCGTCACCCGTGCGGTTACGGCGTGGCTCATCTTCGGCGCGATCATTCTCGTCTTCGTCTTTGCCGAACTGAATCCGAATCGCCAGGGCGTTGCGGAAGGCGGAACAGCCGCCGAAGTGAACGGCGAAATTATTTCGTTAGCCGAATACTCGCAAGCGCTTGAGCGCATGCGCCGTGACCCTCGCTTCGAGCAGCTTCAAGCGCTTGGCGGCGATGCGGGTCGCCAGATGATGCAGCAGCAAACGATCGCTCAGCTGGTTGATTCCGAGCTGATCCGTCAAGCTGCGGAAAGAAACCGGCTCCTCACGACGGATGCGGAAGTTCGCGATGTCATCTTCAACATCCCGCAGTTTCAGGAACAGGGTCAGTTCAAACCGTCGATTTATCGCGCTACGCTCGAGGCGAATCGCCTTTCACCCGCCCAGTTCGAAGAAGACATTCGCAACGATCAGTCGCGCCAACGGGCGTTTCGTCTGTTCAGCACGGCTTTGAAGCCTTTGAAAATCGAAGACGAAAAAGTGAAAGAGCTTTCGTCGATGAAAGCGAACGTCGAGTTCGTCTCCGTACCGACCGAGAACCTCGTCATGCCGGAATCCATCAACGAAGGCGATGTTAAAGCCTTCCTTGCGCAAGCCGGGAACGACACGAAGGTTAAAGATTACTACGAAAGCCATAAAGAAGAATTCTCTACTCCCGAACGCGTAAAAGTCCGCCACATCCTCGTGCGCGCTCAAGCCGGCGATGCGGAAGCGGAGAAAAAAGCCCTCGCGAAAATCCAAGACATCGCGGCGAAGGCCAAGTCGGGCGACTTCGCGAAGCTGGCGTCGCAATTCAGCGAAGATCCAGGTTCGAAGGCGAACGGTGGCCTTATCGACTTCTTTGCCCGCGGAAAAATGGTGCCTGAGTTTGAGCAAGTCGCGTTTAGCCAAGCACCGAATACGATCAGCGCCCCGGTGAAGACGGAGTATGGTTATCACCTCATTCAAGTTCTCGAGAAGAAGCCGGCTTCAAGCCGCAACCTCGAAGAGGCCCGCGAAGAAATCGCGAGTACGTTGATCGCAAAAGAGCGTTCGCGCGTTGCGGTCGATGCGCTGAACGAGATGTTGAAAAAGGGCGATGATGCCGGCGTCCGTAAATTTGTGACGGATCATAAGTTGAAGTGGGAAGAGACCGGCGCCTTCTCGATCGACTCCGACAACGTTCCTAATATCGGTCCCAACGAGGAAGTCGTCCGCCAAGCTTTCAGCTTAACGGCTGAAAAGCCTCTCGCGAACGCCCTCGTTCGAGAAGGCGGCCGAGCTTTGATCGTTCGCCATAAAGCGGTTCCTGCCGAGAAAACTCCCGCAGTAAAAGAACCGAAGAACGATCTCATGGCCGAGATGATGGCTAGCCGTCGCAGTGAAGAGACAATTCGCCGCTGGGTCGACGGCATGAAGAAAGACGCAAAGATCAGCATGAACCCGCGTGTACTGAACCAGTAAATAGAAAAAGCTTAGCTGTAGATTTGAGAAAGCTCGACCAAGGTCGGGCTTTTTTATTGCGCATACAGACTCAATCTAATTGCTTTAGTTATTTGTGTCAGATTGGAACGGAAAACGACTCCCTTTCGGCGCCTCTCATTTTGAGACGCCCCATTTCGAACGGCGTTGGCCGATAGATTCGAGATCGCCGACAAAAGTCGAGACATTGTCACGACTTTCCTCAAATTCCCCCGCCTTTGGGCCGATGAGCTTCTGAACGGACTTTTAGTCAGGTCTGTTCGTTCTCGTTTTTTCTAAACGTGCCGGAAACGGTTCGGAGGCTTCGAGTGGGCAGTCAGCGCCGAGTTCAGAAGTTTAAATCGACCTATGCCGTATTAACATTCTCGACCTTGGCTTTGTGGGGTGCCTCCGCCCAAGCCCAGCAGCAGAGCCCCGAGTACGTCCCGGGCGAAATCATCGTCAAACTCAAAAGCAAATCGAAGTCGATGCAAGCTCAGGCGTTCATCGGAAAAGCCGTTTCCGAAAAATCGATGAGTTTGAAGGGAACGTGGTCCGGGCTTAATATGCACCACTTCGCTCTTAAGCCGGGGCAAAGCGTTGAGTCGATCGTGGCCGAATTAAAAGCGGATCCCGAAGTCGAGTACGCAGAACCCAACTATATATTGAAGCGCCAGAGCGCAGGCTTTGAAGGCGAGCCGATGGCGATGAGCGATGTCCGCGCGGCTGCTTCATCCGATTATTCCGCCTTTGCGCAAACAAATGCCCCCATCCAAGCTTCACAAGCGTGGAGCGCGGCTTCTTCGAGCGCAACTCCTCCGGTAGTAGCTGTCATTGATACGGGTCTCGATATCAATCACGATGTTTTCGTGCAATCCGGCTCTGTGTGGACGAATCCGGGAGAGATCCCAAACAACGGAATCGATGACGATCGTAACGGCTACGTTGACGACGTTCACGGTTGGAACTTCGTAAGTAATTCAGCTGCGATGGTCGACGACGACGGTCACGGCACTCACGTTTCGGGCATCGTGCTCGGGGCAACCCAAGACATCACGGCCATTCCGCTTGAGCCTGCGAAAATTCGCATCATGCCTTTGAAGTTCCTCGACGGAAACGGCTCAGGCTCGACGAGCGATGCGGTGAAGGCGATTTATTACGCCGTTAATAACGGTGCAAAAGTTCTCTCAAACTCCTGGGGAGGCGGTGGCTTCTCGAACTCACTTCTCGACGCCATCGCTTACGCTTACGAAAAGAAGGTCGTTTTCGTAGCCGCCGCCGGGAACGCCTCGAGCAATAACGACTCGGCTCCGACTTATCCCGCAAACTATGCCGTACCGAATTTGATTTCCGTTGCGGCTACGACGGATCTCGATGGCCTGGCGAGCTTCTCGAACTATGGCTCGCGCACGGTTCATATGGGAAGCCCTGGTTCAAGCATCTGGTCGACTTATCCGAACGATCTTTACGGTCGTGCTTCGGGAACTTCGATGGCAACACCCTTCGTTTCTGGCCTTGCGGCGCTCATGGTGCGCGAAGCTCCGACGATGAACGGCTATCAAGTCAAGCAACTCATCTTCAACGCTTCGGTTCCGGTTTCAAGCTTGAGCTCAAAGACGGTAACGAAAGCGCGTTTGAATATTTATAACGGTTTGATGAGTGCGAAAGGGGCCTCGGTTGACCCCAGCCAACCGGAATTCAACGCAGCCTCTATCCGTGCGCCGAGCAGTTTGGCTGATCCGGGCGCGGGCGCGATCGGTGGATGTGGCCTCGTTACAAAGATGGCCCTTGATGCATCAGGCGGAGGCCCGGGTGGTCTCTCGGGTCCGCAGAAAAACTTAGCCTTCTTTGCGCTCATGATTGTGCTGATCTCGCCGGTTCTCCTCAGCGTGGCGATGCGCCAACGCAGTGGCAAGAATCAACGTCGTTACACTCGCTACCAAATCGACTCTTCGGTTCGCGTGAAGTTCGGCGATCGCGAGTTGGTCGGCCAAGTCAGCACGATCTCGCTCGGCGGGGTTCAGCTGAATACGGATGCATGGCTCGAGAAGGGCGGTATCGTGAAGATGTCGATCCAGAGCCCTGATGGTCGCGACCAGATTGAGGTCGAAGGTAAGGTCGTCTGGAGCGAAGAGCAAAAACGTTACGGCGTGGCCTTCGCGAACGCAAACGACACTGTTATGAGCGCGATCAACCGCTGGTCGCAGACTCTGCTGAAAGCTTAATACTAGCTTAGATAAAGCTTGCGATCACGAAGCCCCGGTGTGAAAACCCGGGGCTTTTTCTTTTTTAGTCACAGATCTTTAGATCATTCTTCGATTTGAGTTCCCGGTTGCTCACGCCGAGCCCGCGAGGTAAATCTCTCGTCTTTCAAACGGGGAGCGAAAGAGATGAATAACGAATTAGCTACGACAGGCCCAACTCTCGTCAAGCGCCGCAATATGTGGCTGCAGGTTGTTTTGATGGTTGTGACGTTCGGGATTTATTCCATCTACTGGTTTTACCAAACAGGTAAAGAGATGAAGGCTCTCACTCGGGATGAGTCCGCTCAACCAATTTTGTGGACGGTGCTTCTCTTCGTGCCGCTTTTGAATTTCTACGCAACTTACAAGCACTCGGAGCTTTTTGAACAAGTTTCGTCCGAGCGGCTCAATCGTTGGATCGTCTTCTTGCTTTGGATCGCGTTTACACCTGCTGTTTGGCTGATCGTGCAGATGGATTTGAACGAAAAAGCCAAGCCCAAGTTGCAACAAAGTGTTCCTACCGCGGTCTGATCTTCTAAACGGGGTGGATTGACTCCGACTTCTTTCGGGTGAATGCTCTTTTCCGAAACCGCATCACGAAAGGAACAACGAATGAAATCCATCCTTCTTGCGCTCGCCCTCACGCTCGCGGCTCCATTTGTCCAAGCTCAATCGGTCAGCACTCCGGTGAAAACATCAGCAGCGAAGCGCGATCTCGCTAGCGGCGATTACTTCGATTTCCAAGTAGCCTCTTACTGCGTGGGCTGCATTAGCTTTGTCGAATATCTCGCTGCTCCTGGCTTTCCGCACTTCGTTGAAGGGACCGCCACGAAAGTCCGCCTCTACTATTCAAACTACGATTTCTCCGATATCTCGATGGCGTCGCCTTACCTCGAGCTTGGTATTCAAAACGGACCAGGTGGCGTGTCGCTCCCCACGATTTCGTTCGGGAACTGGCCGAGCGGTCAGCGCGTTTACTTCAAAGTTGCGCTCGTCGCCGACAGCGGTCGCATGATTTTCATGACACCCAACTCGAGCTCGGATTACTACCGCCATTCCGTGCTAGTTCGCTAAGTATTCAGATGATTGAGGGGCTGAATCATCTCACGTTTGCGACTTCGGATTTAGAGCGAGCCTTTCGCTTTTACCGCGACGTGCTTGGCTTCAGGCCACTCGCAAAGTGGGCGCGCGGCGCCTACTTTCTTGCGGGTCGCGAAGGGGCGGAACTTTGGTGCTGCCTCTCACTAGATCCGGATTCGCGCAAAACCCCGCACACCGATTACACGCACACGGCATTTGCCGTCTCTCCGCAGAACTTTGAAGAGGCGTCTCAAAAAATTCGCGATTCGGGTGCCCCGATCTGGAAGGAGAATAAAAGCGAAGGAGACTCGCTTTACTTCCTCGATCCAGATGGTCACAAGCTAGAAATCCACGCAACTTCCTGGCGCGAAAGACTTGCGAGCACAAAGATCAAGCCTTACGACGGCATGGTTTTCTTCGAATAAGATTCGCTGAGAAATTCAAGTGCAGCCTTCAGCGCGCGATTCGATCCGCGTTGTTTCATCACGTGCGAGAACACCGTGTAATCGCACTCATACCAACTCGCGTTCAAAATACGCAGGCCCTTGCTCGGCTCTTTTTGCAGGATGAGCTCGGGAACCAAACCCACGCCAAAGCCGTCGCGTGCAAGTTGCGCAATCGACTCCCAACTGCGGATCTCAAGGTGATTCTGAAGGGGAGTTCTAAACTTTTTGTAGTACTCGCGCTTCAGAAGCTCAGTTTCGAAACGAGCTTCCGTGAGAAGAAACGACTTTTCTTCCCACCTCTCCTTGCGGGTGCGCGCTTGATCTGCCTCGACAAGAGTAAAGGAGCCCGACGCGAATTTCTCTTGTTTAAGCGTCGGTAATCCCTGCGTGCCGATCGTGAGGCCAAGATCTATCGTGCCACGCGAAACGTTTTCGACAATCTCCGCTGTTGTTCCGAATCGAACGTTGGCACGCATTTTCGGAAACTGCGAGTGAAGTGTGCGCAAGAGCGGGTAGAGGTAAGCTTTTGCAAGAGTTCGCGATAAACCGATGCTGATCTCACCTTGGAGATCGGATTCATCTCTCAGATTCGACGACTGAAACTTCTTTGCGGCCGCAAGAAGGGTACGCGCTTGTTCAAGAAGACGTAGTCCCTCAGACGTAAGCTGAAAGGATCGCTTCTGGTGAACCAAAAGCTCTACGCCGAGCTGACTTTCGAGAGCTACAATCGCTCGGCTCACCGCCGGATGGGTCACGTGATTGCGTTGAGCAGCCGCGCTGATGCTACCGAGTTCCGCAGCATCGCAAAAGTACTTCAAATGATCGAGATTGGGATATGTCATAAAATGTTACATAATGAGTGAGCATTATGAAATTTTCAATTACTAGCTTTCGGAGTAGTGATTCTACATGCCGAATCCAATTCAAAGTTTTCACGCTCTTCTTTGCGAAGGCGAAGCGTTTCTTAATGATCTTCTTGAAGAGCTCGAGTCCAAAGGAATGGTGGTCAACCACCTAAAAGCGGACCATCTCTGCTACCGCGTGGCCACAGAAGGCGAATACCAAGACCTCAAAAACAATCTGCTCAATCACGCAAGGCTCCTCACGGAGGCTCACGTCAACGGACGACCCATCTGCACGTTTGAACTCTCGACGCCATTTCGAACCCACGGCCATGAGGTCCGCTTATTAGAGCTACCCGCACCAAAACCCGGCACCAATTACCCCACAGGTTTTGAGCACGCGGAATTTCTTATCGACGAAAGCTTTAGAAGTTTTTCGGGCCGCTTTCCTCAAGTCTCGTTTGAGCCGGCTTTGTCGAAAGCGCTCAATCCCGAACTGGCGGTTAAACTCCGGAACAAACAAGCGAAGTTTCACCATCTCCCTCTCTCGCGAGTCATTGAAATCGAGGAGTCGAAAATCCGACACGTCGTCTTTGATCTCGATGGGACTTTGATCAACTCTCACGACGCGATTTTGGAGATCAATCGCAAAGTCTTCTCCCAATTCCTCCATCGCGAAGTGAACTTGACCGAGGCACGTGAAAAATTCCGACCGGGCTTCGCGGCCCTCTGCACGGCATTCGGAATTGAAAAGGAAAACGAGCGCGAACAAGTTGTCGCCGCTTGGAGCCGGTTGGCCGATCAATTTCACTATTCCACATTCGATGGTGTCAAAGAGTTGCTGCGGACCTTAAAGCAAGCTGGCTTGCGACTCCATCTCTGGACTGCGCGTGATGAGCGTTCGGCAAAACAGATTTTGCTTACAAACGAACTTATCGATAGCTTCGATAGCTTTAGCTTCGGAACTTCAACTCTCGCAAAGCCCCAGCTCAAAAGTCTCAACGTCGATTGGAAAACCGAACCCACTGGATCAATCGTCATGCTCGGCGATAGCGGGCACGACATGGAAGGCGGGCGCAATATACATGCGATTTGCGTCGGTGCTCTTTGGGAACCAGCAGTGAGCGAAGACTCTCTTCGCCAAGCCGGAGCTGAACTTGTATTTAAAGAGCCCGCTGAATTTGCAAACTGGATTCTCTCCTGAAAAGATGTCTGGGAGAGGAAACATGAACTCCGCCAAAAACCTCACTCCGATAATCCGTCCAGCTCGCGAGATCGAAGCCCAAGCACTTACCGACATCGCTGCTCGGTCAAAAGCCTATTGGCCGTATGACAAAGATTACCTCGAGCTCGCTCGACAAGTGACTCTCGTGACGCCAGAGGATATCCGCGACTGGCCATTCATTGTCGCTGAACTCAAAGGCCGCATCGTAGGCTTCGCCGGCGTCTGCAAAGTGCGGGGAGAAGACATGCTCGATCATCTCTGGATAGAACCCGAGTTCATCGGAGGCGGCATCGGGCGCGTGCTCTTCAGCCACGCGTGTGAGGCTGCGAGAGCTCTCGGTTGGAAGAGCTTTACGATTGCGGCCGATCCTTACGCCGAGAAATTCTATTTGAAAAAAGGTGCGTGCAGGATCGGGCAGAGAGAATCCAAGGTGCGACCTGGCTTCTTCCTACCATTATTAGAATTTCATCTTTGAAATACGATCTTAGTATAGAGAAATGGTGGCCTCGGTCAGACTCGAACTGACACGTCCTTGCGGACATTGGATTTTGAGTCCAACGCGTCTACCAATTCCACCACGAGGCCAATAGACTTAAGAGACCAGAGTATTCGCCGCAAAGATTTCCATTGTCAAACGTCTCTCCCGCAAAGCTCGAAAAAACCGCCGCACTCCGGGTATTTGGGCGCAATGCTTGCCCACGAAATTGGCAAACATCATGCGCGCCACCGCTTCGACAACCAAGAAGAGTTTTCAGGGAGCTTTTGAGAGTTCTTCATTCTGGTCAGTTTGACTCCTAGGTAAAGCTGCAAACTCGAAACCTCAGCTCGAATATAACCCGTCGCTACCCACGATTATTAAGGTCTCCCAGGCGCTGTCTGGCGGCACATGTCTTGCTCTTCTTCCGGGACGTCAATGTTCGTCAGACCAGCCGAATCTCCTCAAGTGAGGCTCGGCCATTTAGGAGTCAGTGATATGAAATCAGTTATCGCTCTCTTGGCATTCGTGATGGTGGCGCAAGCCAACGCACAGAACGGCCAAGGTTACGTTCAGGGTGAGACCGTCGTCGTACCGGCGCCGAATGCAGAAGTGCAGTCGATTCCCGGCTCGAGCTCGGGCAACCCCATCTATATTTTGAATAACCAGCGTCAACAGGGCTACCAAGGTACGACCCAGACAACTGGTCAAACTGCGATCCAGGAGCAGCCGGTATCGGTGATCCAGGAAGCTCCACTTCGCGTATCGCCCGCGGAAAACATGCGCCGCAAGCGCCAGGAATCCGAGGCCGCTACTGAAGACGGAATCGTGCAAGCGCTTGAGCGCGCCCGCATCGAAGATGAGATGCGCCGTCGCGATAAGTTCAACAGCGCGATCAATACGCAAGCTAACGGCGCAACGGTCGTTGGCGACAACAACACGGTTCAACAAACCAACGTTGTTGCGCAACAACAGCAGATCCAAGAGGTCGTGACTGTGCCCGTTGCTAAGCCGAAGAAAAAGATCCACGTCGTTGAAGAAGAAAGCGATGAGTCGGATTTCGAAATCGTAGAGACGAAAACTAAGTCGCGCTCGCGCGGTGAGATCAGCACATCGATCGGCGATTACTATCGTCACGACGACTTCAACGCTCACACGTATATCTCGGGTCTCGTCAGCTACGGCGCCTACGATAACGTTCTGAACATGCGCGGTAATGTCGGCGGCGGTTTCGCCTTCGGTATGGTGACTGCGGACCGCATCGTTGCGGAAGGCTCGTTCCTCTACGGACAGTACGAGATCGAGAACCTCTTCTCGCAAGGTTGCGGTGGTTGCGGCGTTGGTGGCTACGGCCCCATGATCGTCGATATGACTCAGTACAACTTCGTTGCGGCAGCTAAGTACCAAATCTTGCCTGGCAAATTCCGCCCGGTAGCTGGTGCTGCGCTCTCGTACACGCGTCGTAGCTACAGCTACGAGTTCTACAACTGGAACATGCGTACGTCTGACGCTCTCGACGTCGGCGGTATCGTCGGTGCTGATCTTCAGATCTCGCAAGGTTTTGCGATTGGCCTCGACTTCCGTTACTTCACGAATCTTGGCTACCGCCAAAATTCGGAGCGTCGTGAGTCGTTCACGTATCGCCAAGACCGCAATGATCCCGAAAAGCTCGACTATTACCAGACGAGCTTGACCGGCAAGTTCACGTTCTAATCAGTTTTACGACTGACTGAAAATTTGGACCTCGACCTGATCCAGGTCTGAACTGGCTCCCGTGGCACTGACTCCCGGGAGCCTTTTCTTTTTGGGCCAGAAGTGTAAAACTGGCTTTCGTGCAAAACACATCTCCATTTTTTAAGCTAGCGATCGCGACCTTGTCTTCGCTCCTGGTAACGGGCGCAGTTTCATCGGCCTTGGCTCAAGATGCCGCGCCGACGGCTCAGGCGACACCTTCTCCGAAGCCTGAAGCAAAAACTGAAGCAGCTCCCGCGAAACCCACTTCACTTACACTTCTCACTCGAGCGGTGGGCGAAGTCTCCGATCGCATCGTCACGAGCCGCGAGGTGCGCATTAACGATGCCATCGAACAAGCGTTGACCGAAAAAGCGGCTTCTCCAGAAGGCTTTCGATTGCTGACGGGTCAGGAGAAAGCGTTTCCCGGCGAAGTGTCGCGCGTGCTCGATGAGTGGATCGTGTTCCTTGAGGCGAAAACGCTTTCAAGCCAAGGGGCCTCGAAGGCCGACGTGAACGCTGGTGTAAAAGCGGTTCAAGATCTTTGGGGTGGAAAATCGACTTGGCTTGAACTCGAAGTCAGCGCCGATGAGATCAAAGATATTATCGAGCGAAAGCTTGTCTCAAAAAATTTCGAGAAGCTAAAGAGCGATCCGCAGCTTGCGCCCGTCAGCGATGACGATGCGCTTGCGTATTACCGCAAGAATCGGCTGCGTTTCGGCAGCCTTCCTTTTTCTTCCTTCAAAGACAACATCAAGACGTTTTTGGTAAAGCAGCAAACCGAACGTCGACTTGCGGAGTGGCGGGAAGTGCTTCGTCGTAAGTACAAAGTACGCAACTTCATCGCGGGTTAACGCTTTGAGTTCAATGTCTCGAATTCGTCCCGTCGCCCTCAACGATGCAGCCTCCCTTTTCTCGATCATCGAGGAGGCACACCGCACCACTTCGGTGCCCTTCGGACCCGCGTGGACTCTAAAACAAGTTCAAGAAGAGTGTGGCCAAGGTGGACTCGTGCTTTGTGACGCTGATCCATTCTCCAGCGAGGTGTTGGCTTTCGTGCTCTATCGAGATGTAGGGGAAGCGTTGGAAATCAGCTTTCTTGCTACAGCGCGCAATCATTTGGGAAAAGGGCATATGGCAGAGCTTCTTAGCTCATGGATTAAGCAGAAACCCGAGAGCAAGGCCATCTGGTTGGAAGTGCATGAGAAGAACGTTCCCGCGCGGAAACTCTACGAAAAGTTGGGTTTTCGCGAGAGTGGAAAACGGCCGCGGTACTACGCCGATGGGGGCGCGGCAGTCCTTTATAACTACGGATAAACTTTTGCTTTCTCTTGATTTAAACAAATCGGTTTGATATTTAACGAGCCATCGTAGATGGCCCTGAAGGGCCTTTTTTTTTAAGTTTTGATTCGGTGGCGATCCGGGTTTCGACTCGCGATCAATCTCCTGAGCCGGAGACGAAAGCCGGATAAACTGCACGCGAACTGAGGAAGATGAACGGTTCTTTCATGAACGATATCCGCCGCATGGCGGAGGAAGTTTCCGCCCGCCAGGGCTGCTACCTGTACGACATTGAGTTTGTCGGCGGGGGCCAGGGCCGTACTTTGCGCGTGTTCATCGACAAAGAAGTGGAAGCCGGAAAAGAAGCGGGAGTCTCGATCGAGGATTGCTCGAACGTTTCTCGTGGTCTGAACGAACTTCTCGATGCAGTTGAAAACGAAATTCCCGGCGGTGCCTACAGCTTGGAAGTCTCGAGCCCCGGGCTTGAGCGGGTCCTTAAAGAACCCAAACACTACCAGGCCGCCATCGGGAAGAAGATCTCGGCGAAAACGTTCGCACCGCTCCTTGATTTCAACGCCAGCGTTCCGGCCTTGGGTAAAGCCAAGACCGTTGAGGGCAAGCTTCTGTCTTTCGACGACAAAGGCTTGAAGGTGGAATTCCACGCCCCGAAAGTGGAGCCGGCTGAAGTCTTTGTTCCTTTTGATCAAATCACGAAAGCACACGTCGTGTACGAGTTTGCCGATCCTTCAGAAATGAAGGGCGCCGCCAAAGGCGGTCCGAAAAACGGAAAGGGCAAAAAGTAAACACGAGGGCGGGTCGCCAGAGGCGATCCGTCCCTGCGGGCCTTTGGGGCTCGTGGGGGTGGTGGGTTTTGCGAAGAGCACGCTCACCGAAACGAAAAGAAGAACCTGAAACGCTCGAGACCATAGGGCTCGAGTGGAGTCGCTGAAGAGAGGGAAAGCTGAAATGGCTGCAGATAATTTCTCTGACCTGAGCCGGATGATCGAACAAGTCGGCAAAGACAAAGGCATCGATAAACAAGTCGTTATCGATGCGGTCATCCAAGGGATGCTCGTTGCTGCCCGCAAGAAATACGGCACGTATCGCGAGATTGAAGCCCAGTACAATGAAGAGACGGGCGAAGTTGAACTCTACGAGTTCAAAGAAGTCGTGCGCCCCGAAGATTTCATCGACGAAGAAATTGAAATCACTCTCGACGAAGCGCGCGAGTTGAACCCCGACATCCAGGTCAACGACTCGATCGGTATCAAACTCGATTCGACTGAGCTCGGCCGTATCGCCGCGCAGACTGCGAAACAGATCATCACTCAGCGCGTTCGCGATGCGGAGCGCGAGATTATTTTCAATGAATTCGAAGCTCGCAAAGGCGAAATCGCTTCGGGGATCGCTCGCCGCGTAGAACGCGGAGCGATCGTCGTCGACCTCGGTCGTACCGAAGCGTACATCCCACCGCGTGAACAAATCCCCGGGGAAGTGTATAAACCAGGAGACCGCATTCAGGGTTACCTCTCCGACGTGCGCCAGACAACGCGCGGGCCGCAGATCATCATGACTCGCGCAAGCGAGCAGTACCTCATCAAGCTCTTTGAAATGGAAGTTCCCGAAATTTACGACGGGATCGTTCAAATCATGGCGGCGGCTCGCGAGCCCGGTGCCCGCGCGAAAATCGCGGTCTACTCGAAAGACCCGTCGGTCGATCCTGTAGGCGCGTGCGTTGGTATGAAAGGTTCGCGCGTTCAGAACATCGTTCAAGAGCTCCGCGGCGAAAAGATCGATATCGTTCCTTGGGACGAAGACATCACTCGTTTCGCCTGCAACGCTCTGGCTCCTGCCGAGATCTCGCGTGTCTTCGTCGACGAAGCGAACAAAGAGATGGAGATCGTCGTTCCTGACAACATGCTCTCTTTGGCGATCGGTAAAAAAGGTCAGAACGTGCGCTTGGCGGCAAAGCTTACGGGTTGGAAGCTCGATATCTTGAGCGAAGCAAACCTCGCGGCGAAGACGGCAGAAGCAATCTTCAACCTCATGCTCATCCCGGGCATGACGGAGACGATGGCTCAAAGCATCTTCCAGAGCGGTTTCGGAAGCTTCCAGAGTATCGCTTCGGCAAGCGCTGCCGATTTGATGGCGATCCCTGGTTACGATTCGCCCGAGAAAGCGGAAAAGCTCATCGCCGATGCAAAAGCATTGATCGAGAAGTACGAGCGCGAGGGAATTGCGGTTCCGACGGCGCCTGTGGCGGCTTCGGCTCCGAAAGGCCCGGTGGGCAGCGCGAAATCCCAAGCGGACGAGCGTCTGCGTGCGGAGCTCGCAGCTCTGGCTGGCAAAGAAGCGTCGCCTGAGGGCGATGGCCAGGCGAAGCAAGATTAAGGTTCCTTGGTGTCTTTGAGGGCGTCCGCCGGAGGTTGGCGCCAACTGGAGAGCCCCGCTCGCATAACAACGTGAGGGCAGGGCAAGCGGAAGATCGCCGCATTAAGCGACGGGCCATCCGCGAAATAAACAAACGAGATGGAAAACGTGAGTCAACCGAAGGTATTTGAATTCGCAAAAGAGATCGGCATGGAGACGCTGGCGCTCATGGATAAGATCCGTGAATGGAAGCTTCCCGTGCGTAGCCACATGGCCGAGCTCAATCCCGAGATGCTCGAAACGATCCGCACGCGTCTGAAAGACGATGCGAACGGCAAGGCTGCCGAACCCGCGAAAAAGAAAAAAGTCGCCGCGAAAAAAGCGGCACCGGCCGAGGGCGAAGGGGTCAAAGTCCCGGGTCCGAAAAAGACGGCCGCGAAAAAAACGGCGGCGGCACCGGCTGCAGCGGCAGCTCCGGCGGCGGAAGCACCTGCATCCGCGAAGTCGAAAGTTGTCGTTAAGAAAGCTCCGGCAAAAGTCGTCATTCGTCGCAAAGCCGACGAAGAAGAAGCTGCAGCAGCCGCACAAGCGGCAGCAGCGCCGGCCCTCGAAGCTGAGCCCGCTCAACACGAAGAGGAAGCTCTCGAAGCCGCTCCCGTCGCTGAGCCCAAAGCTCGCGTTGAAGATGAGCGCCCTGCAGCTCCTCAAGCAACAGCTGTCGAGGCAAAGGCGCCTGAAGCGCGTACAGAGACGCGTACGGAGGCTCGTTCAGAGACTCGCCAAGAAGCTCGCACCGAAACTCGAACGGAAGAAAAGGCGGCACCAGCGGTCGAAACGGCTCCGGCCCATGTTTCGACGCCTGAGCCGGCAGCTCCCGTTACTGCGCAGCCGACGCCGGTTGCGCCCGCAGCAGCGACGGCTCCAACTGCCGCTGCCGCAGCAGGTCCCACAACTCAGCCCGCAGATGCGGCGACCGGAGCTTCCGGCCCAACACCCAGCCGTAAGCGCGAGGTAGTCATGACAAGCCAAGGACCCACAAGCGGGATTCGTTCCGAAGCTCCGAGACGAAATATCGTCGGACGCATGGATCTGTCTCGCGTTCAGCCTCCGCCGAGTGCTCGTCCGATTCCGGGCGGCGGTGGCCCGAGCGCAGGTCCTGGTCCTCGCGGCATGGGTCCTCGTCCGCTCCGTACTGGTTTCATTGCTTCGGCTCCTGTTGAAGCGCCCGTTGAGGGCGGTGACGATCGTCGCAGCAAATTCGAAGACCGTCGTCGCGCGAAAGCTCCGGCACCTGGCGCAAGCCCGAACCCGGCCGCTCGCGGTGAAAAAGAAGAAGAAGTGGTGCACTTCTCCGCTACGGAATTCCGTAAGCGCGAGATGGTGTTCCAACCTAAAAAGAAAAAAGGCTCGCTTAATCGCGAAGCTCGTCAGACGCAGATCACGACTCCGAAAGCGTCGAAGCGTGTCGTTCGCATCGATCAAAGCATGAAGCTCTCGGATCTCGCCAACGAGATGGGCGTAAAAGCCGGTCAGTTGACGAAGACGCTCATGACGAACGGTGTGATGGCGACGATGAACACGGTTCTCGACTTCGACACGATCGCGTTGATCGTGCCCGAATTCGGATACGAAGCCGTCAACGTCCACAAGACAGTTGATGAGCTCATCGAGGCGACTGCTTTCGGAAACCTCGAGAGCGAGAACATCACGCGTCCGCCGGTTGTGACCATCATGGGTCACGT
>SXGS01679804.1_pt1 | contig 19828 bp, 14 predicted proteins | sample 3174681 | NCBI WGS metagenome assembly SXGS01 (sample SAMN11356861, study PRJNA531348) | freshwater metagenome | isolation source: freshwater sample F1-80 | place: China: Fuxian Lake, Yuxi | collected 2017-12-25 | reverse complement strand
GGCATCAGGGTCGCGGGCGGCACCCAGCTGCACCTGAACCTCCACCTCTACAACGCCAGCGACGCGCAGCTCAACGGCGACTCGGCGATCCTGGTCAAGCAGTCGGCGACGGCGCCGGCGACGCTGGCCGAGATGGTGTTCGCCGGCAAGTTCCTTTTCCGGATTCCTGGCACCGTCCAAGGGCAAACGCCGGTGCCCTACTCCGACTCAGGAGGCTGCACGTCGGACCGCAACTACACCCTGTTCGCCGTCTGGCCCCACCAGCACAAGCTTGGAACAGCCCATAAGCTCGAAGTCGTCAGGGGGGGGACGCCCACCGTGCTGCACGATGCAGCCTTCTCCTTTGTCGAGCAGAACTACTACCTGCAAAGCCCGGAGTTCCAGGTGCAGTCGGGTGACCAGATCCGGGTCACTTGCACGTGGATAAACCCGGGCACCTCGGAGGTTCGGTTCGGTGACTCGTCCGATACCGAGATGTGCTTCTCCGGCATGTACCGCTACCCGGCGGCGCCCACTGGTACGAACCTGTTCCAGTGCACCGACACCCGCGGCGTGGGTTTCTGAGGAGCAGTAGGCGGCCTTGTTGCGGCGGCGGCGGGCCGGTAACGTTGGCCCTGTGAGAGCAAGTGCCATTGCGCTGGCCGTGCTTCTGGCGACCGGCTGCAAGTTTCCCGAGCTGCCACCTCTCGACGAGACAGACGCTGGCGACGGGGATGCTGGCGGACCGGACGCTGACCTCACCACGCCGCAGCGATTGACCGTGTCAGTCCTCGGCGAGGGCGTCGTGATGTCCTCGCCTACAGGGATCGACTGCGGCACGGCGTGCGCGGCTGACTTCGACCCGCTCAGTACGGTCTCGCTCACACCGACAGCGGCGGCTTCCTCCGTGTTCGAGGAATGGTCAGGAGCGTGCACGGGACCCGGAGCGTGCGCGATCACGATGGATGGCGCCAAGAGTGCTTCCGCAAGGTTCGCCTTGCATGGCGCTGTTCGCTGGGTCCACCATGTCTCTCGATCGGGCGACGACTATGCGGCCGACGTCGTGGTCGATCCTTCGGGCAACGCCGTCGTGGCCAGCACCATAGACGACGGCGGCGGGTTCGATATCCTCGTCTCGAAGCTCAGTGGCGTGGATGGACTCTCGGTCTGGACGCAACACTTCGACACGCCGGATCCTGGCGGAAGCGAGCAGGTCGAGGCTCTGACGGTCGATTCCTCCGGCAACGTCTATGTTGCCGTTTCTCTGCAGGGCAACGGCAACGCCGTGACCTACGGAACTCATGCTGTTGTCGGCGATCCGTTCTTCAATATCGTCGTGATGCGCCTCGCGTCGGCCAACGGAGCTGTGGACTGGGTCAAACAGTGGGGCGGCCCCTCGACCGACAGGCCGACGGCTCTCGCGCTGTCCGGAAATGACCTTTACGTCGTCGGCAAGACCTCGAGCAATCCATCGACCTTCGACGGAAGGAGCATCGCGGGCCAGTCGGGCAACGGATTCGTCGTGCGCGTGAACGCTCAGACGGGTGCGGTCGCGGAACTCAAGCTCATCCCCGGAACCGTCGACATGAACAGCGTGGCGGTCAACGGCACGAATCTCGTCGTGGGCGGCGCCGTCCGGACGGCGACGACCGTCGAGACAGGCTGCGCGTTCTCACCGTCGGGAGCCGGGAGCGATGCGATGCTGCTGGCCTTGTCGGGGAGTACGCTGAGCTGTCAGTGGGCAAGAAACTTCGGCGACACCATCTCCAATAACGATGCCCACGTGATTTCGATCGCGACGTTCGCAGCCGGCGGCTGGGCTGTCGCCGGGCACTTCGAAGGTGGTCTGGCTGGCCTTACGGCGACATCGCTCGGGTCGAGAGGCGACTTCGATATCTTCGCGGCGCGTTTCGCCGTCGACGGCACACACCAATGGTCATTCCGATACGGAGATGTGGCTGGTGAGTTTGCCGGCGCGATCGCGACGACGCCCCCTGGCAACGTCATCCTCTCGGGCTCCTTCAGCGGCTCGATCGTGCTGGGTTCGTTCACGGTGACCGGCGTCTCCAACGCGTTCGTGACCCGCATGTCCTCCGTCGCAGTGCCCACCCATGAATGGGCCGTGAGTCTGGGTGGAAACGAGTTCGATTCTGCTCGTTCGGTGGTCGCGGCGCCCGATGGCTCCGTGTACGTACTCTCTGACTTCTCAGGGATGACGACGGTTGGGGCCACGCCTCTCTCGGCACAAGCGCAAGACGCGTGGCTGGCGGCGCTTGTACGGTGATTCGACCGCGAGGGTGCCTGCGACACCGGGCGCTACCTACGGGCCGAGTAGCGTGGCCTCCACCTCGAAACATGCGGCGATGTACCCGGCGAGAAGCGTGGCAAGGTCTTTGTATCGGTCGCAGCTCACGAGGGCGTAGTGGTCGCTGGCGTACTGGAAATCGATCTCAGCACCCATGCCCTTAGCGATCTCCTTGCGAGCGAAGAGACCACTGCCGTCTTCGGTGTCGCGTTCGGTCAGCCACATGAAGTAGCGGTGCTTCTCGATTGCTCCCAGTACCTGCAAATCCTCCAGCCCCCCGGGCACGAGGCTTCGATCGATGTTGACAACGACGGCACGCCGACAGAGATCGCGATGATCACTGAGTCCGGCCGTGCCGAATATTATGACGAGGCCATCACTCGGCGCAGCGTCCAGGTTCCCTTCGACGACGGGAATCTCGATGCCAAGGGCACGGCCGACGTCCGCAGCGAAGTCATCGACAAGATCGAGCACGCGCGGCGCCACCTTGCTCGCCGGTGTTCCAGGGCGGACGACAATGCAAACTCTGCTCGATGGCTCCATCGGCTACCTCGTGTTCGTGGGGTGGGGACTCAGCTCGAGGTAGATGTCGAAGCTCACTAGCACGGTGTCATTCTTGTCGAGCTTGTACTTGTCGTAGAGCAGTGTTCGCTTGTGTAGTGTCCCCCAAAAATCAAGACACTCGTGCGCTCGAGATTCGGGTGGTGCGAGCGCGCGAGTTGCAGGTCATGCGGCGACGAGGATGGGAGCGGCGAGGCGGTCGGCGCGCCGCTCGATGTGTGTCTGCCAGTCGAGCGCCTGATGCGGTCGCTGGGTGTTGTAGTGCTGCAGCCAGGGCGTGATCGCAGCGCGGAGCTCGAGCCCACGGCGCTCGCCGTCGCCGGCGACCGCCTGTACGTTGCGGATTGGGGCTACTATCGGATCTTGCGCTTCCGCTTGAACCTCTGATCTGAACAGCAGGCGGGTTGGGTGGCACAAGACGACTGGTTGCCACGCTCGTGCGGTGACTCAGGCGCCGGTTACGCTCTCGAATCCCCACCGGGCTGGCGTCTCGCCGTCGCCGGTGCGTAGCGCCTTGGCGAGCGACTCGAGTTCGCCGAGAAGCTCACCATTGCCTGGCTGATCGTATGCGAAGAAGCTCTGGAAGCAGGCAATCACCGTTCTCCGTCATTCCAGGCGATTTAGGGCCGATAGGTAGTCGGCCAAGAGGTGCGGCAGACCGTCGTGTCGATCGCTGACGATGTAGCAGTAATGCTCGGATCCGTGGCGCTGGTCATCGCAAACCGCTCCGATCGCCTCAGCGGTCTCGCGACGTCCGTAGATTCCTTGCGCTCTGGATGAAGCCCCCCTCGCCCAGTGGCGATGGGACTCCACGTCGATGGCGGCGGCAATGCACAGACGCTCGAGCCCGATGAAGATCCGGGACGTGCTCGCATCGATCTGGATCAGACGATTCGCGAATCGGTCGACGAGGCTGGCGGCACGCTCGGCAGTGTCCGCAGCGAACGGCTCCGCGAGGTCTCGGCCATGCGCGTTCCAGAGGATGAAGCCATCCTGCGGCCCCACGTCCGGTAGCCTGCCTTCAACGAACGGAATGGAAATGCCCGCGCAGCGCCCAATCTCGTTGATCAGTTGCTCGTCGCGACCGAGGTTGACTCGAGGCGCACGGCCGTCGTCCGCGGCGTCATATACCCACGAGAAGCGAAGCTTTGTCATTTTGTCGGTCTCACCGGGAAGTCAATATCGAAACCCCAGAGCATCTCGGTCGTCCGGTCGAAGCCGTACTTGGCGAGTAGCGCATTGTTCTCGTCCTTTCGAGCCTGGTTCCCTCGCTCCTGGAACTTGAGGACCTCATCGATTGGAGACACCTGACCTCCCGATAGATAGGGGTCGCCAGCTCGCTCGTAGCCACTCTGGACCGCGGTGGTCTCCGCATATTGGACCGACTGGGTATGAGCGATGAGGTCATGGACCTCACCCTTAGCGTTAGCTTTCAGCCAGTGGAGGTGGACGATCGTCTCGACGTTCTGGATGTCGCTCATGTGGATCTTGTCGACGCTGGCCGAGGCAGGGGCGCCAAGTGCCACCCCTAGCTTCTTCATCTGGTAGAGCGTGATGTACTGGACGGTCGGTGAGCCGCTGCCTTCGAGCATCTCCGCGCCGCTTCCCTGCTTGGCCACCTTGCTCGGAAGCGGAACCTCCTGACCGCTCATCTTCAGGAACGCCATTCGAAGCTCGAGGTCCTTGGTGGCCGCGTTGTACCCACGTTCGAAGAGCCCCCGGGCGCCGTTGGGACCGACCACTTCGGTCTTGAGGATCTTTGTTCCGTAACCATCGTAGGAGATCGTGTCTGTGAACGTCCATCCGTCAGGAGGCTTGCTGCTGTCGACCCCCTCGAAGAATCCGCGGACTCGCTGAGTGACCTGGGCACGCTCCTTGGCGAGCGCCTTTCGTAGATTGGGGATCGAGCCGGGAAGCGGGTTGAACGCCAGGTACTCAGTCATCTCCTCGCCGTACTCGCGGACAAGCAGGGCTCCCTCGCGTTCGTCTAGCGCCAAGACGCGCTCGATGGCTGCGACGTCAGCGGGAGTCGCGTTCGCGGGTGCAAGTCTCGCAGCGAGAGTCCCTGGCGTCGTCTCTTCGGCATTCGGCGTCGGCGCATTCGGATCGTGAGAAGCGGAGTCCGGGGTGCTCCGTTCGTCGTGTTGCCTGGCCGGGTGGCTGCCGGCGTCATCTGTAGGCTTGAAAGGTGCCCGGGTCGGGCTCCTCGCGTCCACACCCGTGTCAGAGGATGCGGCATCGGCCGCCGTTGCCGCGTCGACGAGCAGCTTGTCGTAGGCGGACAAGAGTGGATCTACATCCGCCGCGACGCCCTTGCTGGATACGGCTGCCGCATCGCTGGAGACCTGGCTGGCTCGGTGGAGGAGGTCGAACGTCCGGCTACCAATATGCGCTTCGAGTTTCTGGAGCCGGCTCGAGAACGCCTTGGTCTTGGTTCCGAGATGACGTCCGAGGGCCATGGCGGCGCCCTGGTAGAGCCATTGCTCGGCTTCCTGATCGGTCGGGTTGTGCGCCTTTGCCTCGAGCAGCCTCGTCGTCGCGTAGTCGAGCGCGGCGCCGGAGATCATCTCCACGGAGAGCTCCAGCTTGTCGTACGCGGAGACGCCGGTGCGTCCGAGTGCCCGCTTCCAGAGCGCGGCGCTGGCGTTGATGTGTTCGAGCTGCGGGAACCGCGTGTGGATCTTCCCGATGATGAGCGGGTTGAGGACGTTGAGCGTGAGGATGGTGACCAGCGACCGGTCATCGCCCTGGAGGAGCATGCCGCCGGTGTTCACGGCGACGTCGGCCCCGACGCCTACGACCTGGCCGACCGCACGTGCCTCGGCGGCGGCCACCGCCGTATCGGCCGTGCCCGCGCGAGCTGCGCGAGCCGCCCAGGCACCCTCGGCAGTACCGCGCGCCCCGGCTGCCGCGACGTTGCCGGCAAGGGTGATCGCGATCGTCGTCAGCAGTTGCATCGCGAACGCGCGGGTCTGGGCCTGCTTCGCCTTCGCCTGGGCGGCCTGGAGCGCGTCCATGAACTCGCTCTTGGTGAGGAAGTCGGCGAGACGGCCTTGTGCCTCGTCGAGGGCGATCTCGCGGGCGTGCAGGAGGTCCCAGAGTCCTTCGAGGTCTCCGTCGTAGGCGTCGTTGGCCTTGTCGACTCGTCGCTGGTAGCGCTGACGTTCCAGCGGAAACTCCTCGGCGAGGCTGAGGAGATCCGTTCGCAGGGTCGCCATCTCCAGGTCGAACTTGTTGGGAACGCCGGCCCAGCCATCGTCACTCTCTCCGAGGGCCCGTGCGAGCTGGCGCGCCTGGAGCTCGAACAACTTCGAGTGGTGCCGGAAGCTCTGCTCGCGGGCGTCGACCTCCAGCTTGCGAAGGTCGTGGTCGCTGACTCGTTGGCCATGGACGACCTTCTTGTCGAGTGCAGCATGCCTGCGCGCGAGGTCCCGGTGCTCGCGACGTGCCGTGTGACCTGCGGTGGCGTCGCGCTCCTCGATCTCGATCGTGGCGCCGCGGTCTGCGTCGAGCGTCGCGGCCGCGATCGCGAGCGGCATCCGCCTGCGTTCGAGCCGCGCGCCGTCGAGCGCCTTCTCGGCGACGTTGCGACGACCGGTCGACGCGGCCATGGCATGCAGGTACGCGCGGACCGTCGGCGCCGTGCCGGGGCCTGGCGGCTTGGCGAGCACGTCCTGGAGCTCCACGTCCGCGTCGAACAGGATGGCCTGCTGCTGGAGCACCGCCGTCGAGAGCCGGCGCGCGTCGGCAGCGTTGGCCTCGGGGGCTGCGAGGGTCTCGTGCCATCCGGAGGTCTTCTCGATCGCGCGCTCGAGCTCGCCGCGGTCGACGTCGGGGATCAGCGAGGCAAGGTCACGGGCTGCCTCGAGCTGGGCGAGGCTGCGCGCGACCTGGGGGACGAGCTCGGAAGGGGTCACGTCCGCCGGGCCGCGGGGAGCTTCGTCGCGCGACGACGCCAGTCCGTCGACGGTCCTCATGAGCTGGCGAAGTCTGTTCGCCCTGGCATCATGAGGACCGCTGCGGAGTTCCAGCGCGCTCGCCACGTGACCTGCTGCGCGCAGCGCACCATTGACGGCCCTGTCGTCGCGGGCGGCGTGGTCGCCGGCGTATTCGTGAAGCGCGTCACCGAGGGCGTCGAGCGCATCCTCGAGGCGGATGAGATCGGCGTCGGGCGATTTGCTGGTGGCAAGAGCAAGCGCGGCGAACTCTGCCGCCTCCTTAGCGTTGGCTGCGGCGGCCGCCAGGCTGGCCCCAGACCCCTGACGGATCCCGCCCTCTGCGCGATCGGAGCGCTTCTTGAGCTGCACCAGCGGCTTCGCTCCGACGTCGCCACCCGCCGTGTCGTCCAGCAGCGACTCGGCGTCCTCGCCGCGCACCACGCGGTCGGCGACGGCGTCGGCGTGCTGCTCGTACTCGTCACCTTGGCGGCCGAGGCCGTCCTTCAGCTGGATGCCACTGCGCTGCTGGACGGTGTGGGCGGCTTCGTGGGCGGCGGTGTGAAGATCGGGGCTCGCCGAAAACGCGACGTCCTGACCCGTCGCATAGGCGTCGGCCCCGATCGCGGTCGCGGCGACCGACGCGGTCTCGCCCGTGTGCGCACGAACACTCGAGAGGTCGTGTCTGCCGAACGACGCCTGGATCGCGTCGAGGAAGGGGAGTCGCTCACCTGGTCCCGAAACGCCGCGCGCAGCGATGCTCCCTGCGTGTTCGCCATCAGCGAGCGCGGTGTCGTTTGCCTTGCGTTGAACGACTCCACCGGCGCTTGCCTCGTATGGGTCGGGGTAGAAGCAGTAGCCCCTCGCAGCGGACGGAGCCGCCGACGGAAGGGCGTCCGTGAGGCGGGCCGGCAGTTGGCCTGTGGTGACGCCGCCGCCAGCGCGGGCAGGGCTCGCTCCGCCATCCGATCGGGTCGCAGCCGCCTCCAGAGGCCTGCGATCATTTCCGTCCGGGTGCGTGCTCATGGGCGCGTGTCCATGTTGTTCACGCCGGACCTTGTCGGGGGTTTCCTCCGCCGGTTGCGTAAGATCATGCAACTGCCCGTCAGGTCATCGTTCTCCGCCGCCGACGGGCGAAGGGCAATGACTCGGATCGGGCGCATGGCGCCGCATTCTACGGGAGCGGCGCCATGCTCATCCCCGCTGGGCGCGGTTCAGCCGAAAAAAACGATTCCAGGTCAGTAGAGTATGCGATCGAGCTGGAACGGGCGCGTCGCGCCGGCCAGGCACAGCGCGGTGATGCGCGTGGGCGTGGAGCGGCGGACCCCGAGGACGAAGAGGGTCTGATCGAGGGCGCCGTCGGCGTTGGTGTCGAGCGCGAGGGCGGCGCCGATGGCGGGGTTGTCGGGGATGGCGCGGAAGCCGCCGGCGTAGAAGGCGAGGAAGCCCGTCGGTGAGCGGCGGAGGCCAGTGAAGGTGCCGGCCGCGTCGGGATCGTCGGCGGCGGTGAAGAAGGTGAGGCGATAGGGCTCGGTAGGGGCGGGGAGATCGTAGCGCTGGTAGGTGCCGGCGAGGCCGCGTAGCCGAGGATGCCGGCGGCGCGGTCGATGGCAGGGCAGTGGGTCGCCACCAGCGCGTCGAAGTCCGGGTCGGTGGTGGAGCCGAGCAGTCGATCGGCGAGGGTCGGGTCGTCGTCGGAATCGGTGCAGGCGGCGAGGCTGCGGTGGTTCATCGTGCGCAGACGCTATGCAGCAGCGATGCCATGGGTGGAATGCGTGCCTCGACACGCGCTCCCCTTCGACTCGGCCTCGCTCGCGCTCGGCCTCGCTCAGGGTCGCCCGGCTCAGCACGACCGGTGTTGGTCCCGGCCAACAGGTGGGGCGCAGGCCTGATGGCGACGGCCCACAGGTCAGGTCGTGCGGGCGAGGGCGGCGGAGGCGGCGAGGGCGGTCTGGGGACGGTGGGCGGGGTCGATCGCGAGCATGGAGAGGAGGACGGTGGAAAGAGACGGGGAGAGGGGAGGGAGGTCGGGCGGGAGGACGGGAGGGGCGACGGGCGTCTTCATGCGGGCCATGGCGCCGCGGACGCCGGGCATGGGTAGGTGGCCGCTGAGCATCTGGTAGAGGACCATGCCGGCGGCGTAGATGTCGGCGCGGGCATCGACCGACGAGTCGGCCATCTGCTCGGGCGCCATGTACTCGATGGTGCCGATGGTGCGGCCGGCGCGGGTGAGCTTCTCGGTGCCGGCGCGCAGGGAGCGGCCGGCGCCGAGGTCGATGAGCTTGAGCACGAAGTCGTCATCGACGGTGACGAGGACGTTGGCCGGCTTGACGTCGCGATGGACGATGTCGGCGGCGTGCAGCGCGGCGAGGCCGGCGAGGATCTGGCAGATCCAGTCGACAGCCAGGCCGGCCGAGAGGGCGCCGCGCTGGCGCAACAGCGCGTCGAGCGGCCGGCCCCCGACCAGCTCGAGCACGATCACCGGCGTCAGGCCGACCACGCCGTGAGCGAGCATCGCCACCACGTTGGGGTGGTGGACCCGCGAGAGCAGCGCCGCCTCGCGCGCCAGCCGCGTCGCCGAGTTCACGTCCGGGGCGGCCGCGTCGATGAGCTTGACCGCGACCTGACGGCCGTCGGCGCCGACTGCGCTCCACACCGAGCCCATGCCGCCGACGGCGATGACCTCCTCCAGCACGTACTGGCCCAGCACCACCTGGCCGGCGGCGAGACTCACGTGACGAGTCTGATGCGTCGAAGGTGGCTCACGGGGTAGCGGTGGGGTGCTGGGAACACCGATCTCGAGGAAGGTCGCGACGCCAGCCGGAGTAACGCTGTGCCATCCGCTACTTCTTGAACAGCTTGTCCCAGGTCCGCTTCATCGCGCCCGGCTTCTTGGGGGCCTGATAGTTGTGGTTCTCGTAGGCCAGGCGCGCCGACGGGTCGACGCCGTAGTGGACGTAGAGCGAGATCAGGTCGTGCACCATGTTGGAGATGCCGGTGGTGCGCAGGTCCCATGACGTGCAGTAGCTGTCCGGCTTGTTGCGGACCATGGCCTTGGCGATGATGATCAAGATCACCGGGTCGATCAGCTCGCCGTTGCCGTCGAGGTAGTGCTTGTAGGAGAAGAAGCGATCCTCGGGGGCGAGCTCGATACCCTGGCCGTCGGCGCGCGGGGCCCGCATGTTGGCGATGGTGCGGTACTCGTGGTCGATGTACCCGGCGACCGTGTTGGTCTCGTCCTTCTTGTCGTACTCGACGAACTTGCGGAACGCGTCCGACAGGTTCTTGGGGTTGGCGTAGGCGCCGCTCACCAGGTAGTAGAACAGCGCGCCCAGCGAGTAGATGTCGGCGGGTCGACCCACGCTCTTGACCACGCGGCCGCGCACGTTGGTCTCGCTCGGTTCGGCGAACGGCCGGTTGAGCAGGATCTTCTTGCGCACCCGGTCGGCGCCCATGATCAGGTACTGCTCGGTGCGGTTGAACAGCGAGAACACGTCGTTCTCGTAGATGTCGATGTAGAAGTCCTCGAAGAACTCGACCTCGGGTGAGCCCTGGGTCGCGTTGACCAGCACGTCGAAGGTGTTGATCTCCTGCTCCGGGCTCTGGAAGAAGAGCGTGCCCGGCACGGCCTGGAAGCGAGTCATCGACAGGTCGACGTCGGGGTCGGCGACCTTGCCGACGTTGAAGTCGGCGAGCTTGACCCGCATCTGCGAGCCGCGCAGCGACGGGTCGGGCAGCTTGATCAGCACGTTGGCCGGCTTGATGTCGCGGTGCACGGTGTCGCGCACCAGGTGGGCGAACTCGATCGCCGTCGCCACCGGGATCACGTACTCGAGCACGCGGAAGATGCGCTCGCGCAGCGGCACCGCCAGGAGGTCGTCGCGCCGCCGCTTCTGGCGCGCGCCCTTGAGGCGCTCCTCGAGCGACATGTCGAGGAGCTCGAGGATCATGAAGTCGTTCTCGACCCGGTCGCGGATCGGCGGCGGGATGAAGGCCGGGCTCTCGCCCTCGCCCGAGGAGAGCAGCTCGATGATGTTGGGGCAGCCCTGGACGCGCTCGAGAATCTCCTTCTCCATCTGGAAACGGAGCTGGTCCTCGCCCGACACGCCCTTCTGCAGGATCTTGATCGCGACCGGACGGCGCAGCGTGGTCTTGCTCTCGACCCAGCGCTCCTCGCCCAGGTAGGCCTTGGCGAAGCGGCCCGAGCCGAGCTCGATGGGCAACCCGTGCTCGTCGACGATGAAGGCGTAGAGGCGCGACCGGGTGACGTAGGGCGAGATCGTGCCCGACACCTGCATTGGGGCCAGCGCCGGCGACGACAGCGGCGCTGGTATCGGCGCCGGCGGCGCCGGCGGCGCCGGGATCTGCTGCAGCGGCCCGCCCGGCGACGTCCGATCCTCGAACTCCTCGAAGGTGCCGAAGGCCGGCGCCTCGGCCGCGCCGAACTGTCCGGACGCCGGACCGCGCGGCGGCCCGCCGCCGGGAGGCGCCGGAGGAGGCGAGTGCGGCATCAGTTGTGCCTCCGCTTGCGGCCGTGGACGGGCTCGGGCAGGACGCCGGGCGTGTACACGAACGCGGCCTCGGCGCCCTGACCGAAGTCGGCCAGGATCACGTCGGGACACTCCTCGGTGCCGATGGCGATCTGTTCGTCGCCGAACCGGAAGACGGTGTGGCCGGCGGCCGGCGTGCCGACCGTGATGCGGACGCGGCCGACCGCGGTGTTGCCGGGGCCGACCAGATCGATCATGGCGTCGTCGTCGACCTGCACCGCTACCGTGGGCCGGCCGCCCGGTTTGGCCACGAAGCAGGTCATGCCCTTGACGTGGACCTGGCGCTTGCCGGTGGCCGAGGGCAGGAGCGTGATGCGCAGGCGGGCGGTGCCGCCGAGGCCAGCGACGTCGGCGACGCCGTCGGTGACCGGGGCGAAGCGCGCGGTACGGCCGCCGACGTCGACGGTGCCAGGCGCCACCGAGACCCGCCGCGTGCCACGCGCGGCCGCGCGTATCGGCAGCCGCTCGTGCGAGGTCGGCAGCTCGATGGCGGCCAGCTTGGGCAGGGGCGCGGTCTCGAGCCTGGAGTCGGAGTTGCCGGTGACTGGCTCGAAGGCGTCGGTGAGCGCCAGTCCGAACTCGGTGGCCTGCTGCGGCCGCGCGTTTGGATCGAACGCCACCGCCTGCTGCAGGAGCGTCACCGCGCCGCGGGGCAGGCCGAGCGGCTCGAGGGCGAGATCGACGATCGACGCCGAGCTCTTGCGCTTTCGGTAGCCCTCGTAGACGTCGTCGTCGGTGAAGATGGGACGGCCGATCAGCATGTAGATCGCCATCAGCGCCAGCGAGTACACGTCGGCCGACGGGCCGACCGGCTGGCCGGCGAGCTGCTCGGGTGCCGCCCACGACGGCGAGTACATCGCCATCTTCTGGCCCGAGACCACCTGGGTGTCGCCGGCACGGGCCGCGAACGAGTCGCGCTCCCCGGTGAGCGCGTCGTCGGATTCCTCGAGCCACTTGGCGATGCCGAAGTCGGCGAGCTTGGCCAGGCGCGAGTTACCCAGCGCCGCGAACAGGATGTTCTGCGGCTTGAGGTCGCGGTGGATGATGCCGACCGTGTGCGCCTCGGCGAGGGCATCGGCGATGGCGTGGGTCACGCGCAACATCTCGCTGGCCGGCTGCGCGCCGCGCTCGCGAACGAGCTGGGCCAGGGTCCCACCGTTCATGTACTCGGAGACGTGGAACGGGATCTTGTCGTCGTCGCCGTTGGCCGGATCACCGGGCAGGTGACCGAAGTCGTAGATGCGCAGGGTGTTGGGGTGGGTCAGGCGTGAGAGCGCGAACGCTTCCTGGACGAAGTGCTCGTAGCTGGTCTGCGAGATCCCCGGATCACCGGGGAAGCGCGTGAACACCTTGATGCAGACCGGCCGTGCCAGGCGTTCGTCGCGGCCCAGGTACACCACGCTGTGGCCTCCGTTCGCGATGTGCTCGACCGCTCGATATCGATCGAGCACCAGGTCGCCAAGGCGAAGCGGTGTGGATGAGTGCACCAGGGTCCCCGGAAAGATCCTAACATCAACAGATCACGGCTCGCGCGACGCTGGGGACGCAGATGTAGGGCGACGTCGCGCCATGGCGGGCCATGGAGGCCGAACCAATGGGGCCAGACCAATTGTCCGGTTCGCGGTCAGCCGCGTGCGCTCAGGTGCCGGCGCCGCGCTTGCGCCGGTCACGCCGGCTCTCGTGTTCTTCATCGACGAGCGCGACATAGTCGAGGGGCGCGATGGTCTCGGGCCAGGGCAGGGGCGGGGCGCCCTTGAGCTCGCGCACGCGATCGGTGAAGGCGCGGGCCACGTCCTCGACCGGGGGCAGATCAGGTCGGTTGACGGTGTCGGGGGCGGTCCGCGCGACCTCGCGCAGCTCGTCGGCGAGCTTGACCGCCGTCGGCTGGGCCAGGCGGTTGCGGCGGATGAGATCCTGAAGCGAGTTGGCGAGGATCGGCAGCTGGTACTGCTTGGAGTCGATCATCTCGAACGCGATGAACAGCACCTGGCGGGCGTCGAGCAGGCCGTCGGCGTAGAGCACCAGCGCGGCCTGGAAGTAGTTGTAGACCGGCACCAGGCGCGGGCCGAAGCGGCGGAATCCGGCGGTCGGCGAGCGGCGATCGAGGTGGATGATCACGCGCCGCACCACGTCGCCGCGCGGGACCCGCTCGGCGGCGGCCATGGTGCGCTCGACCTCGTCAGGATAGGCCCGCGCCGCCAGCAGGATCCGCTCGAGGTCGTTCATCGGCACCACGCCGGCCACGAGGTCGGCGTAGAGGCAGTAGATGATGGCGTCGGCCTCGGCGTCGTCGCCAAACAGGGTCTCGCCCGGAGCCGGGGCGAAGCCGGCGCGGCTCTCGAGCAGGGCCGGCAGCTTGTAGGGGATCTGGGCGCGCAGGGCGCGGAAGCGGCCGCGCAGGATGTTCTTGAGGTTGTTCTTGAGGACGAACTCGTCGAACTCGACGCCGTCGAGCGCGAGCTTGGCGGCCAGCACCGTGCGCATCTGGCTGGGGCTGCCGCTGATGATGCAGACGCGGTGGCCGTCGCCGGCGCGCAGCGCTCGCATGAGCGCGGTGGCGCCCGGATAGGCCTTCTTGTCGGCCGCGGTCTCGATCGCGCTCTTGATCAGATCGCCGAAGCTATCGAAGTCGGTGCGCAGGTACGTCTTGTCGAGATCCCAGCGGAAGACGTGACGGGGACCGCTCGGGCTCACGCGGTGCCCTCGACGGTGGGGCTCCCGGGCCGCTGGCGCGCGATGACGTCGGCGACCCCGCGTGCGATGTGGCCGCACAGATCGCCGGCGTGGGCCTTGGCCGCGACCTTGATGGCGTTGGTGATGGCGTGGGCGTTGGAGCGGCCGTGGGCCTTGATGAACAGGTGCTCGAAGCCGAGCAACGGCGCGCCGCCGTACTGCTGCCAGTCAGTGACCGCCTTGAGCTGCGACAGCGCGCTCGACAGCGCCATCAGGCCGAGCCGCCAGGCCAGCTTCTCCTTGTGGGCGTAGCGGGCGAGGCGGACCACGGTCTCGGACACGCCCTCGAGCATCTTGAGCACCACGTTGCCGACGAAGCCGTTGCACACGATCACGTCGGCGACGCCGCGCGGGATGTCGAGGCCCTCGACGTTGCCGATGAAGTTGAGCTCGGTGGCCTCGAGCAGGATCTGGTGAGCGGCGACCACCGCCGCCGGGCCCTTGCCGGCTTCGGTGCCGTTGGACAGGAGCGCCACCCGCGGCCGCCGGTTCTTGGAGACCAGGCCGGCGTACGCCGAACCCATGATGGCGAAGGTCACCAGGTCCTCGGCCGAGGCGTCGATGGTGGCGCCGCAGTCGAGGATCAGCGAGAACGGGTCGTTGCGATCACCGCGGCGCAGCTCGGTCGGATAGACCGACGCCAGCGCGGCGCGGCGCACGCCCGGGATCAACTTCCAGCGGCGCGCGCAGGCCAGGACACTGGCGCCGGTGTTGCCGGCCGAGACCATGGCGTCGCCCTCGCCGGCGGCGACCAGCTCGGCGGAGACCACGATCGACGCGTCGGGCTTGGCGGCGATGGCCTCCGCCGGCTTCTCGTCCATCTCCACGTGCTGGCTGGCGTGGTGCACGCGCACCCGCGCGCCGTCGTGGCGCAGCCGGGGCAGGATCCCGCCCAGCGTCGCCGCGTCGCCGACCAGGATGATCTCGGCGTCGGCGAGCGCGATCGACGCCTCGGCCGCACCCTTGACGATCTCCTCAGGGGCCAGGTCACCACCCATCGCGTCGACGACGATCCGCTGCATCGGCGGCGCGATGATGGCACGCAGCGGCGCACGCCGCCAAGCCGGGCGAGCGTGCGAAGGTCGGTCCATGAGCGAAGCCGCCTCGCCGTCGAAACCGAATCTCATCCGCGCCGTCGATCACCCGTCACACGCCGCCGGGCGCTGGACCTTCTCGCACCCGCTCAACCCGGTCTCCCAGGTCGAGGGCCTGGCGCTGTCGACGCTGACCGGCCTGACCCGCGCCGCGGTCAACCTCATGTGGGTGCCGCCCGGCAAGGAGTCGTTCGCGTACCACCGCCACTGGGCGGAGGAGGAGTGGATCTACATCCTGTCGGGTCGCGCCATCGCCGAGATCGGCGACGACGAACACGAGGTCGGCCCCGGCGACTTCATGGCCTTCCCCACGCCCTCGGTCGGCCACCATCTGCGCAACCCGTACGACGAGGAGCTGATCTACCTCGCCGGCGGCGAGCGTCACCAAGTCGAGACCGCCGACTTCCCGCGCCACGGCAAGCGCCTGGTCCGGGTCGGCGAGAAGATCGCGATCCACGACATCGCTACCGCGGAGGCGCTGGGCGGCTTCGAGAAGCCGTAGCGAGCGATCGGCTCAGGGCGCCATCACGGTCTTCGACGTCGGCGACTTCACCAGGCGGCCGGTCTCGTCGACCTGCCAGGGGACATGCTGCGCCACGATCGCCGCGATCTGCTCCGGGCTGCGGGTCTCCAACGCCAGGTCCCAGATGCGGATCCGGCCGCCTTCGTAGGCGGCGGCGACCGCGCCACCATCGGGCCGGAAGGCGAGGCCGATCGATTGCCCGTCGTTGCCGTCGAGCGCCTCGAGCAGGCGTCCCGAGCGACCGTCAAAGATCTTGATCTCCGAGTGCGAGATCGCGACCAGGCTGCCGTCGATCGTGATCCCGCCTCCGAGGCTCCGGGAGGTCTCCTCGAACTGGAAGGGTGGCAGACCATCCCCGACCCGATACAGGCGTGGACCCTCGGTGAGGGCCATCGACCCGTCGCCGCTCAGGGCGAGCAACGATGTTCGTTTCTCGGGGAGCGAAGCCTTGATCGCGCCGGTGGAGGCGTCTCGGATCACCACCTGATCGCCGCCGGTGGCCATGACGTTCCCGTCGGCGCTCAGCGCGCCGGTGTGGCGATCGGGCACGGAGACGAGGAGCTTGCCGTCCCGCGCATCCCAGAGCTGCACGGCGAGGGCGACGGTAAGCAACCGATCCTGCTGCGCCCAGCGAACGTGAGCCACCTGACCATGGGTGGTGGAGATGGTCCGCTTCACCTCGCCGCTGCGGACGTCGACGAGCAACGCGTCACGTCCGCTGGCCACCGCGAGGGTGGCGCCGTCGGGTGCATACGACAAGCTCGCCGCGGCGGTGCTGGTCACGGCCCGCTCCGGCGCGCCGGAGCGAGCATCCCAGATCCGCACGCCGTCGCTCGCCGCGGACGCCAGGTGCGCGCCATCCGGGCTGAAGTCCAGCCCAACCCGCACCAGCGCGGGGTATTCGATGGTCACCGACCGGCTCAGCTCGTCGATCCGCCACACGTGGGCGGTGCGGCCGTGGCTGGTCACGATCCGCTGGCCGTCGGAGGCGATGTCGACGGTCCGCCCGCCGGCGCCGCGGAGCTCACCGAGCACGAGGCCACGGTCCAGGTCCCAGACCCGCAGAGTCAGGTCGCTGCCCGCGACCACGAGCCTCCGACCGGTCGGATCGAACGCCGCCTCCCCACCGCGTGCCGTGGCGTTCGACAGGGTCCTGATCTTGGCCCCGCTGCGCGGGTCCCACACGCTCACGTTCGTGGTCCCTTCGGCGATGGCCACCAGGCGATCGCCGCGGGCCGAGAGCGCCACAGCACCGAGGCGGGCCGATGTTTCCAGCGTCACCCGGCGGCCAGTCGTCAGGTCGTGGATGACGGCGTCCCCCTCCTTCGGTGCGATCACGACGGCCTCGCCGCTGGGGGTGAAGGTGCAGCTGGCAGGAGGCGTTGTGAGCAAGACCGCGCCGTCAGCCGCGCGGCGCACCGTGCAACCGATCCCGTCGTTGACCTCGGCGTACATGCCGCCGTCGTCGCAGGTCATGACGTAGCGGCCGTCGGCGCCAAGGTGGAGCTCGGGCTCGACCTCCGCGACGGTGAGTGACCACCGGGTGCGGCCGGTCCGTGGATCGCTCAGCCGCAGCACCTGCTCGTAGGTCGAGATCGCCGCGACATCCGCGCTGGCCGAGATCGCGACATGTTTGATGTGCGGGAGCGGATCCAGTCGCATCGCGGTGTGGCCGTCGCTCAGATCGACGATGGAAACACGGCCGCTCTCGACCCATCCCAGGATCGCGGTCGGGCTCCGCTCGGCGATCGCGACGCCGCCGACGAAGATGCGCTCGCCATCGTCGAGGTCGACGATCCGCTGGCCATCGCTGGCGTCGACGAGCCAGATCGCGTCGTCGCTGCGAACGACGATCCGGCTGTCGTCGGACGAGAAGCTGGCCGAGTAGGAAGGGCCGGGCACGTCGAGGGCCAGTCCCGACGTCGCCGGCATCGCCCGCGCCAGCAGGTAGCGCAGCGACGTGCTGGCGTTGCCCATCGAGTAGCTCTTGCTCAGAAACGCCAGCGCTTGCAGCGGCTGACCCACGGCCAGGCGGGCGCGGCCCTGCTCCTCGAGCAGCATCATGGTCTGAGCGCGCGACTTCTCGAGGTTTTGCTCGGCGGTGGTGCGCAGCTGGTCGGCGCGATGGCGTTCGCGCCGGGCGATGGCTTCCTCGGCGCCGACGCCGCGTACGTAGAGGAACAGGCCAGTGATCGCCGCGATGACGAGCACCGCGCCGGCACCGAGCAGCACCCTGTGGCGCCGCGCCCAGCGCGCCAGCAGCGCGCCCATCGTGTAGCTGTGCGCGCTGACCAGCTGCCCGGCGGCGAAGCGGCGCAGATCGGCGGCCATCTCGCCGGCGTCGCGGTAACGATCGCCGGCCGTGCGGGCCATGGCCTTGGCGACGATGGTGAGCAGATCGGCCGCCAGGTCGGGGACCTGCTCGGCCAGCGGGGTCGGCGCGGCCTTCTCGATGTGCTCGAGGAGTGCCTTGCCCCGCACGCCGGCCTCGGCGTGGGGCACTCGGCCGGCGAGCAAGTGATAGAGGATGGCGCCCAGCGAATAGACGTCGGCGCGTACGTCGACCTCGTCGCCGCGGGCCTGCTCGGGCGGCATGTACGCCGGCGTGCCCAGCGCCTGGCCGGCGACGGTGAGCTGGCCCGATGGCGAGGCGCTGGACTCCTCGGCCGGCAGGGTCGAGACCAGGGCGTCCTCGCCGGCGCCGCTGGTGCCGAGATCCTTGGCCAGGCCCCAGTCGATCACCACCGTCTCGCCGTAGTCGCCGACCAGTACGTTGTGCGGCTTGAGGTCGCGGTGGATGACGCCGCGCGCGTGGGCGTAGGCCAGCGCCTCGGTCACCGCGATCACGTTGGGCAGGAGCGCCAGGCGATCGCGCAGGGCGGGGCGCTCGGCGATGATCGCGTCGAGGGCACGGCCCTCGATCCGCTTCATGGCGAAGAAGGGCTCGCCGTCCTCCCAGGCGCCGGCCTCGTAGATCGGCACGATGGCGGGATGCTGGAGGCGGGCGGCGATCATGGCCTCGCGCTGGAAACGCGCGATCAGCGCCGGCGTCTGCTGCAGCAGCTCCTTGAGCGCGACCGGGCGGTCGTGGCGGACGTCGCGCGCCGCGACGATGCGGCCCATGCCGCCGCGGGCGATCTCGGGGCCGCGCACGTAGTCGGTGCGCGCGACCCGGCGCAGGTCGGACGCCGTGCGCGGTGGCTCACTCGCGGCGCCGGCCAGCAGGGTCGGATCCGGCGGCGGGCCGCCGGGAGGCTCGGTGGTGTCCCCGTTCATCCCACGGCCGATGTTGGCACGGCGCGCGCGCCGGTTACAGGTACGCCGGGTCGCGGTGCTCGCCGAGCACGCGGCGGAACTCGTCGCAGATCTCGCCGACGGTGATGTTGGCGCGGACGGCGTCGAGGATGGGGGGCATGACGTTGACGTCGTCGTGCTCGAGCGCGTGGCGTACGGCGGCGAGCTTGGCCTGCACGGTGGCCTCGTCGCGGCGGGCCTTGAAGGCCTTGACCCGCGCGATCTGGTCGCGCTCGACCGCTTCCTCGATCTTGAGGGTCGGGATGTTGTCGCCGTCGTCGTCAGAGAGGTGCTTGTTGACGCCGACGATGGCGCGATCGCCGCTGTCGACCTGGCGCTGGAATTCGTAGGCGGCGCGCGCGATCTCGCGCTGCGGGTAGCCTTCTTCCACCGCCTTCACGATGCCGCCCATGGCGTCGATCTTCTCGATGTACGCCCAGGCCGCGGCCTCGACCTGATCGGTCAGGGTCTCGACGAAGTAGCTGCCGCCGAGCGGATCGGCGACCGCAGCCACACCGCTCTCCTCGAGGATGATCTGCTGGGTGCGCAGGGCCAGGGTGGCCGCGTCCTCGGTGGGCAGGGCGTAGGTCTCGTCGTAGCTGTTGGTGTGCAGCGACTGGGTGCCGCCCAGCACCGCGGCCAGGGCCTGCAGGGTCGTGCGCACCACGTTGTTGAGCGGCTGCTGGGCCATCAGCGACACGCCCGCGGTCTGGGCGTGGGTGCGCAGGATCCACGAACGCGGCTCCTTGGCGCCGAAGCGATCGCGAACGATCCTTGCCCACATGCGGCGGCCGGCGCGGAACTTGGCCACCTCCTCGAAGAAGTCGTTGTGCACGTCCCAGAAGAACGAGAGC
>SXGS01182511.1_pt1 | contig 19829 bp, 20 predicted proteins | sample 3174681 | NCBI WGS metagenome assembly SXGS01 (sample SAMN11356861, study PRJNA531348) | freshwater metagenome | isolation source: freshwater sample F1-80 | place: China: Fuxian Lake, Yuxi | collected 2017-12-25 | reverse complement strand
CGCTTTCAGAAAGTGGTCGTAGTATCGGTACGGCTGATCCGGTGCTACCGGTGCTGAGTTAATCGTTAGGATGAGCGAAGCCTGAAAGTCCGACCAGGCATAAAGGCCTGCTTCGCACAAGGCCTGAGCCATCACAAAAACCCGGCTTTGCCAGGGTGCTTCAAAATCGAGTTCACCATTTCGCAAGGGTGGGGCGGTGATGCCATCCAGTTCCCGGGGAGGGGCTTCCGTTTGATTCACTGAACTTCAGCCACACCAATCAGCGTATCCCGCTGAATGGCAGCGATGCGTGTGTCTTCATCGACACCTGCCAGTCTTTCGGGCATCAGTGGCAGAACCATGTAACGCACTTCAGCAGAAGAATCCCAAACCCGAACTTCCCGCTCCGGTGGCACGTTAAGCCCGAACTCGGCCAGTACTTTGCGAGGTTCACGGACCACGCGAGAACGATACGCCGGATCCTTGTACCACTTCGGGGGCAGTCCCATCACCGCCCACGGATAACAGGAACACAGCGTACAGACGACGACGTTGTGTACCTCTGGCGTGTTTTCAACGACCACCAGCTTGTCCACCTGCCCACCTACAAATCCATAAGGCGCGATGGCACTGGTCGCATCACGCAGAAGTGCGGATTTGAATTCCGCATCGACCCACGCGCGCGCCACGACACGTGCACCGTTCATCGGGCCGACACGTTCGTTAAAGAGCGCGATGCGATCATCGATGCCCGCTTCGGTGAGCAGACCTTTTTGGATCAACAAGGTTTCGAGCGCCTGGGCGCGTAGTTCAACCTCGGAGCGATCAGCCATGATTCTCTGTGTCTCCGGTTTCTACAGGGCTGAGATAAGGTTCAAACAGGTCAATATGCACAATCGTGCCGGGTTCGGCGGAATCGCCCCACAGCAACTCACCGCTAAAACAAACTGTGTACAAATGTTCCGGATTTTCACCATGCCCATGCGCGTTGGTATCGGGGTACACCCACCCTTGATGCCATGCCACGATGGTACCTTCTTTGCCACTTGCGTATTGCGGCAGCCGCGTATGCCCAGAATGGCCGTGGAGCGCGGTGATCACCTTCTGACCAACTGCATAAAGGGGCGGTTCGGTCAGCGCACGCATCCCATGAAACTTAGCCGGTGGATACGTGATCCGATCCGGAGAAGACGAGGGTCTTGCCGCGACGCGGCTGATTTCGCCGCCGAGCCCGCGCACCGCAACGTTGACGTCTTCAATCGTGATGACGCCTCTTTCCACCAACAACGTTTCAAGGCCACCCAACCAACGACCGAAGTAGCCATCGCTGAGGTAAGAAATCGGATCAATGCGCTCGATGGCATGGCGGAACTGATCGACATTGCCAATCAGTCCAGCACCAAAAGACCCGTTCACCATGCTGAGCACACGCTGCTCCCACGATTTCAGAGGCAGCTTTCCAGAGCTCGTATCCACGGTCCCAAAGCCATTTTTACCGCCAAGATCATGAATGCCGTCCATGGTTTAAGGGCCTCGCGAATCGATCATGATTTCACGCAGGCTCACAGGGTCTCGCTCAAGATGGGAATCTGATCGTCTGCCACTTTGAGGTCGATGCGGCAGAGGTGCTCACCTGCAACCTGCCGGACCAGTACCCCGTCGGGCATCTGGACCATGGCGACGCAACCCACTGGCACCCGCGTCTGCACCATGAGCTCTTGCGCGGTCACTTGCCATTCCACGCGCCAGAGACCTGCCGCAGCCTGCATCGTCACGTGCAGAAATTTCAGCGGAGGACCTTCCGGAAAGAGTTCGCCTACGGGTACACGTGGTGCAATCAGCGCCTTCTGCCAACCTGATCCTTCTCCATGTAACGCGACATCAAGTTTAAGGCCTGCGGCGGTGGTGACAAGCCAACCCACCAGCACCGCTTGGTGGAGCGAAATTTCACCGTCCACATCACGCAGTACGTCATCCGCTTGACCTGCGCGATCAATTTGGCCAAGCCAGGAATTCGACCCCAACCGGAGTGCAACCGCCCAAGCAAGGTCATCTCGACCTCCAGATGAAAGCACGTCCAGAATACGCGCGCCCAAAAGCGGGTGGGTGTTGAGTTCAAGCAGTTCGGCGATTCTTGCGGTATCGGTGATGCACTCGTACCAGAGCGCAGTACCGAGCATCTGAGAAGTATGCGCTGCTCTTTGGTTCTTGAAGCCGGCCAACGGGCGAATGAGTTCAGGGAAGGTTTTTTCGAGCGAATAAACAAGACGTCTCGCAAAGGGGAACACGCGTTCGAGTACCGCCCGATCACCACTCTGCTGGAAGAGTTCAAGGCAGAGTTTCACCACAGTTTCGCTGCAACTTGAATCATCCGACCCCTCTGGACTTAGACCCGCCGCTGCCGAGATTCCGGTCGTCGCTTGCAAGCTGCGAAGCCGCGGAAGCTGCGCCGGTAGACCGGCGGGGTCAGCCTCGCTTGCAAGCACTTCCTCGAGCCACTCACGAAAGTGGGCACCGAGATCACGAGTCATCGCCACGATGCCGACCAACGGATAAAGCTGTGCAAAATTGACGTGCCGTGCATCAACGACTACTCCCGACCAGATCACCTCCTGACACAGGAGGTCGAGTGTTCGGGACAAGCGTGGCAACAACTGAGTAATGCCGGGATGATCACTCTGCAGTTGGAGTGTTGTCGCCATAGCTATACCCAGGGGAATCGCTTCAACCGAGAGCAACTCACGCGACTCGATATCACCGGTGATTTCGATACGGCGAAAGGCGCAACGCGCAAACGGTGCCGCAATCACTTCGCGAGGATGGTCTCCGCTCAACGTATAAGTATCGTTAGGTGAGGCGCTAAATATAGGCTGATCCCTTTCATCGGTTGTGGTGCTGTAACGAATTCGGAGGTAACGGCCGCTCTGTCCATGCAAGGTCAGAGAAACCCGACCCAGCACTGTTTGAGGGAATTCCACCCACCAGCGCCGCTCTCCGGTCACCAGGTCAGCCCGTCGTTCGAGCTTGCCTGAAACCGTTTGTCCTGAAACCACACCCCGACCACTTACGGGGAACAACTCCCGCGCGGGCCGTTCAATGACGTCTACAGGAAGCCACAACCGTTTCTGTCGCGCGTACTCGGGATCGTGACCAAAGGCGCGCCCATCTATGGCGGAACTCACGGAGAGATCCGCGTGCAACAACGGTGACGGTCGCCACTCCCACTGTGCATCCGAATCAACCACAAGCTGCTCGTTAGGCTGACCCTCGATTTCGAGCTGTACGCGCAGCTCAGGACGATTCTCGAAATGTTCTCTGGTGAGTCCATCAGCAAATCCGGCATACCAACCATCACCGAGCAGCACCATAAGGGAGTTTGCTCCGGTTTTAACAAGCCCATCCACGCGAATCGATCGGTAGCCGATACGCCGTGTGTAATCGACAAGTCCTGAAGGAACTTCCGTCAACTCGAGTTCAGATTCATTGATCCAGACCCGACAGCTGCCGGCGACAGCAATATAGAGGCGTGCCGCAACGGGTTGAAAAGCCGCTCGAAACCGACGGCGCAACAGAGGTACTGGTGGGCTTTGCAATCGTGTTCCATGTACCGGTGGCGCAATCCACGATGCACTCCACTGCTCAGGCTGGATCGAGAATTCGAATTGCGCAGGCATACTCCACGCACTGGGGATGCCGTCACTGTCGAAGGTTCGCACCCGCCACCAGATCAGCGCACGGGGCTCGACGTTCCTGCCGGCATAGTGCACGCCCGAGCAGGTGCACCATCTATCTTGCCGCTATCCCAAAGATCGGGATCACGCTCCAACAGCTCGCGGAGCGTTGCCGCTTGAATCTGAAACCCACTCTGCACTTCCGCCGCGCGCTCATCACCACACCACCACGAGAGCAGAGGCGCACGGAGAGGCAATCCACACGGATCTATCTGCGCATTCGTACGCAGGTGTGAAGGAGCTGTTGTCATTAGGCGTGGTGCCCCGATTTCCTAAGACCTGCAATTCTCCGCATAGTGCTAACACGCCGCTCAGGACAGAAAAGCACGCACACGCGTAACCACTTCGCCGAGCTGGTCGTGGTGCAACCAATGCCCGGCGTGGTCGATGTCATGCAGCGTGGAATTCCGAAAATGCTCGAGGGTTCCGTCCTGCCCGATCCGGCGCGGATACCCCTGCTTGGCGTTGAGGATCAACGTCTCGCAGCTGATGTTCTTCCACAGGGCGACCGTGTCGCTTTCCGGTATGGAATACAGTGATGGGCTGTGGGTGCAGTTGTCAAACTTCCAGCTCCAGGTGCCATCTTCGTTTTGATGACTGCCATGGATGGTGAGATGCCGCGCGATCGACGCATCGAGTTGTGGGTTCACTTCCTGCATCCGTTGCCACGCCGCTTCGAGCGTTGGATATCGCCTCAGATTGCGATCGGCGAGCGTATGCACCTGTTTTTCCCAGGCACGCAACTTTTCATCCACGCTCACGTCTGCAAACGAACCCGGCCAGAGGCCGACGCCTTCGAGCAGGATGAGTTTTGAAATCAGATGCGGCCAGCCGCCTGCAACCAACGCCGCGATGGTTGCGCCCATGGAATGCGCCACCATCACACACCCTTTTAGTTGCCGCTGTTCGATCAACCGCACCAGGTCATAGACGTAGTCGACGTGGCGATACGCAGAACCCCGGTTCCAATCAGAATCGCCATGCCCACGCATATCCGGCGCGACAAGATGGTGCTGATCATAGAAGTGCGGCGCCAAAAAGTCCCAGGTGTGAGCGTGATCCTGGACACCATGCACAAGCAGCATCGGTGGAGCATCCGAGAGGCCCCAGTCGAGGTAATGCAGTCGCAGCCGCTGCGACCAATAGAAGTGGGAACTTGCTCTCCGCTCACTCACGTTGATTGCCTTGTTAAGGGAGTTCCATTGCGAACTCGAACTCAGGCCGAGCCCAGATTTTACGCAGCCATTCACTGACGACCTGGAGCCGACGCACTCGCCGCATTTCGGCTCTGGACATCAGCCAGTGGGGTAACCCGAAAGTACGCGCTTCGCCAATCGCCACAAGTTCTGCATGATTCACTGCACAAACCAAGGGCAAAACACCGATACCCAGGTTCATCTCGATGGCGAGACACTGTTGCTGGATTGAACGGGTTTGCAATCGGACCGGCAGCGCACTATAGCCGGGATCACGTAGAGGCGGCTCCACCGTACTGCCGAGTAGGGGATCATCAAGACTCATCCAAAACATCTGGATGCTCTGTTCACCAGCATGCAGTGCAGACGCGACATCTTCGCCAGCAAAGAGTGCACAACGTGGTCGTCCGAGTGGTCGAGCAATCAGCTCCGTTGCCGGCGTCATTGTCGCTTCAATCCAAAGGTCCGCGCCGGATTGTGCGTCGAACGTCACACTATCGAGCAACTCGATGTCGATGCCCGGCTCTGCCTCGTGCAAGGTGCGAAGGTGCGGCATCAACAAGGGAAGCAATGCTTGAGGAATGCCGAGCGCCACTTCTCCCGTGAGTCGACCTTGGTCCTCACGTAATTCGCTGTCGATGGCTGCGAGCTCTCGACCGACGTGCTCAACCCGTGCAGCGACTTCGCGACCGTGGGCAGTGATTTGTAGTCCGTTGGCCATTCGAGAGAAGAGTTCCACGCCGATACGTCGCTCGAGTAGTTCGAGCCTTCGTGTGACCGTCGAAGGGTTTACGCGAAGCTCCATGGCCGCTCCGCGTACGGAGCCTGCTCGCGCCACAGCGGCGAAGAATCGGTAGTCGTCCCAGTCCCAGCTCTTCATAGCCTCGAAATCCGAAGGCGTGTCTCGAGTGAAACCCTACCATACCACAGAGGGGACGTTGCAAATTCGCAACGCGATGTTGCGAAAAAACCGATTGCGCGAAGTGTTACCCAGAGTAACATGCATATATCGAATCAAGTCCTAAACGGTAACACTCAGACCCGCCAGAAAAAGCAAATCGAGCGAAACCGGTGAGCCATATGTTGCTGGTCAGATAGAGCAAGGACGTTGAGTTCAAAAGTTCAGAGGGATACCCGACTTCCTCCCCTCTCTCCCCTCCCTTCGGGTATCCCTCCCATTTATGCGGCTGGAGGCGAGCGCATCGCCTCAGCCTCATTTCTGCCAAATCCTCTGGTACCCGAAAAAAGCGACCCGCCCCAGCGACGATCTATAGACGCTGACGCTAATGATCCTTGTGCCATCCCACCCAGAGGTTTCCCGACTCAAGCCATGCGCTAAATGCGGTCGCAACCGTCAGCGTTGAGTTTCCGGGGCACTCCCCTGAGACGAGGTCAAACCGATACCCATGCCAGGGACAGGTCGCTTCATGGCCTTCCACATCCGCGCCTGCCAATTCCGCCCCTTGATGGGGACATCGTGCAGCTGTTACGTGAAATCCACTCTTCAGCTTCCAGATCAACAGCGGACGGCCCGCGTATCCAACCCGGTGAGGGAAACGAAGAGTTTCCGGGGCTCCCAGCAGACGAGGTCTAACGTCCTTTTCGAGGGGAGGGATCCGCTCGTTCAGAACCCGATGCCGACCCTCCATCATCATCACGTCTTCGTCGTAGAGCGTTTCGTAAATGCGGGCGTACGTTTGACCAAGTTTTTGGCGTGACGCTTCCGGGATTCCCGGCACGAAGAAATCGATCACCACTTCGATGCTCTGCGGACCACGTTCAACAACATATGTCCAAATCTCCGCTCCGGCACCCGCGCCTTCGAGGGTACGCGTCACCCAGCGGCGCTGGCGGGTATCGAGTCTCAGCTCAAGGAGCGAATCGGCACCGTGCGAGTTTTTTACCCACGCACGCCAACCCCAAGGTCCTGCATCTTCACAGGCGATCGCTGAAAACGAGGATCGATGCAGCCACGGCAAGTGTTCCCAGTCGATCGTGTTCTCGAACATTCGTTCGAGGGAAACCGGCAGTACTCGCTGATAAGTACCGAGATGATCGACACGGGAACCTTCGTGCGCAGGTACAAAGAGGCGATCCGGCATTTGAATCTCCTTGTCGTGACCAAAAGGTAGTGCGGATCGATCTAGGCAACCTTCTCCACACTGAACGCGAAACGATGCCCATCGATGTCCTCAACGAACCGGTCCGCACCCGGATCGGCCGAAGGTTCAACAGTCAGTGTCTCGCTCCAGACGTATGTAGCATGCTCGTCAAGCGTCTGGATCAGTGCACTCGCGGCGGCATACCGCACACGGATCCGGTCGGATACACGCAGCCCACTCGCTTTGCGTGCACGCTGTATAGACCGCACGATTTCCCGCGCATAACCGCCACGAATCAGCGTGTCGCTCAATGTGCAGTCGAGATCAACGGCAATCACCGAGTCGGAAATGATGTTTGCCCCAGCCCTTGTGCGTTGCTGCACATCAATCTCGACCAGCGAGAAGCTCTCGCCACCTACTTCGACCGCGCCGGAAGCTCGCAAAGTGCGAATGGCTTCCAGTGACAGTCCGCCGATGAGCCCCTGGAATTCCTTCATCCGTTTGCCGAGACGTTTACCCAGCAACGGGAAGTTGGGCTTGGCGATGAGCTCTATCCACGCTGCCTCGTTGGTGTCAAAACGAACGTCCTGCACGTTGAGCTCCCGGCGCAGGTATTCCGCCAGCTCGGGGATTGATGCGAGTCGCGCTGCGCGCTCACCAATCACCGTCAATGTGGCAAGCGGCGTTCGCAGGTTGATCTTTTCGGCCTCGCGTTTCTGCCTTCCGAGCAACACCACACGCTGCATCAAAGCGACCGCTTCTTCGAGGTCTGGTCTTTGCAGCGTGCCGTCAGCGAGCGGATAACGACACAGGTGTACGGAGGATTGTTCATCGCCGAAACCTGAAAATGCCCCAAGCTCACGATGCAACCAATCCGACAGGAACGGTGCAAACGGCGCCATGATCACGGAGAGTTCGCGCAATACACCGTAGAGCGTTTGGTAGGCCGCTTCTTTGTCTGCCGAGAGTCCCTCCTCCCAGAACCTCGGCCTGTTCAACCGGATATAGCCGTTCGTGAGATCTTCGATAAAGTCGAGCAGCTGTGGCACAACGGCATAGAGTCGATACGCCGCCATCTCCGCTCCAACGTTTGACTTCAGTGTCTGCAACCTCGAGGTGATCCACTGATCAAGAATGTTGGTGGCAGGTGCTGCAGTAGGGGACGCCTTCCAGCCGTCGATCTCCGTATAAGTTCGCAGGAACGAAAAGGCGTTGTACCAAGGCAACAAAACTCGGCGGACCATATCTCGTACACCGCTATCGCTGAACCGCTGTTCCTCTGCGCGCACCAGACCGGACGTGATGAGATACAGACGCAGAGCGTCAGCGCCGTATTGCTCCATCAGCTCATCTGGAGGCGTGTAGTTGCGCAGTCGCTTCGACATCTTCTTGCCGTCTTCAGCGAGCACCATGCCGTTGACGATGACGTTACGGAACGCGGGTTTGTCATACAGTGCGGCCGCGAGCACCGTGAGCGTATAGAACCAGCCTCGGGTCTGATCGAGCCCTTCAGCAATAAACTCCGCGGGAAAACCCGCTTCGAAGAGCGAGCGGTTCTCGAAGGGATAGTGCAGCTGCGCGTAAGGCATCGAACCGGATTCGAACCAGCAATCAAGCACTTCCGGAACACGCCGGTAGACCCCCGCTTCGCCAGGCAGTGTAAAGGTCAGTGGATCAACGTGTTCACGGTGCAGATCTGTCAACCGAGTGCCGGTCAACGCAGCAAGTTCATCGAGTGAGCCAATGCAGCGTTGACCGCCTGTGACATCGTTGATCCAGATCGGAATGGGTGTACCCCAGACACGATTACGGGAGATCGCCCAGTCGATGGCATTTTCAAGCCAGTTACCGAAACGCCCCTCCTGAAGGTGATCGGGTACCCAATGAATTTGTTGATTGGCGTTGATCAGCTTGTCACGCATGGAGCTGACCCGTACGTACCACGAAGGAATCGCGCGATAGATCAACGGCGTGTCGGACCGGTAACAGAAGGGATAACTGTGAGTGATCGTGTCATGGCGGTAGAGAAGTCCTCGATCCTTGAGCACACGAATGATTGCGCTGTCAGCATCTTTAACGTGTTGACCTGCGTAATCCGATACTTCATCAGTGAATCGGCCTTCAAGCGTCACCGGGCAGACCATGGCCTCGATACCGGCAGCCTTCACAACACGATGGTCGTCTTCACCAAACGCGGGTGCTTGATGCACCAGACCCGTACCGCTCTCGGTAGTGACGTAGTCGTCCATGACCACCACAAAAGCACCCCTTTGTTTTTCCGCCGCAAAATAGGGAAATAACGGCGAATAGCGACGGCCTACCAGATCGCGACCCAGACACAATGCTTCAATCGTGAGCCCCGGATAAGCAACCAGACGTTCTTTTGCAATGTAGAACCGCTGATTGCGCGCGGGGTCAAAGGCCCGCACGTATTCAATGTCCGGTCCCACACAGACGGCGAGATTGGATGGCAATGTCCACGGCGTGGTGGTCCAGATCACCAGCGACGCATCTTCATCGTCGAGTTTCAGTAAGACGGTGATCGCCGGATCCTGCACATCCATGTAATTGGACGTCGCCTCGAAGTTCGACAGCGGCGTGGCGAGCGCCGTCGACACCGGCATGACCTTGGTGCCTTGGTAGATCAAGCCCTTGTCCCAGAGTTGTCTGACAACCCACCACACGGACTCCATGTACCAGGGGTCCATGGTCTTGTAGTCGTTGTCGAAATCCACCCAACGGCCGAGGCGCGTGATCGTCGTCCGCCATTCACTGACGTACCGCTGCACGATGGAGCGACACTGCTGGTTGTAGCCCGCGATGCCGAGTTCTTCGAGGGCTTGTTGCGCCGACATATTGAGCTTTTTGTCGATCTCATGTTCGATCGGCAGGCCATGGCAATCCCAGCCGAAGCGCCGCATGACATGCATGCCCTGCATGGTCCAGTAACGCGGCACGATGTCCTTGATAGTGCTGGCGACAATGTGGCCGTGATGCGGCAACCCGGTCGCAAACGGCGGACCGTCATAGAAGATGTAGGGTTTGCCGTCCTTCGTAATCTCCAGGGACTTCTCGAAAATCGACTCACGCGACCAGAAATCGAGCATCTCGTGTTCGGCATTGACGAAGGAAAAAGTCGGGCTGGGTGTCGGCGTGGCCATGATGTTCAGGGCGCTGGTGGAAAGGCCGGGCATTTTAGGGAATCCACGCTCAAAGCGCTCCTTCCATCAACGCACGATTCTCGGGTCCACATGCGTTGACCGGACAATTCGGGCATATTCCTTCGATCTTCCGTTTCTTAAGACTAGCTCCGTTCACCCGGAATCCATCAGCGAGGTCATCCATGCAATTCGGCGCAGTTCTTCCCCACAACGAAATTGGTACCGATCCCGGCGCCATGAAGGCCTATGTTCAAGGCCTCGAAGCCCTGGGTGTCACCCATCTCCTGATTTACGACCACGTGCTTGGCGTCGATCCGAACCGTCCCGGTGGGTTCAAAGGTGTGTACGACAAAGACACCGCGTTTCATGAGCCACTGACGACTTTTGCCTTTATCGCTGCGGTCACCAGCAAGATTGAGCTGGTCACTACGATCCTGATCCTGCCGCAACGTCAGGCCACTCTGGTTGCCAAACAGGCTGCTGAAGTTGCGATCCTTTCCAACAACCGCTTTCGTATGGGCGTTGGCATTGGCTGGAACGAGGTTGAATACGAAGCTCTCGGAGTGCCATTCAAACAACGAGGTGCACGGCTGGGTGAACAAGTCGATTTGATGCGCGCACTGTGGCGCGTAGACAGCCTGACCTTCAACTGCAAATTGCATACCGTGAGCTTCGCCAGCTTCAATCCACGTCCGTCGAAACTGATACCGGTCTGGTTTGGTGGTTCGGCTCCTGCCGCTCTCGAACGTTGCGCTCAAGTCGGTGATGGTTGGATGCCGCTGATGGGACCATCAGACAAAGCTGCCGCATGTATCGCCCAGATGAAATCGTTGCGCGAAGCGACAGGAAAGTCGTTCCACGGGTTCGGCATTCAGGGTCAGGCACAGTATGCCGGTGGTTCACCAGAACGATGGGTGGCACACGCGTCCAAATGGAAAGACCTCGGCGCGACCCACATAGCGGTCGCGACCCACAACGCTGGGCCATGTAACGTCGATGGTCACTTGGTGCGGGTTAAGGAGTACTTCAGCGCGGTAAGTGCACTCGCCTAAGCCCGCGCAAGCCTTGTTCTCAGCCGACCTTTTTTGAGGCGAATTGCGGCGAAAGAGGTCGGCCGCTGTTGCACGTGTCGTAGATGAACTGACAAACCACTGCACGAGACTGGCGACCTGGACACATCGGCGCAAGCGCACCGCTCAGCAGGTGCGCTTCCTGGTCAGCTTCGGCGTGGGACATGTAAGGCCCGAGCTCAATACCTTCACGCGTACTGAAAAACCATCGACCATTCATCGCGAACACACGGTCTGAGCGGAACCATGCCCTTGAGCGTTCGTAGCGACGACACGCGTACATGAGAATCACTTCCAGTTACTACGACTGTAAGTTTCCGCGCCCCCAATTACATGGTCTGTAAGGCCGATGTAGAGCTTTGTGTGCCGAACTTATAATCCAACAATCGGCTTCATCGCATCGATGCGTCGACGCAGGCTGTCCGCATTACCCGCCATCAACGCCACCACAAGCTGATCGATCCCACAGTCGCGATACGCGGCGACGGTGTCTGCGTTCACCGGCTTGCTGTTTGGACCAATGGCGATGTGCAGTTCGCTGCGACTCCGGCCTTCGGCATTAAGGAGTTCATCCAGACGCGCGAGTTTCTGCCGAAGACCTGCGGGGTCGAGGTTAAATCCGTACCAGCCGTTGCCGTGTGAAGCGACGCGCTTCAGTGCAGGTTCGCTTTCTCCGCCAAAAATCACTCTCGGACCACCTGCCTGAACGGGCTTCGGATTGAAGTGGCAGCGCTGGATATTCACGGTCTCACCCTGGTAACTCGGCTCTTCCTGCGTCCACAAAGCACGCATGGCTTCGATGTACTCCGTGCAGCGTTTCGCTCGAGCCTCAAAGGACATACCAAGCGCTGTGAATTCTTCAGCCAGCCAGCCGATGCCGACGCCAAAGTCGAAGCGACCTCCCGATAGATAATCGAGGTCAGCCACAAGCCTCGCGGTATAAACAGGTTGTCTTTGCGGAACGAGACAGATGCCGGTCGCGAGACGAATTCGCGACGTGTTCGCCGCAACAAAGGTCAGTGCAGTGAACGGATCAAGAATGCCCTCGGGTTCGCCAGGGATTCGACCAGTCGAGGAATACGGATAGGTCGAGCTGTATTCCGGAAAAAACAGCACATGCTCCGGTACCCACAGCGCGTGAAATCCGGCTTCTTCGACGATGCGCCCAGCTTCGGCGATATAGGACGGTGGTGTGCGATGGTTGAATGCGAGCGTCGCGCCAATCTTCATGATATCCCCTTCGTCGACCGAACCGGTATTGAACCCAGGTATCATGCGCGGCGGCGAGTCGCGGGGGAAGTTCGTTCACATGCAGGCCAACAGGGCGGCCTTTGCCCACTATCTAATCAGCTCCAGTCTGTGGATGGCGGGCATGAGCCTCTATGGCTTTCTGTTCACCTGGCTGCTCGTCGGGGTTCTTGATCGCCCTGCGGATGAAGCGGGTATGGCGCGCTTCATCGCTGAAATGCCTCCGCTCGCGTTGCTTCTCCTGGGCGGCGTGCTCGGTGATCGCATGAATGGCCGCACGTACCTCATCGTCATGCACATCGCCATGGTGATTCCACCGTTGATCATCGCTGCGGTGTACACCAACGATTCGCTGAACTACATCTGGGTCGTTCTGTTTGGCGTACTCACAGCGAGCATTCAATCGTTATCCGATCCTGCTCGACAAGCGGCCCTAAGTCGCGTTTCCCACCTCGACATCCAGCGTTCCATCACCCTGATGACCATCGTCACTACGGGTGTAGGCATGTTTGGTTTTTATCTCGGTGGACACCTTGAAGAGTTTGGTCTCGCCGAAGTACTGATGATTCAGGCGGCGATGTTCCTGGTAGGCGCCCTCTTCGTGCGTGGTCTGCCAGATCTTCCCGCGCCGACATCGAAGCGACCATCTCTAGCGGAAGGTCTGCGTGCTGCCTGGTCAACAAGTCTCGCGCGAAATCTGATTGGCCTTAACTTCCTATCCAGTCTCTTCAACGCAGGCGCCTACATCATCGCCATCCCTTACATCGTCAAAGAAGTCTATGGCGGAGACGCCGCCTTGTTGGCGTCGATCATGATCGTCTTCACCTGTGGCAGCGTTGGCTCCAATATCCTGCTGTGGTTCTGGATGCCCCTTAAACAGCCGGGTCGGCTGTTTCTCCACATGCAGCTTTCCCGAATTGTGATTCTCGGCGCACTGTTTTTTGGACCACCCCTCTGGCTCTTCTACATATTGCTGTTTTGCTGGGGTCTCAACATGGGCATCACCACCACGATGGTGCGTTCAACCGTTCAGGAAATCGCACCCGTGAATTTCCGCGCGCAAATCCTCTCGGTGCTGCTGCTGAGTTTCATGGTGTCTTCACCACTGTCGAGTTACGTGCTCGGGCACGTCATTCAGGCATTCGACCCGTTGGCCGCTTTGTTACCAGGTGTGGTGATTTCGGTTTTGATATTCTGGCTAGGTATCCGCTACAGCGGGTTGTGGACCTGGAAGTCTCCCGCGGTCTCCCCTCAGGATGTGGTGGAGAACGCAGCAGTTAGATAGTCGGCGACGAGCTTCGGCGCTTGCATCGGGATGAAGTGCGTGAGTTCGGGCAGATAAACGTCACGCCCTCGCGGAAAGGCATTTGCAAGATCAGGCCATGTGGGTGACGCGGAAAAATCCATCGGTGTCCCCGGTTCCGGCACCTTCGAAAAGTCGCGCTCCTTCGCACGCAGAACCGTGACGGGCAGTTGAACTTTCGCAATACGGTCGTGCACGTCCGTCGAGGTATTGGCCATGTAGATAGAAGCCTCTACCTGTGGAGGGCAGGCGAGTGTCCAGGTGCCATCGTTCTGCAGTACCACCCCATAGCGGCAATAATCTTCAAGCACTCTTTTTTGCCACAAGGAATACGGATGTCGTGATTCAAACCGGGCGTACATTTCTTCCCATCCGGTCCAGGTAGCACGACGTCTTGAAACAGGGTGATCTTCCAAGCGCTGCACGCTGTGTTGCCCTCGCATGGCATATTGCTCCGGCGACATGATCACCGGGTCGATGAGGAAGAGCTGCTGAAACGCTTGCGGAATTCGATGCGCGACCTGTACGAGGCAGTGTCCGCCCATGGAGTGTCCGGCACTAACAAGGTTTTTAAGGCCGAGCGAAGTCACCAACTCTGCGATGTCTTCTGCAAACGCGGACCAGATGTAAGGCGGTTTCTTTTCACTTCGTCCGTGCCCACGCAAATCCACCGCAACCACACGAACATCGTCTGGCATTAGTTCAATCACCCGATCCCAACAACGTGCATGAAATCCTGTGGCGTGCAGCAGCAGAATCTGTCGACTGGCATCCGTAGATCCTCGTTCAAAATAACAAAGCTCAACGTCCTTGCCCGTGAAGCGTCGTTCGATTAACTGCATGCTGATTCCGGGTTTCTCTGTTCGCCAAAAGCCGGGCATGATACCGCCAACTAGACAGGGTGTGGAGCCAGACTACCGGTACTTTCCTCCGTCGCATTCCTGGAGCATTCACCCTATCCTGCGCTGAACACTGTTGCTCCGAGGATCCTCATGAGCTTCAAACATGTGCTCTACGAAAAATCAGGCCGCATCGCCACGTTGACACTCAACCGGCCCGAACGACTCAACGCCATCTGCGCCGGCATGCCCGGTGAGATCGCAAGCGCCGTTGCCCTCGCCAATGAAGACCCCGACGTGCATGTGCTTGTCGTGACCGGCTCGGGCAGAGCCTTTTGTGCAGGTTATGACCTCGTACTTTCCGCGGAAAAACAGACGCGCGGTGAAGCCGGACCTGCCATGGATCCACAAGGTCGTCCCTGGGACCCGATGGCGGACTACCACATGATGAACGGCAATACGCAGGACTTCATGAGTCTGTGGCGTTGCTACAAACCCACCATCGCCAAGGTGCAGGGTTATGCAGTTGCGGGCGGATCCGACATCGCGTTGTGTTGTGATCTCGTAGTGATGGCAGACGATGCGAAGATCGGTTATCCACCGGCACGCGTCTGGGGGTGCCCGACGACCGCATGGTGGGTGTATCGACTCGGCGCGGAAAAAGCCAAGCGTATGTTGTTCACTGGCGACCTCATTACGGGGAAAGAGGCCGCAGGTATGGGACTCGTGCTCGAATCGGTGCCATACACTGAATTAGATGCCCGAGTCGACCGACTCGCCAAGCGTATGCAAGGGGTGCCACGCAACCAGCTCATGATGCAAAAACTCATGATTAACCAGGCCCTCGACAACATGGGGCTCTCATCGACGCAGATGATCGCCACGTTGTTTGATGGCATTACACGACATTCACCGGAAGGCATCTGGTTCAAAAAGCGGTCGGAGGCTCATGGTTTCAAAGACGCCATTAGCATTCGCGAGTCCGGCGAGACCATCGCACCTGGCGTCAGCCGCATTCCCAAACGATTTGAATAAGCTGACGTTCATGTTGTTGATCACGCACCCAGAGTGTCTCGAACATCAAATGCAGCCGGGTCATATGGAGCGGCCAGAACGGCTTGCGCACCTCCTCAGCCACTTCGAAACCACAGGCTTACTGCAATCGCTGACCGTTCAAGTTGCACCGTTGGTAAATCGTGATCTCGTCAAACGAATCCACACACCGACCTACGTCGACGGTTTGTCCAAGGCCAGTCCAGTGACCGGACTTGTCAGGGTCGACCCGGATACGGCGATGTGTGCACGTTCACTCAATGCAGCTGATCGCGCGGTCGGTGCGGTAGTCGAGGCGACTCGCCAGGTGATGTCTGGCCAACACGATCGGGCGTTCTGCGCGATACGACCACCCGGTCACCATGCTGAAACCGCTGCGGCAATGGGGTTCTGTTTCTACAACAGCGTGTGTGTTGCCGCCCGTTATGCTCTCGATGAGCTCGGTGCGAAGCACATCGCGATCCTGGACTTCGATGTCCACCACGGTAATGGTTCCGTAGAAATCATGCAGAGCGAACCCCGTGCATTGGTTTGTTCGAGCTTCCAGTCGCCTTTTTATCCGGGTCGTTTTGATCAAGGTCAATGGCCGAATGTGGTTTTGACACCGCTGGAAGAGGGGACCGAAGGCTCGGAGTTTCGACGACTAATTGAGGCTGAGTGGATAGAGCCGATTCGTGCCCATCGACCGGATCTGATTCTGATCTCAGCAGGATTTGATGCGCACCGCGCCGACCCCCTTGGCGGCATCAACCTCGATGTCGAAGACTTCTCGTGGATCACGCGCCTTATCGTTGATCTTGCCAAAGAGAGTTGTGGTGGCCGCGTTGTTTCTGCCCTTGAAGGTGGTTATGACTTGAATGCGCTCGCCTTGTGCGCTGCCGCTCACGTCGAAGTCTTGATGTAGACCATTCAGGAAATCATGAACACCCTAGACCGTCTCGCTATCGAAAAGGCGTGTGAACAGCTCCAGAGCAGCTACGCGCGATTTATCGACTTTCGTGACTACGAAGGATTCGCGGAACTTTTTTGCGAGGATGGATTGCTGACGTTCGGAGAGCAGGTACTCAAAGGCCGCGAGGCAATCTTTGGCTATTGCCAAAAGCGACCTGCCGGCATTCGCAGTCGGCACGTCATCACCAATCCGTTCATTGATGTGTTGGATCAAAGCACGGCTCGCGGTATTTGTTACTTCACCGTCTATCGTCTCGTGACCGATCCAACGGCTGCGCGAGTTGACTTGCCCATGCCAGGACCTGCGGCAGTTGGGCACTACGAAGACCGCTACTGTCGCATTGATGACCACTGGTATATCCAACACCGCACCGCCCAAGTTGCGTTTCGCGATCCTGCTCAGTCTTGAGAATCACGCTCCAGCAACTGACCGTGATCACACTGGTGCTCTTCATGCCAACCGCTAATGCCGATCTCAGAAGTGATTTGGAAGAGATCGTCAAACAAGAACACATTCCAGCAGTCGCCTGGGTCATCAAGCGCCCTGGCGAAGCTGCGGTTATCAGCACCATCGGCTCGAACGTCACTGAGAAAACGCCTTTTAGGTTCGGCTCCATCACCAAGTCTTTCACGGCGATTGCATTGCTCAAAGCCGCCGAATCTAAAGGGCTTCCACTTTCCACGCCGCTCGATCAGGTGATTCCAGCCAGGGAATTTTCCAATTCGTTCAAGGAACCGGTTCGGTTAATGGGTCTTGTGGCGTTGACCGCAGGTCACACCGACATCGGCTTCGACGCCTTCAATGATAACACTGCCTATCCGCTGACGGACGCACTCCGCGGCAATCGTGATGTGCTCGCCTCACGTTGGCCACCGGGTCTGCTGCACAGTTACAGCAACGCCATACCGGGGCTATCGGAGCGCGTTATCGAGGTCCTCACAGGAAAATCCTATGCATCCGCGTTGAAGGATCTGCTTTTTTCTCCGCTGGACTTTAACGAAGCGACTTTCGACAACGTCGCATTGCTGCCCGGAGGCTTTCGCGCCGACGGCACTACCGCGATCCCGTATTGGAACATGACGTTCAAGGCGTTCGGTGGGCTCAACCTGTCGATGTGAGACATGGCGATTTTTCTCAACACCTTGCTTCACCAAGGCAAGTTCGATGAAAAACAAATCTGGTCCACGACCATTCACGGTCTCCTCACCACGCCTGCACCTTCCATGGGGACGCATGCGGGACTGAAGGTCGGCTACGGTACGGGTGTCTACAGTCGCATACGTCGCTGCCTTGTCTGGCACGGCCATGGTGGAGATGCCGATGGTTACCGCTCCCGCTATGCCTTTCTGCCGGGTTACGACGCTGCATACGCAGTAGTCATCAACACCGACAACCCTGGAGCGCTCGTTCGCATGGAACGATTGATCGAAGCCGAACTGTCCAAGGCAGTTGCGAAACCAATCGTAACGCCACTTGTCACAACGCCCGCGAATCCTGACTTCAATGGGACCTATTACCCGGCAACCGTACGCTTTAGCCAGGATGCATGGGCAGCATGTGAGTCCCCGCGAACCTGGCTACGAGCCGAAAAAGACCAACTCTTTGTCCGGATCGGCGACCGCCGCCATACGTTCACGTCGACTGGAAACAACCAGTTCACGAGAAAGGGTGAACACCACGCCACAATGGCGCTGGTGAAGGATCAACAAGGCGTCCTGTGGTTTGTCGGAGAGCTCGGCAACTTTGTACGAATCGGAACGCGCCATCCGAATCAACAATCCCCTGTTCCTCCTTTCCTGCCGCGGTGCCTTCCTGAATAATCCCTCGCTGAAACTTCCGGAACCCTCTATGTACCGTCTCGCAAACGCTCACCCCGCATTGTCGCCGTTCATCGATCGCATCAAGGGCCAGGCGCAACACATCGAAGATGCACGCCAGTTCTCAGGTCCCTTGGCGAATGAAATGATTGAAGCCGGGCTCTTTCGCTTGCTTGTCCCGAAAAAGTACGGCGGCCACGAAGTGCATCCGTCAGTGATGATCGACACGCTAATGGCGGCAGCAGCAGCCGATGGTGCCGTGGGTTGGAACCTGATGATCGGCAATACCACCGGGCTCCTGTCAGCATCGCTTCCAGAGGAATGGGCCACTCGCCTCTATGGAGACAATCCAAACAGTGTCAGCGTGGGCGTCACTGCGCCCCTTGGAAAAGCTGTTCAGGAATCGGGAGGTCTTCGCGTCAGCGGACGCTGGCCATTTGGCAGCGGATCACACCTGGCCACCTGGATTTGTGGGGGTTGCCATATCATCGAGAACGGCGCACCAAAGCCCGATCCGCATGGCATGCCAGAGACCCTGCTAGTGTTCTTCCATCGCGACGACGTCACCATTCACGACAACTGGCATGTATCCGGGTTACGCGGGACAGGCAGCAACGACATTGAAGTTCGTGATCTTCTGGTGCCTGAAGGACGATGGGTAGTACTCGGAGGCAAACCACGGATCGATGCGCCCCTCTATCGATTTCCAACCCTAGGTTTGCTTGCGCTTGGTGTCTCCAGCGTCGCTGTCGGTATCGCCGAACGTGCGATCTCCGAGTTCATTGAACTCGCCGGCGGAAAGGTTCCTACAGGGAGCACCCGCTCTCTCGCTAACCGGTCTCGCGCCCAACAGGACCTTGCAGAAGCCGAAGCCACCATCGCGTCGGCGAGTGCGTTCATTCATCAAACTGTGGGTGCGATCTACGACCATGCCGCCGCCGGCGGTAAGGTAGTAATGGACGAAAAGGCGCGGCTCCGTCTCGCCGCGACACACGCCACTTGGAGCTCCGTCAACGCTGTAGACAAGCTGTATCACGCAGCGGGTGGATCGGCGATCTATGAAAAAAGTACGCTACAGAGATGCCTGCGTGACGTTCACGTCGCGACTCAACATCTGATGGTGGCCCAGCCTACGCTCGAAGTGGTGGGTAAGGTCATGCTGGGTATCGATCCCAAAACGCTTCTATAAAGTGGACACTGCAGTGAGTCAGGGCAATCGGCACGGCTATAATCCCTCCACTCAACCGCGCGAAGGCACCGACCTTTGAGCCATCCGCATCACGATCATGATCACGATCACTCCCATGACCATGGTCACGGCCCCGGTGAACACAATCACCCAGCCCCGGACCACAGTGCGAAGACCCTCGGGCGCGCG
>SXGS01762788.1_pt1 | contig 19830 bp, 16 predicted proteins | sample 3174681 | NCBI WGS metagenome assembly SXGS01 (sample SAMN11356861, study PRJNA531348) | freshwater metagenome | isolation source: freshwater sample F1-80 | place: China: Fuxian Lake, Yuxi | collected 2017-12-25 | reverse complement strand
GACAGAAGCAGCGCGTGGCTATTGCTCGAGCTCTCGTGACACAGCCAAAAGTTATCTTCGCCGACGAGCCAACGGGAAATCTCGATTCCAAATCCGGCGCACAGATTATGGAAATTCTCTCAAACCTCAATCGACGTGGACACACGATCATTCTCGTGACGCATGATGTGCAGACAGCGCAGTGTGCACGACGCTTGATCAAAATTCGCGATGGAAAAGTAGAATCAGACACTCCGATTATCTCCACGCAATCCACATGAAACACGCAGACGCACTCGCCACCGCCATGAGAGGAATCAAAAACGCCAAGATGCGTTCACTCCTGACGATGCTCGGAATCGTGATCGGCATCGCATCCGTGACACTATTAATGTCGATCGGAAGTTCCGCACAAAAACTGATTCTCAGTCAGGTGGAAGGGGCTGGATCAAATCTAGTCTTCATTGTGCCAGGCGGCTCGGGCGGCTCGCGCTTCGCCTCGCCGCCCTCCGTCCAGGGTGTCGTTATCAAAACTCTCGTTGAGCGTGATGTTATCGACCTTCGACGCGAACCATCCATCGAACGCATCGCTCCACAGGTTCGTGGCCAGGCTCGTATTACCGCAGCCAATCGCGACCACGTCGCCCTCTACGAAGGCACATCCGGCGACATTTTTCCCATCAGAAACTTCACGATTGCTCACGGAAGCGCATTTACCGAACGCGATGTACAGTCGGGCAACCACGTCGCAGTCATCGGTGGAACACTCAGCGAAACGCTTTTCAACACACAGAACTCCATCGGAAAACTCATGCGCCTGAAAGGTGTCACCTTTCGTGTCATCGGCGTGCTCGATAAAAAAGGCCTCGGCCCCTTCGGTGTCGACCAGGACAACATGGTGCTCGTTCCTATCACGGTTGCCCAGCGTGAGCTCCTCGGCATCGATTACTACAACTTCATCACGCTCCAGGCCAGCGACAACTACCCGATCGAAATGACCACGCAGCGCATTAAGAAAATTCTCAGCACGAACCATCGCATCCCTTCTGAAGATAAGGAAGACTTCACGATTCGAACCCAGGAAGATGCTATCGGGATTCTCTCAAGTGTTACCTCAATTATGACGGTATTTCTCACCATGATCGCAGCAATCTCCCTTATCGTCGGCGGCATCGGTATTATGAATATCATGCTCGTCTCCGTCATCGAACGTACGAAAGAAATCGGTCTCCGAAAAGCCCTCGGTGCCACCAACCGCGACATTCTCCAGCAGTTCCTCTGGGAGTCAATCATCCTGACCCTCACTGGCGGACTCATTGGTATCATCTCAGGTGCGCTGCTCGTCTCGATCATTTATCTCGTCCTCAGTAACGTCCTCGACACCGGCTGGACCTTCCAAATTCCACCTGCCGCTATTGTTCTCGCACTCGGTGTCTCATCGATCACCGGCCTCGTGTTTGGCCTTTATCCAGCCAGAAAAGCCTCGATGAAAAATCCAATCGACGCACTCAGGTACGAATAAAAATTACAAAAGCTCATTCACCTTCGCCGCCACGATAAAATCATTTTCCGACAGTCCCACCGTCGCCTACACATCAGAAGAAGACGCGTCATTGAGTTACGCCCGCGAAAAAGAGATAGAACATTTCAAGCATTTGCTCACTTAACTTTTCCACAACATCACTCTGACCTCTCCCGGCACATCCAGTTCTTCTGGAAAATCAGGATAGCGAATCTCTTTTCCTTCGCGAACAAAAATCGCAAACTTGCGTCCATCAGCATCTTTCTCCCACCTCACAAAATCTTGCTGCCGAACTTTCCCGTGTGGATTGTCCAGCGCGTATCGCACGGCATGCACCCACGCAGGAGTACTCACAAAAAGCTGATCCATAAGCGAAAACTGCCTCTTCAGCGAAACTCGAAACGGCGCAGAAAAATTCACCACATCCGGTGCAAAAATCGACAGCGTCCTTACGCCGATTTCATCCAATTCAACCAAGAGTTCGCGCAACACATCAACGTGATCATTCACACCGCGCAACAACGGAAATTGATTGTACTGACGAACACCCGCACGCGACAACCTCGCCACATGCTCACGCACCACATCACAAATTTCATACGGATGCGCTACATGATGCACCAGTCGCACCCGATACTTGGCGAGCATATCGCACGTTCGCTCACTATACACCATCGGCGAATACACCAGCGTCCGCGAGTGCACACGTATATGCGGTACACCAGCCTCCTCTCGCAGTGCCCTCAATATCATTTCCAAATCCTTAGGCGCCATCACCATCGGATCTCCACCCGAGAGAATCACCTCTTCTACCTCACGATGCTTACGCAAAAACTCCACCAACTTTGCCACTTTCTCCTCCAGCGTAAAAGGCTTCGCGCCATACCGATCACTCAGATACGCCGTCCGAAAACAGTACTGGCAGTTCGAGGCGCAACGATCCGTCGGCAAAAACAAAACACGATCCGTGTACTTCCGGATCAGCACGTCTCGCAACTCTTCTGGCATGTTTATTCCATCGCCAATAAAATCGCCAACCTCCCCACCAACTCTCGCACCAAATCGATCCGCCGCCGGCAACACACACCGATACAAAGGCCCAACTGAAGCCAACCCCCGCTCTTTGACTACCCGCAACTCCTCCGCAACTTTCGCCGCATAGAAATCCGAAACCTTAATCGGCAGCAGCCCATCACGCCGAGCAATCTCATCAAACTCCGCCACCATCGACATTGAAGCCTCAGGAATCACTAGTCTTTTTGGGATCATGGTCATAGTATATCACTCGTCTGAATTACGGCATTTGCTTGATAGATAAAATCAAGATGTCTACCTATTCAGCACTACCTCTCGCCAATTTACTAGCATGAGTACCATCGAGAGCCATGATAATTTCTGCAAATGGTATCGGCACATTTGGCCGCTCCGCACAGTATCTAAAAACAGCTTTTTCCAGATTTCCCCGACACTGAGCCGCATCAAGTTCAGCATAAAACCGAGCCCAATGTGTGCGGGTACTCGTCACCGGAGTCATCGCAATAGGTTGCGCAGAAACCAATCGAGGAGTGTTGTTATCCTCATAGATTCCCTTAATGACAAAATACCAGCGCCTGTCAATCAACTTGCCACCGCTCCAGCTTTGTACCACAATGCAGGCATGTCCACCCTGACCATTATCACCCTCGGCAAGCTCAAAGAAGTCTACTGGCAGGACGCCGAAAAAGAGTACCGCAAGCGCCTCTCGGCATTCACAAAACTCGAAATCATCGAACTCAAAGAAGAATCGTTCTCCGAAAAAGACTCACCAGAAAATATCAAAAAACGCGAAGCCGAAAAAATCCTCAAACACCTCGCTAAGGACGACTTCGTGATCGCACTCGACGCCCACGGGAAATCATACTCTTCAGAAGAATTTTCCACCCAGCTCACGCAGTGGACGATGCACAACCAAAATATCACCTTCGTCATCGGCGGCCCCCTCGGTCTCGACGACACAATTCTTGCTCGCGCGGGTCAGCAGACTTGTCCCTTGGGGGCCAACGCCAAACTCTCATTCTCGAAAATGACCTTCACGCACCAGATGGTCCGGATTTTTCTTCTCGAACAGATCTATCGAGGGTATATGATCGCCGCCAAGCGGAAGTATCACTATTAACAAATCAATAAAAGCGTTACACTATCACTATGCAACCAAAAAATATTATCGCCTTCTCAGGAAGTCTGAGAAAACAATCAACCAACAGTGGACTCATTCGGGCAGCCATGGAACTGGCGGGCGAAGATATGAAAATTACTTTGATCGATATCAATCACCTGCCCATGTACAACCAGGATTTGGAATCACCATATCCACAAGAGCTCACCGATCTCAAAAATCAAATCAGGGCGGCTGACGGAATTCTTATCGCAACACCAGAATTCAACCGTTCCATTCCAGGTGCCCTGAAAAATATGCTGGACTGGACATCCCGGCCCTATGGAGAGACTGTCTGGAGCGGTAAACCGGTCGCAACCATGGGAACATCAGTCGGAAATGTCAGCACGGCTCTCGCACAATCCCACCTCAAACAGATACTGCTCTATTTCGACGCCCGCGTCCTGGGCCAGCCAGAATTTTATCTTGGCAACGCCTCCGACAAATTCGACGAACACGGCAACCTCACCGACGAAAAAACCAAAGAATACATCACGCGCCTCTTGCAGAAATTCGGAGAATTGATTGGGTAAATTTGCAACATTGCAAATCACCCGAAAAAGTGTAAAATACAAACAAATGACATCACAAAAAACTCAAAAATTTAGCTTAGTAGTGCTGTGCGGTGGGCCTTCAATGGAACGCGGAATTTCGCTCAATTCTTGTCGAAGTGTCTGTGATAATCTTGAGGCACCTGAGATTGAAATCCAGCCGATATACTTTGATTACAAAAAAAAGGCCTACGCCATTTCCCGTGCAGCGCTCTACTCAAACACGCCCTCAGACTTCGATTTCAAACTTCAAAATGGTGGCAAGAAGCTTAATAAACGCGCCCTCATCGCCATGTTGAAAAAAGCCGACCTCGTCTTTCCGGTCATGCATGGAACTTTTGGCGAAGATGGTCAGATCCAGTCGATCCTGGAAAAAGCAAAAGCCCGCTACGTCGGTTCCCCCGCAAGCGCCTGCAAAATCGCCTTCAACAAGTATAAGTCCAACGAGCTCATCAACGCGCACGACTTCCCTTCCCTTCCATCATCTCTTCTCAAATCTCACGCCTCAAAAAAAGAAAACCAGCAAACACTCGAGACATTTTTCAAAAAACATCACATCTCTCGCGCGATCGTGAAACCGGTTTCTGGTGGCTCATCCATCGGTGTCCACTCGGTCACCACGCCAAACGAAGCTTTGATCGCCATACAGGATATTTTCAATAAAAAACTCGATACACAAGCCGTTATCGAGCCATTTTGCGAGGGCAAAGAGTTTACCGTGGTTATTCTCCAAAACCGTTTCGGCCTTCCCGTCGCACTCATTCCATCCGAGATCGAGACCTCCTACACGGAAAATCAGATCTTCGACTTCCGCAAAAAATACCTGCCAACCAGAAAGGTAAAATATCACTGTCCTCCACGATTCACCCTCGAGCAGGTTGAGAAAATTCAGGTTATGGCCGAGCAGCTTTTTTCCGTCCTTGGCATGCGTCACTTCGGTCGATTCGACGGCTGGCTCCTGAAAGATGGTCGCATCTGGTTCTCTGACTTCAATCCAATTTCAGGTATGGAACAGAATAGTTTTCTCTTCCAGCAGGCATCGCAGGTCGGATTCACGCATCGTGATGTGCTCATGTATATCCTCCGGAGAGCAGCGACAGAATATGGCTTACAGATGCCAGAAACAGCGTCACAAAGAACTCAGAAAAAAGAACAGGTCAACGTCATCGGCGGTGGAACATCGGCCGAGCGACAAGTCTCTCTCATGAGCGCCACCAACGTCTGGCTCAAACTCAAGCGCTCGGAAAAATACGACCCACAGCTCTACCTCATGACCGGCGATAATGAAGTATGGCACACGCCCTATAACTTCTCACTGAATCACACCGTCGAAGAGATCGCAGCGATGCTTCGCGACGCAGAAAAAAACACTCCATGGCTCGAGACGCATCGTAATCAGGCGCTTCTCAAGCTTGCGCTCCGTCCAGGCGAAGCGTCAGAAAACCTGTTCCAGCCCCGAAAAATGACGCTCGCTAACTTTCTCAAACTCGACGGATTTGTCTTTCTGGGAATGCACGGCGGCATCGGCGAAGACGGAACCATGCAGAAACTTCTCACGCAAGCTCACAAAAAATTCAACGGCTCCCACGCTGAGGCATCCCATCTCTGCATGGACAAGTTTGCAACCGGCGAAGCCATGAAGCCGCTAAAAAAATACGGCATCTTCACCGCCGAAAAAAAAGTCTTCCCACTCACCCACTTCAAAAATTTCAAAACAACGGCGCATTGGGCATTATTCTGGTCTCAACTCAAAAAGGACCTCAGCGCCAAATCTCTGATCATCAAGCCAACAGACGACGGTTGCTCTGCAGGCATATGCCGCATCAGCTCCGCCAAAGATCTGCAGACGTACCTCATGTTCGCCAACAAAAACGTCATCGAAATTCCTGCCGGCACCCTCGCCGACCAGCACGGCATCATCGAGATGCCATCACAAAAAATGCAGCACGTGCTCTTTGAGCGATTCATCGAAACCGACAAGCCGCGAGTCATCAACAATAAACTCATCTGGAATAAAAAAACAAACTGGATTGAAGTAACCACGGGCGTCGTCGGCCACGAAAAAAAACTTCACGCCCTGAGCCCATCCCTCACCGTCTCACACTCGCACATCCTCTCCCTCGAGGAAAAATTCCAGGGCGGAACCGGTGTGAACATCACACCTCCGCCTCAGCCGCACGTAAGCAAAAAAGCGCTTGAAGCAGCCAAAAAACGAATAGAAATAGCCGCCAACACACTCCACATCGAAGGCTACGCGCGCCTCGACGCCTTCATGCACACGCAGACCGGCGAGGTCATCATCATCGAAGCAAACACCCTCCCCGCCCTCACCCCATCGACCGTTATTTTTCATCAGTCCCTGGAAGAAACATCACCCATCTATCCACGACAATTTCTCGAAAAACTTATCGAACTCGGAAAAACCGCATAGCCAGAGCAGGACAGTTGTGTAAACTAAAGATCGATTATATAATGAACCTGTTATGAAATCCTCACATTCCCTCATCACCGCCTCTTTTTTTCTTGCAACACTCCTTGCAGCCACAGCCGGATGCTCTTTCGGTGCTATTTCGTATAAAACAGAAACCATCGATCAGCTCGGAATAACGATCGATCGACCAACGAACTGGGGCGATTCAAAAGCCCAGAGCGACGAGAAGCTCGCCGAGTATATCATCGATATTCCACAACTAAAAAGCGACAAGCCAACGGTCAAGGGACGTATCGGAATCGCGACCGTGAAGCCATTTTTCGGAGAAACTGTCACGCTCAAAACCGAGGCAGACGGTCTCAAAAAAATCTTCACCCAGCGCTTCCCGGATATAAAAATTGTAGAAGAAGTCGATACGCAACTGATGGGAACACCAGCAAAGCGTCTCATCTTCGAGCACCGTAACAACGAAGACAAGACGATTGTAGAGAGAGTTCTGATCACGCTCACCGTAAAAAACGACAAGGCCTACAGTCTGACGCTTCAGGAAGATCTCACCGACTTCGAAAAATATCTGCCGGTGTATCAGAAAATGGCAGAAACAATGAAATTGAATTAAAACCCAAACTCAGCCCTTCGTGGGTATATACCTCCAAGCACTTCAAGCGATGCTCGCTCCATTTCGCGTTCTTCGACATCATCCTGATGATCATGGCCAAAGACGTGCAGAAAGCCGTGTACGAGCATGTAGGACATCTCGTGCATGAAGGGAATATCGTTTTCTCGAGCCTGACGGGCCACCATATCAACCGAGAGAAAGATCTCACCCGCTGGGTAGGCCTCACTTCCAGGCATCCACGGAGTAAACTTTCGATCTTCGACAAATGAGACAGAAATCACATCCGTTGGTGAATCTTTCTTACGATGCTGCATGTTCAGTTTGCGGATCATCGGGTCAGTCACAAAAAAGACCTCCAAGCCCAGATCAGCGACAGTCGCTCCCGGTGGACAGTACGTTGCTAGCCGCTTGCTGAGGAGCTGCGCAGCCTTTCTCGCATACCGCTCAAGCATACCCGTATCAACGTTTTTGTCAGTCTGATTGGTGAAAGAAATATGCATAGAACTGACTTATACCCTAAAGTCTCTTCAAAAACAACCTCTCCATCGTTTTCCACTCCTCCGTATCGGTAGTCCATGAGCCATAAAGCGCCACGCCCTCAAACGGCTCTCCATGACTTCTCCAGTTATTCAGACCCTCCACGACCCCCTTCAATCCAGAGTAAATATTCTCAGCCTTCGGATCGAAACTCGGCGTCTTCGTATCGTACGTCGGAAGACCAATCAGTAGAATGTTATCGTAATCTTTCAGAAGTTGCGTCAGCCAGATGACCTCGTGTTTCAAAAAATACTGGTACAGCCACCCAGCATGAATACTGTTTTCATACGTCATAACGGCGATTTGATCGCTGCGCTCAGCCACTTTCAGGTAGTACTCACTGGAGAGATAGGACTTCAAATCAAGCACCCGACGAACCACCGCAAACACATAATCAGGAATCAGCTCGGGAAGGGCAACAGAGAGCAACTTTCCATCTCCAAGAATTTTTTTCGTATCTTCCAATAAATACAAAAAATCGGTATCTCCATCGACAATCGGTTCAATATCATAGTGGATGCCATCCATGCCCAAATCTTCGACGAACACTCTCGCAGTCCTCACTACTTCACGACGAACCTGTAGCTCCTGGAGAGGCAATTTTCCGCGAATCTGACCCATCCAGGCCAGGTACTTCACCCGATCACCATAGACTCGTGCCGTCTTGAGAAACTCAGAGAGCGCGCGGTAGCGCGCGGCCGGAATCGTTCCATCGCCTTCAATAGGGCCCACATGCAAAAAGACATACTTCACGCCGCCAGCACCCATCTGTTCAGCGAATTCCCGAATCTCCTCAACACTATGGGAATCTTCACTCCAGGTGTGCGACGCCCACACTGCATTCGCATTTCGGTTGAAAGAACTGCCATGATCCCGGTTACTTGGCCCTAATAAAAAATACCACGCGAGGGCAACCGCAAGAATAAAAACCAGCAGGCAAACCTGCAAAACCCGTACCATCATGCGCCCGGTAGAGACCGAAGTAACTTTTGATTGTCGTTCTCGAAACTGTTGAAGACGATGTTTCATGCCATATTATTTACGTCTCGAGAGCTGCTCTTCTACACGAACCATCCAGCGATCAAAATCTTTTTGCGTCAAAGGCGCATCAGGTTGGAAAAATACCGAGTCATCAATAATGCCACTCAAGTACGCATAGTTGATATATCGTGGATACCACCACATATGCTCTACACGAGCAGAAACATCCATATATGGCGTTTTCTGGCTGGTAATAGGGTCTTTATCGCGGATGTCACGAACGGCCGTGACACGCTTGGTATCCGCCACCGTTCCTGCCGTTCCGGCAGTTCCAGCATTTCGAGCCACCAGCTCCTGGCGAAGATCGGCATAATCTTTCCACGGAAGAATGTCCGTAGACGTCAGAAGAATTTTCAGCGCATGCATTCGAGTGATCGGCTTGTCGGGATGAAATGGTGAGTTGTATTCCTCAGAAAAGCCACGAATAATACCGAGAATCGTCGCATAATTCACGTGCTTATAAAAAGGATCTGTTGGTCGCACATCAGGATACAGGCGAATGTTTGGCGTAAACCTCAGACCGGCATACTTCGTCTGTGACGAGAACTGATAGAAGCAAAATTCCGCATCAGCAAGGCAAGAATCGATATACTCTTTATTTTTTTTATCAAGCTCGAAGTTCTTCATAATCGACACGACAAATGACCCACGGCTCACAGATTCCGGAGGTGAAGGTGGAGTGTAGGATATTTCTCCATGCGGAAAAATCGGACCGCGAAGAAACTCAAGAGAGCCTCCTATACCAGTACCGCGTGTGTTTGGAGCACCGACAACGATATCCCGACTTCCATCGATATCAAAGTCACCCATAATAAAACTATTCCCAAACCAGTCGTGCTCAGTACGCCCCTCGATCATCATATCTGGCGGTACATCAGAAAAGTTCCAGAGCTCTTTGTTACGAGGAAAGAAGCTCAAAATATAGAGTCGTCCAAATCCACGATCGCTTCCCGGAGCCCCCGTCGCTCCACCAATCATAAGATCAAGTGCCCCATCTCCATTCGTGTCAGAAATGGCTACAGCAGAGCCAATTAGGGCCGTCTCATTCGGCGCAATAACGCGTGAAAGAGTCTTGCTTTCGAAGTTTCCTTTTTTATCACCCCAGAGAATGTAGATCTGTCCCTGTTTGTTATTTTTCAAGTATGGGAAGGCGCTAATGACGAGATCGTCGATATGGTCGTTGTTGAGATCGCCAAAGGCGAGGGCATATCCGAACCAGTTAAAACTTCGATCAACGGTAAAGAGGGTTTCATCAGTTGTTTTCTCAGCCGGGTCATCCTCAACCTGGAGCTCCTTTTTTGCAGAAAGTTTCGATCCATAGAGAAGCGTCACGGTTCCTGCCTGTTTTGACGAGCCACTCGTGGCCATATAGGAACCAATCGCCAGATCGACCTTCTTATCACCATCGATATCTCCATGAGTAAGCGTGATACCAAACGAGTCATCTTCCTTTGCTCCCCAAAAAACCGCATCAGGAGAGCTGGAACTGAGATAGTAGGTAAGAGTTGAGGAGCGATAGGTACTTCCGTAGAGGATATAGACCTTTCCAAGTCGCTTCACGCCATCTTTTCCCGCAAACGGCGCACTCATAATAAGGTCATCCGTTTTATCTCCATTAATGTCCGCACTATCAATCGCAAATCCGAAACGATCATCGTCATCCCGCCCCTGAATCTGCCAGTCGGCTCCCTTTTGGGCAAAATCGATCGTTCCAAACCTTTGGAATGTCTTCTTTCCAAACATCACCAGAACCGTGCGCTCCCCCGGAGCACCCATAATAAGGTCAGTAATCGAGTCTCCATTGAGATCCCCCATCGCTACCGAGGTGCCGAGCTGGCTGTCCGTTCGGGATCCAAGGAAGGTCACATCAGGCTTTGCACCGGTATCTGCACTACCCGAGGCAAAAAATTTCTTGGAACCAAGATAGACCTCCACCTTTCCACGCTGTTTCCGATCAGTGGTAGAGAAATAAGGAGAAGAAACGATCAGGTCATCATGCCCATCGTTATTCAGGTCTCCACGAGAAAGTACGGCGCCATACTGGGCATACGTACCATTGCCAGGATGAGTGGTGCTCTCACCAACATCAGTTTTTTCTGGCAGAAGAGAGAGGGCATATCGATAATACGGCTTCGAGGCCGCAGAAACGGAAAGAGCTTCTGAAAAAAGAAGGAAGCCCAGAAGAGTTGCAGCGGTAAGTTTTTGTGAGGATTTCATACGTGTGATGAGTATGAAACTCCAGGCAGTAAAAGTAAAGCTGGCGCAGCTTGACAAATAATACCATATACCTACAATGGACAGTAGACACGAGATGTAGACATCCTATCAGACCTGTCTCACCTTCACGTCACATGTCCGTAGACAATCAATAGACAGAAAATTTATGTCAACAACAGTAGAAAATAAAGACCTTATCGACCGAAAAGCTGCGAGTAGACTATTAAAAGTATCTACTCGTACACTTGATAGATATAGACAAGGTGGACGACTATCGACACGCATCATAGACAACAAGATTTTGCTTAGCAAAAGCGAAGTACTCGATTTTATACATAGTCAAAGTAGACAGGAAAAAAATGCCAAAATGTCCAGTGACAGACACGTAGACACGCCGGCTCAGGGAGACAGTATTGACGAGGTTCAGTTTGTCGAAACCAGACAGGTGGAGCCTCCGGTCACCTCGCACGACCGCGATCACGACACGGACCTGATCGACATGTATAAAAAAATGTATGAAGAGCTTTCTCTCGAACTTCGAAAACGTCAGGATGAACTTGAGGGTGCCCATTATCGCATTGGGCAGCTCGAGGGTCAGCTCCGCTACGCCGTTCCCCTTCCTGAACACAAAAGTGAGATACTGAAACTCACCGAGTCGACACAGCTGCTCGAACAAGACGTTATGGAAAAACAGGTGCGTCTCAAAAAGATCCGCGAAGCGTTCTACTACGAAAAACTCAACAAGCGAATTTATTTCGCCCTGGTCATCGGCCTCCTACTCCTCCAGCCACTCTGGATCTACCTCGCTGATTAAGTTACTTCACATCAATCCGATCCTTCTTGCTGATAGCGAGGGTTTTCCCTGGATGAAGTCGCTCAAAGCGCTGTACAATGCCACCTTGCTGACGAAGTGAATTTTCAAGAGTGGTCGACTCTCCGATCGCCGCAAAAATATACGGCGGATGAAGAATAGTGCTATTCATGAGAATCTGTCCGCTCGGAATATTCTCAAATCCAAAGGTATTTCTCGTCAGTCGGACGCCATTGACACTCACCACCTCGGCACCCGAGCTAAAGAGCTCATTCGCAAGATCGACCAGCGAGGCCACCTCCGTCTTGTCTGGAACCGTCACGACTACACCTGGCCCGTACACCGAAGTCTGACCTGTGATAACCCGAAACTTTTGAATCTCCTCCTCGAGTACCTTTAAACTTAGGGAACTATCCTTCGTGCGAACGAGCAGCTCTTCAAGGCTATCAATCTCACCGAGGAGATTTCTATTCGTATCTCGAAGGACCTGCATTTCCCGGAAGGTGTTTGAGGCAGAGTCACGAATCACCAGCTGTTCCACGCCCTCAAACGACCGCGACTGGACGATAAAGAAGAGTCCCAGAATAAAACTGGTAACAAAAATCACACGCTTTCGGGCCGTACTGAGACTATGCAGGTTTAACATATTTTACGCGAAAATCGCCATTGTATGGCGGAATATTAATGTGTGACTTAACAGTAAGATGAAACTGGAGCTTGAAGTCAGCCGCTCGTTTCTTGAGCTCGGTGAGAACCGACGGATCCTTAAGTCGCTGACTCATGAACTCCGCATCCCCCACGACCGTAATTGTAAATGGAGGTGCAATATAAAAGTTACCAACCAAAATGCTGGCTCCCACAGCGGTAATAGGCGTCGTCGAGAGGATACGCTGATTATTGATCGCAATCGCCTCAGGCTGCTGGGTTCGAAGGAGGTTCACGATGTCACGCAGGTCTGAAGCCTGGACCAGCGCTTCCGGTACGACACCCGTCGACTCACGATTTGCCCCAGCGCTATCTGTGAGAAAAATTTCCACACCCGGGCCAGTGACCGAGGTAAGCCCGGCATCCGTCTTGAGACTATCGAGAATCGAGAGCTTCGCCGTCGAAAGCGACGCCTCATTTTTCTTTTGCTGGTCATTGATCTGCTTGTTGAGGTTCGCGATCTGATTTCTAAGGACACCCTGTTCATCGAGAAAGTCCTTGATCAGATTTCGACGCGCCACATACTGGTCAGCTGGAAACGCGCTATCAAGCGGTACCTCCGTCTGAAACTGCGCCGCAAAAAACACACCAATAATGATACCGAGGAGAACAAAAATGGTAGAAAGTCGCGTGGTCATCGTCATGGCGATAGTATAACATACGCCCGTATGATTGGAATATTCGACTCTGGCTACGGCGGACTCACGGTTTTGAAAGCTTGCATCAAAACCCTCCCGCAGTATGACTTTCTCTATCTGGGGGATAATCTTCGCGTTCCCTACGGCTCACGCTCACCCGAAACCATCCAGCAGTTTTCCGAAGAGGCGCTCCAGTTTTTCTTCAATAAAAAAATCCCCCTCACCGTCTTCGCCTGCAACACCGCCTCCGCGGCGGCCCTTCCATACCTTCAGGAAAAGTATCTGCGCGCAAGAAAAGTTATCGACAAAAAAGTCCTCGGCGTCATCATCCCGGTCGCTGAAAAAGCCGCAAAGATGACACGAAACAAGCGCATCGCGGTTATCGGAACCCGCGCCACCATCAACTCAAAAACCTACGAAAAAGAGCTCCACAAAATCGATCCCAATATTCGCGTCTTCGGCGTGGCCGCCCCACTGCTCGTTCCCTTGATCGAAGAAGGCTGGCACCACAAACCCGAAGCCCGCTCCATTCTCAAAAAATACCTCGCCCCCGTCAAAGACTTTGACCCCGACACCTTAATTCTCGGCTGCACCCACTACCCCATCATGCACGACGTCTTCGAAGACATCATGGGCCCACGCGTCCACATCCTCGACTCCGCCACCGCCGTCGCCGACTCCCTCGTCGATTACCTCAAACGCCACCCAGAAATCGAGTCCCAGCTTACCAAAAATGCCGCTCCATCCAAGTCCGGAACTCGTCTCTTCACCTGCACCGACGCCCCAGAACGATTCAGTGAGTTCGCCCAAAAATTCCTCGGAGGGGAGAAGATTGTGGTTGAAATGGTTCAGTTATAGGTGTCGTTTATTCCCACTCAATCGTACCCGGTGGCTTATGAGTAATATCGTAGAGAACCGCGCTCACACCCTTCACGGCCATCAAAAGATCGCCGAGTTTCCTCAGGAGTGCGAAGTCCATCTCGTAGAAGTTGGCGGTCATCGCTTCTTCCGAGCAGACCGGACGCAGCACCACCGTCTCACCGGCACGGCCATTGATCCGCACGGGAATCAGAATAACCGGGAACTGCCAGACGTCGCTGTAGAGTCCTTTTTTCACACAGAATTCTTTGACGATCGCGTCGGCACGCTGCAATAACTTCACACGTTCGGGAGTCATAAATGAAGGTCCAGAAAACTCAACTTTCGTAACTTCCTCAGGAGCAACCGACAACACGACTCGATTCACCGCAGAAAATTGATTAGTGATACGCGTGGAAACCGCATTGAGTCGATCCCATGGTGCCTCGCCGCAGACGACGAGCGGATTTTTGTATGAACGACTATCGCCTTGGACGCCAACACTCTGGACTGGCAGCATGTACGCTTTCAAGCCATCTTTTTTCGCCTTCAGCTGTTCATTAATTTTTTTCTCCGTCGCTTTCCAAGTTGAAGGTAACTCAGCCTTCTTCGCACACAAGACGCGAACACCAAGTCCCGGACCAGGGAATGGATGACGCCAGATCAGTGATTTTTCAATACCGATTTTTTCACCAACCGTTCGAACCTCGTCTTTGTAGAATTCTTTCAACGGTTCAATCAGCAAGCCTTTTTTGATCATCTCTTCAATTTGTGGAACGCGGTTGTGGTGAGTCTTGATCTTCGCGGCATGCTTCGTACCGCCACTCTCGATCGTGTCGGGATAGATCGTTCCCTGACCGAGCATCCACTCTTTCGAGTTCAACTTCATTTTTTTCAACACGCGCTTCTGAACTTCCAGAAACGTATCGCCAATAATGGTTCGTTTTTTCTCAGGTGCCACGACACCCTTTAGCGCAGCAAAAAAATCTTTGCTCGCATCTTCGATGTGGAGATTCTTGAATCCTGCCTTTTCCATCGAGGCGGCAACCTCTTGAGCCTCGTTCTCACGCATCAAGCCCGTATCGACGAACAAGCCGTACACATTGTTTACGCCAAGCGTTTTTTGCAGCAGAGCAAAGGCCACCGACGAGTCGACACCGCCGCTCACCAGCATGAAGACCTTACGATTTTTGACTTCTTTTTGAATGTTCATCTTCAGCTGCTCAATGTACTCTTTCAGGTTCCACTCCTTTTCTGCACCGCAGACCTCGATAAAATTTTCCAGCATCTTCGTACCGTTTGGCGTATGAGTCACCTCGAGATGGAACTGGGTTCCGAAGAATCGTCGATGCTCATCCGCAATCGCCGCACTCTTGCAGTCATCAGTAGTCGCGATCACTTCCATACCCGGAGGGAGGAGTGTGACCTCATCACCGTGGCTCATCCATACGGTCTGCTCGTCGCCCATGAACTTCAGGACGCCCACATTTCGGGAAATAGAAAGTTGCGCGTGGCCGTACTCTTTGGTTCCGGCGGACTTTACCTTTCCACCAAGAAGATGAACAAGAAGCTGGTGACCATAGCAGATACCGAGAACGGGAATGTTGAGTTTGAAAATATCCGGATCACAGGTCGGAGCACCTTTTTCATAGACGCTATTTGGACCACCGGAGAGAATAATTCCTTTGCAGAAACGCAACGCACTCGCTGGAGTGGTCGGATCGTAGATCTCAGAGTAAACGCCAAGGCGTCGAATTCGGTTGGCAATAAGGTGTGCGTACTGGCCACCAAAGTCGAGAATGGCAATCTTGTCCATATTGGAACGAGGGATAATTGCTGACCTCATTATACACTATGGTAGAATATGTCCACTATGTCGCCACGAGTCATCATTTTAGCTTTATTTTTTGCGGTCGGACTCCTGCCCCAAGGCTGGAACAAGTTCGACTACACTCTGCACGCCAGTCTGCTCTACGCACTCGGTGGCCTCCTCATCGTGCTTCTTTTTCTCTCGTGGAATGAGCTCGGCAAGCAGCGTTTCAATCTTATTCAGAAATTTTCAGCTTTGAACTGGCTCAAAATTGTCTCCATTTTCCTCCCAATCATCCTGGTTATCTCCTTTGCCACCTCCCCTATTCAGAACTTTGGGTGGAGCGAGGTCATGGTTCTTTCAGCGGGAGTCGGGATATTTAGCATTATTCAGACATTTACAGAAAAAGAACGCCGCGATCTTCTTCATGTGGTACTCGGCCTGGCCCTCGCCTGCGCGCTTGTCGGCTTCTGGCAGTATCTCAGTCGATCCGAGACACGTATTGCCGGTCCGATGTTTGATGCCGCATTCAAGGCTCACTACTGGCCAAACGCCTTTGCGCTCATGCTTCTGATGTGTTGGCCGCTCGCCCTGACCGTCAACTTCGACTACACGCTCACGACCCGCAGATTCGCTATCCATCTCGCGCCGATCATCAAGGCGCTATTCGTTGGTATCCTTTTGAGTGCTCTCCTGCTCACCTTTTCTCGCGCCGCATTTCTTGTTTTGATCGTGCAGGCAGTTGTCTGTCTTTGGTTTTCGCGCCAGAATTTTTTCGACAGAAAAAAAATATTTACCGCTATTCTTGGGCTCCTCTTCACGCTCATACTTACGCTGACACTGCACACGATTCGCTCGTATCGCGATGACGCAACCACCAACTCATTCGCCAGCAAAGCAGCTTTCTCCGGAACCGAACAGCAGACCTCATTTGTTGAACGATGGAACTTCATGAAAGGCGCCCTGCAGATAATTTCTGAGCATCCACTGCTTGGAGGTGGCCCATTCTCCTTCCGTGCGCGTTACGCAAAAATCCAGCCCGACTTCCTCGCCGTCTCTGATCACGCCCACAACTGGTACCTGAAAATAGCGGCAGAAGAAGGCCTCATCGCCCTCGCCCTGTTTCTCGCGCTTATCGGTCTGGTCCTCTACACGCGCGGCGATCTTCCCACGCAGCATGGCATCACCACCCCTATTATTCTGCTCGTCGCGCTCATCGGACCACTCGTCCACAACCTCGCGGACTACAATATGAATTTCATAACGAACCAGCTCCTCTTCTGGATAATGCTCGGATTTTTTGTCACCAAAAAAAAAGAAGAGCCAAATACCCAAGACATGCAGCCACAAAACATGCAGCCACAAATCTGGCCATTCATCGTCGCGATTGGCACGATCCTCATCAGTACCGCACTTCTGTTTGAGGGTTTCAACTCATTCACGAAAAACTACGACCAGATGAAGTTCGTCCGCAGCTACTTCGATGGACAGGCGCGCTACATCGTCTCACAGGGAAATACCTCAGAAGGAATTCGGCTCATGCGTCATCATCTTTCGCTGAATCCTTACGATGCATATTCCTGGAATTACCTTGGACAAATCCAAGAATACGTCGATCGCGAAGAGGCACTGAAAAGCTATGTAAATGCAGTAAGACATGATCCAGCCAACGTCTTTAGCTTTTATGTCGACTACGTAAAACTGGCCCAGAAACTGAAAAAAACAGACACAGAAACCTACAAGTTCTACACCAAAAAAGCACTCACATTTCTCAAAACCTACCCGGAAAAAATTCGCGCCAATATTCACTACACCGCCCAGACCGATAACCCGAAGCAAGCCTCCGAACTCGCCAAACTCCTCGGCGAAAACGCCCTCGCCCTCAAGATTCAACGAGCCATCCGAGACTTTCGCCGCACGCATTAACAACGCACAGTTTACTCATCCAGCGGCTTCATCAGCGGAAAGAGAATCACATCTTTGAGATTTTCTTGATTCGTCAGAAGGGCAAGAATTCGATCGACACCCATGCCCCAACCGGACATTGGTGGCATGCCATGCTCCATGGCATAGACATAGTCATAGTCGGCCTCCATCGCCTCTTCATCGCCACTCGCCTTGAGTTTAGCCTGTTCTTCAAAACGCTGTCGCTGATCAACCGGATCGACAAGTTCCGAGTACGCATTCACAACTTCCCATGAGTTCACCACAAGCTGGAAACGATCAGTAATATCCGGATTTGCATCATTACGGCGCGCGAGTGGCGAAAGATCAATGGGGTGGGACGTGACAAATATCGGCTGAATCAGTTGAGGGCGAACGGTTTTTTTATAAAGGGCATCAATGAGATTTCCTCGTCCAAGTTTTGCGGTATCCTCAAGGATAATATTTTTTTCCTTGATAGCACGTCGCAAGTCATCTGCCGTTTTCTCTGTATAAATATCAATGCCTGTTTTTTCAAAAATCAGATCCCGAAGTGACATTCGTGGCCATTTTTTGCCAAAATCAATCTCATGTCCACCAACGGTTATAACAAGTGTTCCAAAAAGCTCCTGAATAAAATGTTTAAATAGGTTTTCTGTAAAATCCATATTGTCCTCATAATTCCAATAGGATGCATAGTACTCAAGCATCGTGAACTCCTGAAGGTGAGAGGGGTCCATACCCTCATTTCGGAAACACTTCGCGAACTCAAATACACGCTCAAATCCTCCAACAACCGCACGTTTCAAGTAGGTTTCTGGAGCAATTCGCAAATAAAAATCTTTATCAAGCGCATTATGATGAGTCATAAATGGTTTTGCTAATGCACCACTTGCTTTTGCTGAGAGAATTGGCGTCTCCACTTCAATAAATTCATGTTGTTCAAGGTAAGTTCGGATGATTTGAATGAGTTTACTTCGCATTCGCATACGTGAAAACGCCTCTGGGCTCATAAGTATATCCAGATATCGGTATCGATACTTCATTTCCTGATCCTGAACACCATGCCATTTTTCTGGAAGTGGCTGTAGCGTCTTCGCAAGCAGCGTGTACTCACGCACAAGTAATGTCGTCTCGCCATGTTGCGTTTTGAAAAGTTCACCCTTTACGCCAAGAAAATCTCCGGCATCTACTTTTTTCGTCGCAAATTTATATTTCTCTTCACCGAGTACATCTCGCATAAAGGAAATTTGGATACGCCCACTCTGGTCTTGCAACTGAGCAAAACTTAATTTCCCATGGGAACGAAATGTCATAATACGACCGGCAAGAGTGATTTCTGTCCCTCCACCTTTCGTGACTTCCTCGGTTTCACGCATACCATTTTCTCCAAGGGCACGGGCTTCTAGCGCCGTATGGGTGCGTTCATAGCGTTCAGGGTATGGCATGACACCATTTGCCCGCATCTCCTCAAGCTTCTTGAGGCGATCAAAGTACTCGAGTGGTAAGCGAGCAGTAGCGAGCTTTGTTCCCGTTCCCTCTTGTTTCTGCATCTTCTCCTGAATCTCCTCACCTTTCTTTTTTCCAAAAAGTCCAAACATAACAAATTCAGTTATTAATCCGATTCAGCAGACGGGCCAACAGGCTTGTCCCTTGGGGATAGTGCCGCTGAGGCACGCTTAGTATACGGGGACATTATGTACTCCTCAAGAGTTTCCTTGGTTGTATACCAATTTCTACCTTTCTTGATCGCATGAATTTTTCCTCGGCGCGCGAGTAAGCTCAGATATTCTTGTGAATATGGCGAGTTTTTGGCAGCCTCCCTCAGGAGAATGTATTCTTTTCCCATTTGGGACTCGTCAGTTATCGGCTCTATCGCTTCAAGATACAGTCCAATCGATCGCTCTACAGATTGTGCAATAAACCGTACAAAAGGCTTAAGATCTCCCAGATTTGCCTCGTTCAAAACATCGTAATATTTATGACGATCGGTG
>SXGS01172122.1_pt1 | contig 19835 bp, 12 predicted proteins | sample 3174681 | NCBI WGS metagenome assembly SXGS01 (sample SAMN11356861, study PRJNA531348) | freshwater metagenome | isolation source: freshwater sample F1-80 | place: China: Fuxian Lake, Yuxi | collected 2017-12-25 | reverse complement strand
CCTCGACGATGATCTGCACCCCGCCGGGGCCGCGGCCCTCGTAGCGGATCTCCTCCATCGCATCGACTTCACCGCCGACAGCCTTCTTGATGGCCCGGTCGATGTTGTCCTTGGGCATGGACTCGGCCTTGGCGTTGTTCACCGCCAGGCGCAGACGCGGGTTCATCGCCGGGTCGGGCAGGCCCGACTTGGCCGCCACGGTGATCTCGCGCGACAGCCGCGAGAACAGCTTGGAGCGGAGCGCGTCCTGGCGCCCCTTCTTGTGCATGATGTTCTTGAACTTGGAGTGGCCGGCCATGCGTCAGGTCCCGTCGAGGGCGTCGAGGAAGGGGGGCTCTACCGCAGCCGGGCGCGGCTGTCACGGCAGCGACGACGTACCGCGCCACGGCGTCCGGGCCGGGGCGAGCCGCGCTCGACGGACTGTCATATTCGGCAGCTAACGGACCGCTATTGTCGATTGGAGCGCCCGCATGTCCCTGTTCTCCCCCTCGCGCCGCGGCCTGATCCTCGGCCTGACCTCGGGCGCCGCCGGCTTCGCCGCCACGGGGGCCCTGGCCCAGCAGGTGTTCGCCGAATACCCCTTCCAGCTGGGCGTCGCCTCGGGCGATCCGACGGCGGACGGCTTCGTTATCTGGACCCGTCTGGCGCCCCGCCCGCTGGAGCCCGGCTACGGCATGCCTGCGGCGCCGATGAGCGTGTCGTGGGAGGTCGCCGAGGACCGGGGCTTCAACCAGACGGTCGCCTCGGGCCAGGTCGTGGCCCGTCCCGAGCTTGGCCACGCGGTCCACGTCGAGGTCGAGGGGCTCCAGCCCGCCCGCGACTACTTCTACCGCTTCAGCGCCGGGCGCGAGCGCAGCCTGACCGGCCGGGCCCGCACGGCGCCTGCCGCCGGGGCCGCGACCGCCGGCGTCCGCTTCGGCGTGGTCGGCTGCCAGAACTACGAGCAGGGCTTCTACACCGCCCATCGTCGGATCGCTGACGAGACGCTCGACTTCATCTACTGCTACGGCGACTACATCTACGAGGGCCGCGGCAGCCGGGTGTGGAACAGCGCCGACGGCCCGCAGGCCCAGACCCGCACCCACTTCGGCGGCGAGACCTATTCGCTGGACGACTACCGGCGGCGCTACGCCCAGTACAAGATGGATCCGGACCTGCAGGCGGCCCACGCCTCGGCCCCCTGGTTCGTCACCTGGGACGACCACGAGATCGACAACAACTGGGTCAGCGACCTGGACCAGGACGGCACCGATCCCGCCGTCTTCCGGCTGCGTCAGCAGGCGGCGCTGCAGGCCTTCTACGAGAACATGCCGCTGCGCCGCTCGGCCTTCCCGCGCGGGACGTCGATGCAGCTGTACCGCCGCGCCGTCTACGGCGACCTGCTGGACCTGAACCTGCTGGACACCCGTCAGTACCGCACCAACCAGCCCTGCAACGAGCGCTGGGCCTCGACCTGCGACGGCGTCAATGACGCGGCCGCCGAGGTGCTGGGCCAGGCCCAGGAGGCCTGGCTGTTCCAGAGCCTGCAGGGCTCGCGCGCCCGCTGGAAGGCCCTGGCCCAGCAGGTCATGCTGATGGACCTGAACCGCAACCTGAACGGCGAGGTCGGCTACAACCTCGACACCTGGGCCGGCTACCGCGTGCCGCGCGCCCGCCTGCTGAACCACATCCAGCGCCGCAACATCGACAACGTCGTGGTGCTGACCGGGGACGAGCACCAGAACTACGCTGGCGAGCTGTTCCTCGACGGGCGCAACCCCGAGGGCCGGGCGATCGCCACGGAGTTCGTCACCACCTCGATCAGCTCCTCGGGCGACGGCGTCGACCAGCGGAGTGACATGGCCCGCATCCAGGCCCAGAACCCGTTCCTGAAGTTCAACAACGCCCAGCGCGGCTACGTCGTCTGCGACGTCACCCACGAGCGCTGGCGCACCGACTTCAAGGTGCTGGACCGGGTGTCGACGCCTGGGGGCACGCTCAGCACCCGTCGCTCGATGGCCATCGAAGCCGGCGACCCGACGCTGGTGGAGGCGTAGCCGCCGCGCTGGACGGCCCCTCCGTCTCGCCGGCGTCGCCGCCGATCCACCTCCCCATGGCATGGGGAGGAGATCCGCCTTTCCTCCCCACGCCAGTGGGGAGGGGGACCGCGAAGCGGTGGAGGGGCGCCGTCGCGCGCCCGGCCCCTTCCTGAATCCCCCGTCATCCTCGGGCTTGACCCGAGGATGACGGACGAGGGAGCCGGGTGGCAGGCGCCATGGACGCTGTGATCGCGCGACCAAAGCCCTCCCCCATCAAGGGGGAGGGCTTTCAGTTTACCGCCGCCCCAACGCCACGAAGCGGACCGCCATGCCGCCGCCGGGAGCCAGCCGCAGCTCCATCGAGTCGCGCGCGGTGACCTCGCGGGTCTCGATGGTGATGGCGTAGGGATTGGTGTCCCAGTCGGCATCGTCGCCGTCGCGATAGATCTCGGCCCGGTAGCGACGGTTCGGCTCCAGGAAGTCCAGCCGCACCGGCAGCACCCGGCCCTGCTCGTCGGTCACCGCCCCGAGGTACCAGTCCTCGGAGTTGCGGTCCTTGCGGGCGAAGGTGACGAAGTCGCCGATCTCGCCGTTCAGCACCCGGGTGTCGGCCCAGTCGACCGGCACGTCCTTGATGAACTGGAAGGCCTCCATGTTGGTGGCGTAGTTCTCGATCAGGTCAGCAGCCATCTGCAGCGGGCTGTAGATCACCACATACAGCGCCAGCTGCTTGGCCAGGGTGCTGGGAATGCGGCTGCCCGGCTGCTGCCCGTTCAGCACGAAGATGCCCGGGGTGTAGTCCATCGGCCCGGCCAGCAGGCGGGTGAAGGCCAGGATCGACTCGTGTTCCGGCGGGTTCGGCGGGATGCCCCAGGCCGAGAACTCCATGCCGCGCGCGCCTTCCCGGGTGATGATGTTCGGATAGGTGCGGCGCAGGCCCGTGTCCTTGATCGGCTCGTGGGCGTTGACCGAGATGCCGTGGCGGGCGGCCGCGAGGGCGACGTTCAGATGGTGGCGGGCCAGGGCCTGCCCCTCGTGCCAGGCGTACTGGATCTGGCCGTCCGGCCCGAGCACCTTGGCCTGGCTGGCGTCGGCGACGTAGCCGGTCTTGATGGCGTCGATGCCGAGCCGCTCATAGAGGGCGAAGGCCTCGTCCATCTGGGCCTCGTAGTGCGAGGCGAAGCCCGACGTCTCATTGTGGCCGATCAGGCGCACGCCGCGCTCGCGGGCATAGGCCGCCAGGCCCTCGAGGTCATAGTCCGGATAGGGCTGGGTGAAGCTGAAGTCCTGGCCGTTGCCGAACCAGTCGCCGTCCCAGCCGACGTTCCAGCCCTCGACCAGAACCCCGCCGAAACCGTGCTCGGCGGCGAAGTCGATGTACTGGCGCGTCCGTTCGGTGGTGGCCCCGTGGTTCGGGCCCGAGGCCCAGCTCCAGATGCCCAGGTGCATGCCCCACCAGATGCCGACGTACTTCTGCGGCCGCACCCAGCTGACGTCGCCCAGCGCATTGGGCTCGTTCAGGTTCAGGATCAGGTTGGACATGATCAGTCCGCCGGCGGTGTCGGCGATCTGCATCGTCCGCCACGGGGTCGGGAACGGCGCCTGGCGCTCGACCTTGGCCAGGGTCTGGCCCGGCGTCAGGGCGGCGCGGAAGTGGCCGTCGCCGAGGCTCATCAGATTCATGCCGGAATAGTCGACCAGCGCCGCCTCATGGAAGGCGATGTGCAGGCCGTCTTCCGTGCGGATGGTCATCGGCGTCTGCGCCGTGCCGACCTCCGTGATCGAGGTGCGCCGGTACAGATACTCCTCCCGGTTCCACTCGAAGGCCGGGATCCACCAGGCGGTGGCCGGATCGACCACATGGAACTCGGTCAGCTCGTCCTGGATCAGCACATTCTGCAGCTGCGGTTGATCGGGAAACTCGTAGCGGAAGCCGAGACCGTCATCGTAGACGCGGAACACCACATCGAAGCGGCGCGCCGGCCCCACCTGCTCGGTGAAGGTCACCCGCAGCTCGTTGGAGTGGTTGCGGATGAACCGGCGTTCGCCCCACGGCTGCTCCCAGGTCTCGTCGAAGCTCGACCGGGCCTCGCCCGTCAGGCGGAAGTTGCGCTCCAGCTTCGGCGCGTCGACGAGGATGAAGCCCAGCCGGCTCTCGTCGAGGATCTTGCGGCCGAGGCGGCTGACGGTGTAGTAGGGCCGCCCCTCGCCATTGGTCGACAGGGTCACGCTCAGCACCCCGCCGGGCGAGGTGACGGTGGCGCTCGGCGGCGGCGGGCTCTGGGCCAGGGCCAGCCCCGGCGCGGCGGCCAGGGCGAGCATCAGGAAGAGGCGTCTCAGCATGGGGACTCCTGGGGCGAGAGGAAAGCGAAGGCCGCTTGCCAGACCCGGCGAACTCTGCGACCGAGGCCTGAAACTTTTGCGGCAAATTTTGCATGACCCGGAAGGCCACACGTCTGGCGGACCTCGCGGCGATGACGGGACTGTCGATCTCGACGGTGTCCCGGGCGCTCAACGACAGTCCGGCGATCAACGCCCAGACCAAGCAGCGCATCTGGCAGCTGGCGAGAGAGCACGGCTACGCCCTGCGCCGCTCGATGCCGGCGGGGCCCGAGGGCGCCGAGGCGGTCATCGCCATCATCGTGCCCCGCCCGCAGGGCCGCGACAACTACTGGCTCTCGGATCCCTTCTTCCTTGAGCTGTTCGCCGGCGTCGGCGACGCGGCGCGCCAGCGCGACTGCGACTTCCTCGTCAGCCACGTCTCGCCCGACAGTTTCGAGGACCTGCGTCAGGTCATGGCCACGACCCGCGCCGACGGCGTCATCTTCCTCGGCCAGAGCCACCTGCACGAGGCCTTCAACCGACTGGCGGACGTCGAGGACCGCTTCGCGGTCTGGGGCGCCCAGCTGCCGGACCAGCGCTACTGCTGCGTCGGCTCGGACAATGTGCTGGGCGGCCGGCGCGCCACCCTGCATCTGGCGCGGCTGGGCCGCAGCCGCATCGTCTTCCTCGGCGACACCGAAGCGCCCGAGGTCGACCAGCGTCGGCGCGGCTATCTGGAAGGCCTGACCCAGGCCGGGCTGGCCGTCGATCCGGCCCTGATCGTCGACGCCCACTTCGAGGTCGAGAGCGCCGAGGCCTCGGTGGAATCGCTGATCCGCCGCGGCGTCACCTTCGACGGGGTCGTGGCGGCCTCGGACCTGATCGCCCTGGGGGCCATCCGCGCCCTGCGCCGCGCCGGCCGCGCGGTGCCGAAGGACGTGTCCGTCATCGGCTACGACAACGTCCCGTTCGCGCGCTACTCCGGCCCGGCCCTGTCGACCATCGCCCAGAACACCGCGCGGGCCGGCCGGCTGCTGGTGTCCAAGCTGCTCGACCACCAGGGCGAGGGGGCGCTCCGCTCGGAACGCGTCGCCACGGACCTCATCGTCCGCGAAAGCTGCGGGGGCTGACCCGCGGCCGCTCATGCGCGGGTCGCCACATAGGCGCCGTAGGGCGGCAGGATCCCGGCCGCCGCGCCGTCCATGTTGACCTCGAGCAGACGCCGCCAGCCCGGCTCGGTCGCCAGCGGGGCCGGCAGGGTCTGCGCCTCCGGCCCGAGGTTGAACACGCACAGCAGCCGCTCGTCCCCGGCCACGCGCTCGAAGGCCACCAGCGGGGGGGCCACCTCGCGCGGCTTCAGCCGCCCCACGCGCAGGGCCGGATGGTCCCGGCGCAGATGAATGGCCCGGCGCGCGGCGTGCAGGGTCGAGCCCGGGTCGCGCTCCTGGGCTTCCACCGACAGCGGCGGATGGCGCGGGTCGACCGGCAGCCACGGTTCGACGGTGGAGAACCCCGCCCAGGGCGTCTCGGCGCTCCAGGGCATGGGCGTGCGCGCCCCGTCCCGGCCCAGGGTCTGGGGCCAGTTGACGATCGCCTCGGGGTCGACCAACCGCTCGAACGGCACATGCGCCTGCGGCAGCCCCAGCTCCTCCCCCTGGTAAACGAAGGCGTTGCCGCGCATGCACATCAGCAGCAGCAGGGCCATTTCGGCGAAGGCCTTGCGGTCGCCCTCGGCGGCCCAGCGCGACACCGCCCGCGGCGCGTCATGGTTGGAGAAGGTCCAGGACGGCCACCCCTCCCCCGCCGCGCCCGGCCACATGGTCTCGGCCCGGTGCAGCAGGTCGGCTGTCAGTTTGTCCGCATACAGATAAAGGAAGCCGTAGGCGCTGTTCAGACGGTCGTCGCCGGCCGTGAACAGCTTCATCTCGCGCTCGGCGTCCTCGCCCCCGACCTCGGCCACGGTGAAGCGGCCGCCATAGCTGTCGGTCAGGGCCCGCAGCCGGTTCAGATAGGCCGGGATGTCGGCGTGGCTCTGGTTGTAGAGATGGCGCTGGAAGTCGAACGGCCGGGTGCGCTTCCCCGGGGTCGTGACCGGCGGATTGTCGGTCAGGGCCGGGTCGTGCATGGAGAAGTTGATGGCGTCGAGTCGGAAACCGTCGACCCCCCGCTCCAGCCAGAACCGCGCCGCCTCGAGAGTCGCGTCCTGAACCTCGGGATGATGCAGGTTCAGCTGCGGCTGCTCCGGCAGGAAGTTGTGCATGTAGTACTGGCCGCGGCGCGCGTCCCAGGTCCAGGCCGGACCGCCGAACACCGACTGCCAGTTGCTTGGCGGCGAGCCGTCCGGCTTCGCGTCGGCCCAGACGTACCAGTCGGCCTTCGGGTTGACCCGGCTCTGCCGGCTCTCCCGGAACCAGGCGTGCTGGTCCGAGGTGTGGCAAAACACCTGATCGATGATGACCTTCAGCCCCAGCGCATGGGCGCGGGCCACCAGGGCGTCGAAGTCCGCCAGCGTGCCGAAGATCGGATCGACGGCGCAGTAGTCGGCCACGTCATAGCCGAAGTCGCGCATCGGCGAGGTGAAGAAGGGCGAGATCCAGATCCCGTCCACCCCCAGCGAGGCGACGTGATCCAGATGGGCCGTGATGCCCTTCAGGTCGCCGACGCCGTCGTTGTTCGAGTCGGCGAAGCTGCGGGGATAGATCTGGTAGATCACCGCGCCGCGCCACCAGGCGTCGGCGGCGACCTCCGGCTCGGGCGCGGCGACAGGGCGGGTGATGAGGGTGGCGGTCAAGCGGCGTCTCGCGTGGTGCAGATGAGATAATCAAGCGGGTCCAGACGCACCCGGACGCTGCCCGGGGCCTGGGAGGCGGGGGCGCAGGTCCCGGCGAGGGCGCGCCAGCGGTCCGAGCCGACCTCGACCTGGATGGCGCCCTCGAACGGCGTCTCGGCGGTGTTCAGGACGACGAGGGTCTCCACCCCGTCCAGCCGGCGGGAAAAGGCGAAAATCCCCGGCGTCGCCTGCGAGGCGCGCACGACCTGGTCGCCGCGCGCCAGGGCCGGCTCGGCCCGGCGGATCGCCGCCAGCTGCGCGATCAGGCGATACAGAGGGGCGTCGGTGTCGAAGTTGGCCTCCGCAGTGGTCGCGTCCGTGCCCAGCAGGACATTGTCATTGTAGACCGCCACCTGGCTGGGAAACAGCGGCTCGCGCGCGTCCTGGTCGCCGCCGTCGCCGACAAAGCCCTGTTCGTCGCCGGAATAGATCACCGGCGAGCCGCGGCCGGTCATCAGCAGCACATGGGCCAGCTCGACCCGCCGCAGCACCTCTTCCGGCGAGGCGTCCGGCTGGGCCTCGCGCACGAAGCGGGCGAAGCGGCCCATGTCGTGATTGCCCAGGAAGGTCTGCAGCCGCCGCGCCGCCTCGACCCCGCCGGCGTAGACAGGGTCCTGGAAATAGAGGCGCTCCAGCACATCGGTCGGACCACCCTTGGCGAACACCTCGACCGCTGCGCCCTGGAAGGCAAAGTCCAGCACCGAGGGGTAGCGGTCGACGTGGGTGAAGCGGGCCAAGGCTCCCGGCTGGAACTCGTAGACCTCGCCGAAGATCTGGAAGTTGGGGATGCCGCGCGCCGCCGCCCGCGCCTGCATGGCCGGGACGAAGGCCTGCCAGAACTCCGGATTGACGTGCTTGGCGGTGTCGATGCGGAAGCCGTCGACGCCAAACCGGTCGATCCAGCTGCCGAAGATCTCGATGAAGCCCTCCACCACCCGCGGGTTCTCGGTCATCAGGTCGTCGAGCCCGGCGAAGTCGCCCATGGTCACCGTCTCGGGCCCGCGCCAGTCGCTGTCGCCGCGGTTGTGATACAGCACCGGGTCATTGAGCCAGTCTGGAACCTTCACCCCGATCTCGGCGTCCGGGACGAACGGCGTGTAGGCGTAGGTCGGGTCGGTCAGGCGGGCGAAGTTCTCCGCCGTCTGGTGCTCCGGCCCGTCGCCCGTGAAGCCCGAATTGATCGCCGGCCCGTCCGGGCCGCCGCGCCGCTGGTAGGGATAGTCCGCCCGCGAACGATAGGCGCACGGGGCCTGGTAGCACTCGCGATAGCGGATGACGTCGGCGGTGTGGTTGGTGATGATGTCCAGATAGACCTTGATGCCCCGCGCATGCGCCGCGGCGACGAAGGCCCCCATCTCGTCATTGGTGCCGAAGTGGGCGTCCACGCGGGTGAAGTCGGTGATCCAGTAGCCGTGATAGCCGGCTGACTCGCCGCCCGGCGGTCCCTGCACCGGCTTGTTCTGATAGATGGGTCCGAGCCAGATGGCGGTCGCGCCGAGCCCCTGGATGTAGTCCAGCCGCTGGATCAGACCCGCGAGGTCGCCGCCGAGATAGAAGCCCTTGTGCGTCGGGTCGAAGCCGGTGACGAGCCGGTCGCCCTCCAGCCCGCCGCGGTCGTTGGACGGGTCGCCGTTCTCGAACCTGTCCGGCAGCATGAAATAGACCACCTCGTCCTCGGGCAGCCGCTCGCGGAAGGCCGCGTCCTGGGCCGCCACCGGCAGGCCCGACAGCAGGGCGGCGGCGGCCAAGCCGCTCGCCAGGGTGCGGCGCAACCGCGTTTGCGCGCCGGCGGCGCTGACCCGAGTCATCCCAAACTCCTCCCAGGAAGCGCGGCACTCAGCCGTTCTTTGCAAACTTTTGCGTTGCGATTTTCGCCATGTCAACCCGATCGGATAGGAAGCGTGGAGCGTGACATTTCTGTTTGTGGATTGTTTTTTCAACTATTTTTTCGTTGCCAGCTGTTTTCGATCACGGCCACTTTATGGCGCCCCCAAGATTCAGCGTTGCAACTTGCTGCGAATTTGCGTTCTTTTGCGATCGTCAGGCCTACCGCGCAATCCAGAAGGCGGATGGCCAAGGGAGGATAGAGGCCATGAGAACCCCGTCGCGCGCCCGGCTGCTGGCCGGCGCCGCCTTGATCGCCATCTGCGGGGCCAGCCCCGCCCTGGCGCAGTCCGCACAGGACCCGCAGGACGCCACCGAGGTCGAGGAAATCGTCATCACCGGCATCGCGGCCGCGCTTGAGACCGCCATCGCCGAGAAGCGTCGCGCCACCTCGATCGTCGAGGTGATCGCCGCCGAGGACCTCGGCAAGCTGCCGGACCAGTCGATCGCCGAGTCGCTGGCGCGCCTGCCGGGCCTCGCCGCCCAGCGCATTGACGGCCGCGCCCAGGTGATCAGCATCCGCGGCCTCGGCCCGGACTTCACCACCGCCCTGCTGAACGGCCGCGAACAGGTCACCACCGGGGACAACCGCGGCGTCGAGTTCGACCAGTTCCCGTCAGAGCTGCTGTCGGGCGTGATCGTCTACAAGACCCCGGACGCGGCCCTCGCCGCCCAGGGCCTGGCCGGGACCGCCGACCTGCAGACCGTTCGCCCGCTGGAGTACGGCCGTCGCGCCGGGGCCATCAACTACCGCTATGAGTGGAACGACCTCGGCTCGCTGAACGCCGGGGCCGAGGACACCGGCCACCGCCTCAGCGCCTCGTTCGTCGACCAGTTCATGGACGACACGCTCGGCGTCGCCCTCGGCGTGGCCTACATGGAAACGCCGTACCAGAACGAGCGCTACAACGCCTGGGGCTATCCGACCGTAGAGACCTGGCCGGGCTACATCTCGGCCAACCCGGCCGCCTATGCCGGGGCCGTCGGCCGCAACATCCTCGGCGGGGCCAAGCCCTACGCCCAGTCGGGCCTGATCGAGCGCACCGGCGTCATGGGCGTGGTGGAATGGGCCCCGAACGACCGCTTCCGCGCCACCGCGGACGTGTTCTTCTCGGAGTTCGAGAACACCCAGATCCTGCGCGGCATCGAGATCCCGCTGTGGTGGGGCGACTCCTCGCGAGAGCAGCTTCAGCCGAACTTCACCGTCAGGGACGGTCTCGTCACCCAGGCGACCTTCAATGGCGTGCGCGGCGTGGTCCGCAACGACCTGAACACCCGTGAGGCCGAGACCACCTCGCTGGGCCTGCGGCTGGAGTACGACCTGACCGACAACTGGTCGGTGTCGCTGGACGTCAACAGCTCGGCGGTGGACCGGACCGACCAGGTGATCGAGTCCTACTCGGGCTACGGCTACAACTTCGCCGGCGCGCGGGACAACATCACCTACACGCTCGACAGCCGCGGCGTAGCCAGCTTCCGCACCAACCTCGACTACACCAACCCCACGCAGATGGTTCTCACCGACCCGCGGGGCTGGGGCGGCTCGCAGGTGCAGGCCGGCTATCTCAACTCGCCGATCACCGAGGACGAGCTGAATGCGGTGCGTCTGGCCACAACCTACACCTTCGACGGCGGCCTGATCCGCTCGATCGAGGCCGGGGCCAACTTCACCTCGCGGGACAAGAGCTTCGTCGCCGACGAGTTCTTCCTGATCCCGTCGGGCGGGGCCACCTCGCGCCCGATCCCGTCGGGCTGCCTGCTGGAGCCGACCACGATCGGCTTCCTCGGCTTCAGCATGATCAGCTACGACACCCGCTGCGTGCTGAACTCCGGCGCCCTGGCGCAGCAGCGCAACGCCAACTTCGATGTCGTGTCGAAGAACTGGGAAGTCAGCGAGGACGTCATCAACGTCTTCGTCAAGGCCAGCCTCGAGGGCAGCCTCGGGTCGGTCCCCTTCACCGGCAACGCCGGCCTGCAGATGATCGACATCGACCAGTCGTCGAACGGCTTCGCCGCCACCAGCCAGATCAACGGCGTGTCCACGCCGGTGTCGGGCGGCGTCGAGTATCGCGACTTCCTGCCCAGCCTGAACCTGATCTTCGAACTGACGCCGTCGGACGTGCTGCGCTTCGCCGCCGCCCGGGTCCAGGCCCGGCCGCGGATGGACCAGATGCGCGCCAGCCGGACCTACGGCTTCAACGAGCAGAACCGCAACTCGACCAACATCAACGCCGCCTACTTCGGCGGCGGCGGCGGCAACCCCGAGCTGCGGCCTTGGGAAGCGGACATCCTCGATGTCTCATACGAGCACTACTTCACGTCGAGGTCGTACGTCTCCATCGCCGGCTTCCTGAAGGACCTGAAGACCTACGTCTACAACCAGAATGTGGTGCAGGACTTCAGCGGCCTGCGCTACCCGACGGCGGCCGGCCAAGGCGTGCCCGCCTCGTTCTTCGGCCTCTACAACTCGCCGCAAAACGGGACGGGCGGCACCATCGAGGGCGTCGAGATCGCAACCTCGCTGGCGCTGGGCGACTTCATCTCGCCCCTCGAAGGCTTCGGCGTCGTGGCCAGCTGGGCCGACACCTCGTCGGACATCCAGCCGGAACCGGGCAACCCGTCGCGGCCGATCGAGGGCCTGTCGGAACAGGTCGCCAACGTCACCGTCTACTACGAGCGGGACGGCTTCTCGGCCCGGGTCTCGAACCGCTACCGCTCCGAGTTCCTCGGCGAGGTGGCCGGCTTCGGCAACGGCCGGACCTTCCGCACCGTGGGCGAGGAAAGCATCGTCGACGCCCAGATCGGCTATGAGTTCCAGTCGGGTCCGCTGGAGGGTCTGTCCGTCCTGCTTCAGGGCAACAACCTGACGGACGAAGAGTTCGTCACCCTGAACAACAATCTAGAGACCCAGCCGATCGACTATCAGGTCTATGGTTCGACGTATCTGATCGGCATCAACTATCGCTTCTAGAGTTCTCTCCTGAGAAACCTCCCGCCCCGGCCCTTGCGGCCGGGGCTTTTTTATTTGAATGATCGCGATCTGAACCGGCGAAAGACCGGTCACGGAGGAGCCCGTCCATGTCCAGCGCCACGCCCGCCGCCCCGCTGCTCGATCAGCGCCCGCGCCTGTCCGGCCTCGCCATCTGGAACATGTGCGTCGGCTTCTTCGGCATCCAGATCGGCTTCGGTCTGCAGAACGCCAACACCAGCCGCATCTTCCAGACGCTGGGCGCCGAGGTCGACTCGCTCGCCATCCTGTGGATCGCCGCGCCCCTCACCGGCCTGCTGGTGCAGCCGATCATCGGCCACCTGTCGGACAAGACCTGGAGCCGCCGGCTCGGCCGGCGTCGGCCCTATTTCCTTGTCGGCGCGATCCTGACCAGCCTGGCGCTGGTGGCCATGCCCAACTCCCCGACCCTGTGGTTCGCGGCGGCCATGCTGTGGATCATGGACGCCTCGATCAACATCACCATGGAGCCGTTCCGGGCCTTCGTCGGCGACAACCTGCCGGATGAGCAGCGCACCACCGGCTTCGCCATGCAGAGCTTCTTCATCGGCACGGGGGCGGTGTTCGCCTCCTGTCTGCCGTGGCTCCTGTCCAACGTCTTCCAGGTGGCCTCGACCGCGCCGGAGGGCGTGGTGCCCGACAGCGTCCGCATCGCCTTCTATGTCGGCGCCGCCGGCCTGCTCGCCGCGGTGCTGTGGACGGTTCTGTTCAGCCGCGAATACAGCCCGGCCCAACTGGACGCCTTCGAGGCGCACCGGGCCCGGCTGGCCGGAGAGGCGGCCATTGACCCGGCCGCCCGCGAGGCTCCGGCGCGCACCCCGCGCGCCTATCTGCTCGGCGGCCTCATCTGGCTGCTGGTCGGCGGCGCGGCCTTCTACGGCGTCTGGGCCTTCGGGGTGGAGAAGGAGCTCTACATCTTCTCCGGCTTTGTCGCCGGCTTCGGCCTGCTGCAGATGGTCGTCGGCGCCCTGCACGCCGCGCGCACCGTCAACGGCGTGACCGAGGTGGTCGACGACATCTTCCGCATGCCGCGCACCATGGCCGACCTGGCCATCGTCCAGTTCTTCAGCTGGTTCGCCCTGTTCGCCATGTGGATCTACACCACCGCGGCGGTGACCTCGGTCCACTATGGCTCGAGCGACCCGACCTCGGCCGCCTACAACGCCGGGGCGGATTGGGTCGGGGTGCTGTTCGGGGTCTACAACGGCGTCGCCGCCCTGGCCGCCTTCGCCATCCCGGTGGTCTCCCGCCGCACCGGCCGCAAGGGGGCCCACGCCATCAATCTGCTGCTCGGGGCCGCCGGCTTCGCGGGCATCTTCCTGATCCGCGACCCCCAGCTGCTGTGGCTGCCGATGATCGGCGTCGGCATCGCCTGGGCGTCGATCCTGTCGATGCCCTACGCCATCCTCTCGGGGGCCCTGCCAGCGCGAAAGATGGGCGTCTACATGGGGGTGTTCAACATCTTCATCGTCGTGCCCCAGCTGGTCGCGGCGACCATGCTGGGTCTGGTGCTCAAACACCTGTTCGACGGCCAGGCCATCTACGCCCTGCTGATCGGCGCCGGGGCCTTCACCCTCGCCGCCCTGGCCTCCCTGCGCGTGCGCGAGCGCTGAGCGCGGCTCAGGCCTCGCGCAGAGGCCCGGTCACGCCCGGGGCCACGGCCTCGACCTCCCACGCCTTGAGAACGGCGAGGCGATAGGGCTTCTCGAGGATCGTCGAGACCGTCATCAACTCGCCGCGCGCCCGCTCCGGCGTCAGGGTCAGACGCACGAAGCCGCGCGGCTGGAAGTCGATGAAGGCCACCTCCGGATTGGCGTCATTGACCGCCTGGTTGGCGAAGGCCGGCGGCAGGCCCAGCGAGTCCGCCGGGCTGGGGCTGGTGATGGCGGTCGTCCCGAACTCGACGCCCACATCGGCGCCGGCGGCGTCCGCCAACCGGTTGACCCAGAAGGTGTGGCTGTCGCCGGCCAGCACCACCGGGCGCGCCCGGGCCCGGCGCAGGGCGGCGTAGAGGCGCTCGCGCTCGGCCGGATAGCCGTCCCAGGCGTCGAGATTCAGCGGCACATCCTCGCCGAACAGGCTGATCAGGCTGCGGATGCTCTGCTGTCGCTCTTCGGGAAGGCTGGCCAGCACGGCATTCAGCGTCGCCTCCGGGATCAGAGCGCCGAAGTCCGGCGCCGTGACCCGCGCCATGATCACCTGGTTGCCGATCACCTGCCAGGCCGCCCCGTCGCGGGCCGCGGCGGCCAGGTCGCGCTCACGCCAGGCCAGCTGGTCATCGCCGAGCAGACGGCGATCCGGCGCGTTCAGCTTCGCCATGAAGCCCGCCCGGTCCGCCACCGGCTGGCCGTCGGGGCCCGCTGTGTAGAAGTCCGTGGCGTAATCCAGCTGCTTCGTGCGGGCCATCAGCCGCGTCTCGAGCATGTGCAGCGAGGCCGAGCGGCCGAAGCGGAAGCTGCGGTAGGTGGCCGCCTCGAGCGACCCGTCGGCGCGCGGCTCGCGGATCGGCATCCACTCGAAGTACGCCTTCAGCGCCACGGCCTTGCGCGTCGCCCAGTCGCCCTCGTCCGGCTGGTGGTTCTCGGCCCCGACGTCGAAGCTGTCGTTGGTGGTCTCGTGGTCGTCATAGACCACGATCCACGGCGCCCGGGCGTGGGCCGCCTGCAGATCGGGGTCGGCCTTGTACTGGGCGTGCCGGGTCCGGTAGTCGGCCAGGCTGACGATCTCGTGCGCCGGCTCGGGAATGCGATTCAGCCGCTGGCCGTTGACCATGCCGTAGTCGGTTGGCGCCGCGCCGTACTCATAGATGTAGTCGCCCAGGTGCACGACCGCGTGCAGCACGTCCTGACGCGCGATGGCGTCATAGGCGTTGAACAGGCCGTTGGGGTGCAGCGAGCAGGAGCAGACCGCTAGCACCACCGCCTCGGTCTAGCTCGCCTCCGGCAGGGTGCGGGTGCGCCCAACCGGGGAGCCGGTGCCGTCGGCGGCGATGAAGCGGTACCAGTAGTCCGTCCCCGGCTGCAGGCCCTCAGCTACAACCTTGACGGTGTGGTCGCGCGCCCGGCCGGTCTCGGTCACGCCCTCGGCGACGATGCGGGCGAAGGCCGCATCCTCGGCCACCTGCCAACGCAGCCGCTGCACATCGCGCGTCGCGCTGATCCGGGTCCACAGCAGGACGGAGGTCGCGTCGGGATCGCCCGAGGCCACCCCGTGCCGGAACCTCACCCCGTCGAGCGCGATGGCGTCGTCCGCCAGCGGGCTGCGCGGCGGCTCGGGCGTCGTGGCGCAGCCGGCGGCGGCGCTGACGCCGAAGAGGCCGAGCAGGCGGCGACGATCGACGGTCATGGGCGAACTCCCGAAGGCAGGCGTAGCGGGCGGGGCCGCCCCGTGGACGGCCCCGCCCCGGTCATCAGTAGCGCAGGGTCAGGCCCACGCCCCAGGTCGTTGGCACCCCGGCGATGAAGGTCGCCAGCCCCAGCGCATCCCCGGTGTTGCCGGCGTCCTTGAAGTACTCCTCGTCCAGCAGGTTGTCGCCGAACGCCTCCAGCGACCAGTTGGCGTCCGCCGGGGTGAAGGCCACCCGCAGGTTGAGCAGGCCATAGCCGTCCTGCACCTCGTCCTGCACCCGGTCCGGCACCAGCCCGCCCTGCAGGGCCGGGATGTCGTTGTTGTCGTCGAAGAAAACCTCCGACTGCCAGGTGTACGTCGGGGTCACCCGCAGCTCGCCGCCGGCAAGCGCGAACCGCGCCGTGGCGCCAACGGAAGCCTGGTGATCGGGCGACAGGCGGAAGCGGTTGCCGTCGAACCGGCCCACGTCGAAGCGCGAGCGGTTGTAGGCATAGGTGGCGAACACATCGAGCATGTCCGCCGGGGTCCAGACGGTCTGCAGCTCGACGCCATAGGAGGTCGCCTCGCCGGCGTTGGTGGTGATGAAGACCGCGCCCTGCTGGATCTGGGTCTGGAAGTTCTCGTAGCCGTAGTAGAAGGCAGCCGTCTCGAACCGCAGCGCGCCGTCCAGCAGGTTGGCGGCCTTGTAGCCGACCTCGAAGCTGTCGACGGTCTCCTCATCGACCACGCGGAAGCTGGCCTGGCCGCCCGTCGGCGCCGCCAGCGGCGGAGCCGACGGGACGCTCGGCGACAGCACCGCCGGCCGGCGGCCGCGGGCATAGTTGGCGTAGACGCTGGTGTTGGGGTCGATCTCGTAGCGGGCGGTCAGACGCCAGGTGAAGCCGTCATCCTCCAGCGACTGTTCCTGCACCGCGCCGCCGGTGGTCGGCTGGATGAACAGGCCGAAGGTCGGCACCGGATAGGTGGCGCCGAACGGGATCAGGCCCGCGTTCGGGGCAGCGAGGGCGCTCAGCAGGCTGGCGCTGCGGATCGAGGCCGCCGCAAGGACCGAGCCCAGCACGCTGCGCTGGCCGCCGGTCACCGCCGAGGCGATACCCGAGGTCTTCTCGTCCGAGGTGAAGCGCACGCCGGCGCCCACTTCCAGCCGGTCCGTCAGATCGTAGCTGACATCCGCGAAGACGTCGAACGACTGCAGATCGGCCGAGTTGGTGACGATCTCGGTGTAGTCGGGGCGCAGGTTGGCGGCGATGGCCTGGGCCTGGGCCGCCGGCAGCAGAATGGTGTTGCCCGACGAGGCCGCGACCAGGCCCTGGAGCAGGGCGCCGGTGAAGGCCGTGTTGCCGAACAGGGCCAGCGGCGCGGGGCGGTTGGCGGCGAAGCCGGTGCCGGCGGCCCCGCCGTTCAGCTGGCCGGTCAGCAGGGCGAGGGTGGCGCGCTCGTCCCACTGCAGCGGCAGGCGCTGGGAGCCGTCCTCCTCGAAGTAGCCGGCGCCCACGAAGGCGCGGAAGCGGCCGCCCGCGTCATAGTTCAGGCGCAGCTCCTGGCTGAACTGGTCGCCGGTCGCGTCCTCCGAGATGGTCAGGATCGGCAGGCTGATCCCGTCCGGATCGAACACCTCGACCGAGTCGAAGGTGCGGGCGGCGGTGATCGAGGTCAGGCTGACCGAGTCGCTCAGGTCCCAGCGCAGGATCGCCGTGGCGCCAGAGACCTCGCGCTCGAGGCCGAGACGCGAACCGTCGACGAAGTTCTGCCCGGCGCGCAGGGCGGCCGGCTCCCACGGGTCGGAGCTCCCCAGAACCGCCCCGGTGGCCGGGTCGGTCGGCAGGAAGCTGCGCGCCTTGAACGAGGTGCCGGTCGAACCGTCACGCTGGTAGTTGAGGATCAGGTCGGCGCGGAACGAGTCCGCCGGCTGCCACAGCAGCGACAGGCGCGCGGCCGAGGTGTCGACGCCGTTGAAATCCTCGCCGCCGAGGGCGTTCTCGACCGAGCCGTCACGCTGGCGGTGACGGAAAGACAGGCGCGCCGCGAAGCTGTCGGACAGGGGCGCATTCAGCACCGAACCGAACTGCAGCAGGCCCAGCGAACCCGCCTGGCCGGAAAGCTCGCCCTCGAACCCGGCCAGCGACGCCTTGTTCTGGATGATGTTCACGGCCCCGATCAGGGCCCCGCGGCCAAACAGGGTCGACTGCGGCCCCTTGGCGATCTCGACGCGCTCGATGTCGAAGAGTTCGACATAGGAGCCGCGCGCCTTGGAGATCGACACCCCGTCCTGGAACACCGACACGCGGGGCTCGATGTAAGCCTCGCCCGAGTCCGAGGTGATGCCGCGCATCACGAAACCGGGGTTGTTGGGCGACTGGTCCTGCACGTCGAAGCCGGGGGTGAACAGGCCAAGCGTGTTGAAGTCCTGGACCCCGATCTCGCGCAGGAACTCGCCGGAGTAGGCCGTCAGGGCCGTCGGCACCTCGATGATCGACTGCTCCCGCTTCTGCAGGGTGACGATGATCTCATCGACGGTGGTCACGCCCGGCTCAGCCTGCTGGGCGAGGGTCGGAGTCGAGAGGCAGGCGGCGGCGCCGGCGGTGGCCAGCAGCCAGGACTTGGTGCGCGCAACGGTCATGATAAAGCTCCCCGGTCCCATCCGCAGGGACTTGTGATCGCCGTTAAGCTTTGCCCGTGTCTCGACCGCGACAAGGTCGCGACCGCCGGATGAACGATTGACCGACGCTTTCGAGACAGATGATCTGGACACGGAGATCGACGGAGCCCTGCTCGAGACGCGGCTGAGCGGGCACGAGGGTCGTCTGGATCGCGCCCTCGCCACGGCCCTGCCGGAGTTGTCGCGGGCGCGGTTGCAGACGCTGATTGCGGCCGGGGCGGTGAGCTGCGACGGCGCGCCTGTGCGTCAGGGCGCCGCCGCAGCGCGGTCGGGACTCTATCGCGTCGCGGTGCCGCCGCCCGAGCCGGCCGAGCCTGAGCCCGAGGCCCTGCCGCTGACCGTCTTTTACGAGGACGCCGATCTGATCGTGATCGACAAGCCGGCCGGCATGCCGGCTCACCCGTCGCCGGGCCATGCCCGCGGCACCCTTGTCAACGCCCTGCTGCACCACTGCGCCGGCCAGCTCTCCGGCATAGGCGGCGTGGCCCGCCCCGGCATCGTTCACCGCCTCGACAAGGACACCTCCGGGGTGATGGTGGCGGCCAAGTCCGACGCCGCCCACGCCGGCCTGTCGGCCCTGTTCGCACGGCATGAGATCGCGCGCAGCTACATCGCCCTGACGCGGGGCGCGCCCGACCCGCGCGCCGGGCGGATCGAGACGCGCCTGGGCCGCTCGACCTCGGACCGCAAGAAGATGGCCGTCCTGCGCACGGGCGGACGCGAGGCGATCACCGACTACGCCACCCTGCGAACCTTCGGTCCCGACGCCCGACCGCTGGCCGCCGAGGTGCGCTGCACCCTGCACACCGGCCGCACCCACCAGATCCGCGTGCACATGGCCCACCGCGGCGCGCCCCTGCTCGGCGACCCGGTCTACGGCGCCGGCGGCGTGAGTCCGGCGGTGCGCGACGCCGTGGCGGCCGCCGGCCTGACCGGCCAGGCCCTGCACGCCGCCGTGCTGGGCTTCGTCCACCCGGTGACCGGCGAAGCCCTGCGCTTCGAGTCCGCGCCGCCCGCGGCGATCCAGGCGCTCGCCGCCGCCCTCGCGGCCCTGTAGCCTCCTCCCGGCAGACACAGGAGAGCGCCATGGACGGCGAGGTGCGCGACAATCCGGAGGCTCGCCGCTATGAGCTGGCCGTCGACGGCGGGGTGGCCGTCATGACCTACAACCTGAACGCGCCCCAGCTGATGATCACCGAGACCCTGGTGCCGGAAGCGCTGGAGGGCCGCGGGCTGGCAAGCCGTCTGGCCGCCGCAGTGGTCGCCGACGCCCGGGCCCGGGGGCTCGTCCTGCTGCCGGTCTGCCCCTACCTGTCCGGCTGGCTGCAGAAGCATCCGGAGCACGCCGACGTCGTCCACCCGACCTACCGCGGCATTCTCGGGATCTGAGGATCTCCCGGCGTCAGTCTTGTAAAAAGACGCACTATCCGCTAGGAACCTGACGCGGAATTCACGCCCCAGGCGTTGATCCCGTGACGATCGGCCCCTTTCGCTCGGGGCAACCGATCGCCATCTTGCCGATTGAGGGGCGAGGGCCCGGTGCACAGAGGTGGCCGGCCGGAACGCCTGCTCGCTGAAACAGGTCGGAGGGACCACATGGCCAACAACGCGCTCGCGATCATGTCGCCGGAACAGGGACTGTCGCGCTACCTTTCGGAAATCCGGAAGTTCCCCATGCTGAGCAAGGACGAGGAGTTCATGCTCGCCAAACGCTGGTCGGAACACCAGGATCCCGAAGCGGCCCACAAGCTCGTCACCTCGCACCTG
>SXGS01217045.1_pt1 | contig 19836 bp, 17 predicted proteins | sample 3174681 | NCBI WGS metagenome assembly SXGS01 (sample SAMN11356861, study PRJNA531348) | freshwater metagenome | isolation source: freshwater sample F1-80 | place: China: Fuxian Lake, Yuxi | collected 2017-12-25 | reverse complement strand
TATCGTTCGACGTTGTTCGGGGTTGCGACGAAACTGTTCGGGTTTAAGCGTCAGCAAATCGTATCTGCGATGTCCGGCGGCGGTGCGCTCTGGGATGAGCTTGCCCTCTGTTTCCCATCGGCGTAGCGTAGCGATGGATACACCCATTGCTTCCGCTGCTTCACCAATGGGGACAAAACTACGCATTTTACGCATATTTGAATACATTTAATCAGATGTCAATAGAGCAGTACCAAACCCTGAGTTGCATCGCCCAGGGGGCTCGCAATGACGAACTATCTCGACACTGTTGAAGCATGGGTGACCGCGTAAGGCCAGTTATCAAGAATTTTTAGCCATGCTATCAAGCACGTTTAGCCATGCATCGAGCTGCACATCGAACTGCGCATCAAGCTGCGCATCAAGCTGCGCATCCGACATTTGAGGCACGGGCATCTGGGAGGCCGCTGCTGCGCCCATCCCCGAGGCTCCCATTGCCCAAGAAACAGCGGGCGCGTCCGGTGCAGGCATCGCAAATGACGTCGTCATCGACTGCAACTGCGAACGCAATGCCGCGGCCTCCTGTTGTAATGTGACGACAGTGTCTCGCAGTGATGCGATTGTGCCATTGGCTTGCGCCACCTCGCCTTGCAGCATATTGATCTGCAAGATCAATCCGCTTTCACGCATACGCACGGCATGCACTTCGGCATTTGCTTGCGCAGCGTTGCCATCAGCGACAGCAACAGTGGCGCTCATACGTTGGGACATCGCCAAGTGAATTTCTTCAGATTCTTCACACACCTGAGCCCGATAAGATTTTATAGACGTATTCGCAACAGAAGAATTTTCCGCACGTAGAACGCTGATTTCGCGCCCCAGCGTTGCAATATTCTCCTTCAGCCGTGCTACCGAATTCTGCAATTCATTGCGCTCTAAATGCAGCGATTCAAAATCCCTCTCAGACGGACTTTGCGCTTCACGCAACCCCTTGATTTCTTGTTGCAAATTCTTGCATGATGCGCTTGCTATGTTTGCTTTTCTGTTTGCACGCTGAACGTTCTCAAACGTGTATCTTCTCTGACGATCGGCCTCCGCTTTCGCATCAACAAGCTGGGCACGAAGCGAATTAATCTGGATCTTCAGCAATTCTATCTCTTGATCCCCTTGAAGCCCACCGCCACGCGCAAGCAGCGTGCTGTCCATGCGTGGAACAGCCATCCCAGCGCTTGCATCCTCGATCGTCCGCCTTGCCTTTTTCGGTGGCGGAGGTGCGGACGCGGAGGAGTAAGGCACATGATCGAGCCCAAACAACCAATCATTAAAGGTACGTGATTCATAGGACAAGGCATCCGGGGTGTGCGATGAAGAAGCAGTTGCCACAGACGCTGCAAGCACTGTATTCGCTGGGATACGAGGGATAGCCATGGGAGAAACTCCTTTAATTTAATTTAATCTATTCTATTCTTTTCAACTCACGTTAGTTACCGAGCGTGCGTAGCCATTCATCCATCTGCGCATCTGAGAATTGCTGAATATTCAAAGGCAGTGCAGGCATCTGAGGAGCGGCTGATACATCTCCCCAAACGCCCATTGTCTCCTCGATTTTTTTATCGAGCCACGCTTCCAAAAGAAGTCGTGGCTTTTTCGCTGGCGGAGGAGGCGCAGATGCGGAGGAGCCCGGCACGGGATCTGGCCCATGAAATCCATCCCGAATAGCATGGGGTTCATGGGGCAAGGCGCCCGATGAAGAAGAAATTGCCACAGATGCAGCAAGCACGGTATTCGCCGGGATACGAGGGATAGTCATGGGAAAACTCCTTTAATTCATTCTTTTGTAATTGTATTTCTAAATAGTGCAGCACAGCGTTATCGACAGAGCAAATACATCGTTGCTAAAAAAGCATAAGAATCGGTCATATTGATTGATGTGGTAGATACGGATGAAATGTAGGGGAACGGCTTGCCGCCTTCAGTAAGGATTTTAGAGTCGAAGGAGCAACGCCAAGGTAAAACGATCCTCGGTTTTGGCAAGATCCGGTGCCCAACCGCCTATCGCTACCGTCGGGGCGCCGTTGTTGCCACCGGGCGGTGTCATGCCACCATGCCCTGCAAAATACGGTACATTGGCTGCACGGTGATTGTACTCGACCCGAAAGGTAATAAAGGGCTTGGGGATATAATCAAACGTAAGCTGAGTATCCCATGCCTTGAAATCGTCACCAGGGTTGGCGCTGAAATACGGCGATGCTATCGCTGCTGTCGATGCGGTCGCGCCATTGATCGGCGGGATCAAAACAAGGTAACGACCCGGATTGATAATGCCGCCGCCACCGAATGTCATGGCGAACATCTCGCGATAAAACCACGTGCGCACATAGGCCATAAAGCCTAAGAAGTATTGTGAATTGCACGAAACGCCGCCGCCCATTTCACACCCAGCATCAAGTGTTAAGGACGTCGCAACACGCGTCACCAGCCCATTGGGATTTTCGTAGTGCTTCATCATAAACGAATTATCGCTATGAATACGGCGGCGATCGGGAATATTGAGTGAGTCCGTCCCATAATACTGATTGAATGCAAACGAAAGCTTGCCTGTGGGGCGCCACAGGGTTTGCATCCCAACACCCAGGCCTTTATTGAATCGGCCATACGCTTGCCAACCATTGGTGATCATCGGTTCAATTTTAAGTTTATCGGTGACAAAAATTTGTGCACGAACGCCATTGAAAAACCAGGGCGTATTCGCTGACACGTACGAGGGTTGGTACGTCCAGTTGTCTGCATTGTAGTAACTCCACAAGCCAACGAACGACATGAAGATACCGGCCTGAATGTTGATGCCGTTCAAATAATTTAAGTGATAACCCGCATAGGCTTCGGAGATGTAACGGTAGGCGTTCGCAAGATCCCATTGTCCTATACTGGTACTCGCATCATTGCGCGCCGTAGTTTGTGAATACATGCCAAACTGAGTCATCAGGCGTGCGTGCACGCGTTTGTAATTAAAGTCGCCGCCAAATCCAACATGGGTCAATTGAAATTCCCCATGACGAAATACTTCGGTCGACCCTGCAATGGTGTGGTCGACCGGATCACTCAAGCTGTAGTGATATGAGCTATCAATGCGAAACTCACCGGTGAACGGACCATACGATAACGGTCGATCCGTTGTCCCGCCACCGCCAGGCAACCAAAAAAAATCTGCAAAAGCAAAAGGTTCGGGTTTACCCGTAGTACGTTCCGATGCCAAATCGGCCTGAGGTGTTTCCTGCGCCGCCAAAACGGTGTTGGAATATAACAACGAGAATAAAACAAAGTGAAAAACCATGGTGATGGCGAATTAGCGCACCACGGGACAATAAAACAGTTTTTCGATGCAAAGATCCCATCAAGAATTCAATATTGTTGATAAACTCTGCTTGATGTCCGCCCGTTCCACGCCCATAGCAAGCCTTTCACCAACCCATAGGTCGGTGCATGCCCTGCTTTTAGGTACGTTTGAAGGGCTTGGGATCCCCGCGAAGCAACACAAAGAGGGCATATGCGCAGGCATGGTATGCCTTCACCTACAACAGGCTGCATACGCGCCCCACCCATCGCCCGAAGCGATCTTGTATGCCGACGCATGCCATGGACTGCACATCGTTGCCCCACACATGGATCCCGAGGCCCGAAAGCTCATCACGGCAAGCATCAATACGTCATACGTTCTGCAGGATGCTGAAGTGAGTGGATTGGTTGAATCGCAGACGTCGCCCCCAGAAACCCCTCTCCAAATCGAAGTGCGGTCGCATGTTCTCTCCTGCGGCGATAGACATCATTGTCCCGCCTGCAAGCCTCTCCTGCAGCTGGCACAGCGTATGCATTTTTTGCAAAGCGTTACCGAACACGGACAAAGTATCGGATCGGCGATTGATCTTGGAGGAGCCCTTCAATGGTGGCCACTCTATGCCCCCACACGTCCACAGGCATGGCGCGATGCTTCGACAGTCCTGCAAAACGCCCCGGAAGGGGTTCGATTGCACATGCGAACAGAACATCACACGTGGCTTCTTACGACACAGGAGCAACCGGGGATCTCACGTCCCATTGCCCATTCGGATCTCACCGATGTGAGCACAACCGAGGCTGGCACCTATGAACTTTCTCAAGGGCATATTGCCGCAAACACGTTCGACGCATTGCATGCTGCGATGGGATTTCACGCAGCACGACCGCATGGATTCTGGACCAACCAGACACAAAAAGATATTCCCAAAGAGGCATTGCACGCATCATCGATGGCACATCATCTGGAAACCCATCCTTCTGGAACAGATCATGATGATTTGTATGCCGCGCTCACATGCGACGACGACCGCGCCGTTGCGTTGATCCTGCAACGACCTTCCATCCCCCATCTCGTTGCAGATGAACACGATATTTTAAAACATGCCGTGCTGCACGCATCACCCGTCAGCGTTGAACGGATTGCAGACCTTTTAGTGCGTCATAATCCGAACATCGTTGAAATCCTCGCCCTCGGAATCGCATGTGTCGGTCACCACGGAAGCGCACGTACGGTTGATACTTTGTTAAAAACACAACAGAGATTAAGTTCAAAAAAGCCGTGGAAAGATGCAGAGAAACGAAGATTTAGCGACGCATGGGACGAGGGATTATTGGATGCCACGAAGCATGGTAGCAACGAGGTTGTTCATGCCATCGTGCAGCATGCACGGCCACCATGCAGCACAACACCAGGCGACATGCTCATCAATGCGCTTTCTTTTTGTGATCCCACCTCATGCGGCGCACTGGTTGCCCATATGCGCGATCATGCCCGTGTGGCATTACCATTTCATATGCGATCACGTGCACAGAAATTGGCCATACGATGGGGTGATCACGAACTGGCAGGATCCATAGGGCAACTTCAAGTGCTCAAACAATCAAAAATACGTGCGACACTCGCGTAGCGACCATGGCGCAGCAAGCTGCGCCGCTACGAAGTCCATCGGGAGTGTTGACCCAACACACTCATACGCATAAAAACAAAAGTTCACACATTAAGGACTATCCATGTTGATCGACATTTTACTGATTGCGTTAAGTGTTGTGCTTCTGGTCGCAGGTGCAGAGGCCTTGGTACGCGGTGCCTGCGGTATTGCGCTTTTGGCAAAAATCACGCCCGCCGTGGTCGGGCTGACCATCGTCGCGGCAGGGACTTCCATGCCCGAAATGGTCGTGTCACTCCAAGCGGCCTATGAAGGTCTTCCTGGTCTCTCGATTGGTAATGTGGTCGGGTCCAATATTTTTAATATCGCCGTAGTATTGGGGCTCACGTCCATGGTGAACCCCTTGATCATTCAAGGCAACACCGTTCGCTTTGAATGGCCTGTGATGATGATCGGCACAAGTGTTCTCTATTTGCTGATGCGTGATGGTTCACTCGATCGTACTGAAGGATTTTTTCTCCTGGCGGCCATGATAAGTTTCACGATCTATGTGGTTTGGGTGGGACGTACCCAAGCAGACGTTCGTGAAAAACTTGAAATGAAAAGCCCCCTCACAGCATCCTTTGGAAAAACGGGTGTCATCTCCCTGGTACTGAACACCGGTGCTGTTGCGATTGGAATTGTACTCTTGGCCGGTGGATCCACGGCCTTGGTCCGTGGTGCCACTGGCATTGCGAGTGCTATGGGCATTTCCGATACCATTATTGGGCTTACCATCGTTGCCGCCGGAACCAGCATGCCTGAACTTGTGACATCAGCGATCGCAGCATGGCGCGGTCACGATGATATCGCCGTGGCCAATGTTATAGGTTCCAATATTTTTAATACTCTTGGCATTTTAGGAACCACGGCCTTGGTGCTTCCATTGAGCGTCCCACACGAGATCCTCACACGCGATAGCTTTTGGATGATGGGACTCGCATTGGTTCTTTTTCCCATGATCCGAAGCGGGCTTCGACTGAGTCGGCGCGATGGGGCCGTGTTGTTTGTGGCGTTTGTTGTTTATATGAAGGTTTTGATCGCGACGATTTGAGCACTTATCTTGAAACCCCCACCCGTCGCTACGCGATGACCTCCCCCGCAAACGCTGGCTCTTGGTCACATCTCATTTTTTATAAAAATCTCGTTTTTCTATATTCGTCATCCCCGCGAACTCATGACTTCCCTTTGGGCCAACCCGGTAGTCGAGAAACTTGTGGCGCAACGATTCTACTTATTTTTTTATGTTGGGGCGCTTCGCGAAGCGCCCGTGCTGCCTTTGAATCAAAGTCTTATCGTGCGGTTCACGAACCGCCCCTACAAGAGAACACCTGCTTAATTCAAGTTTCTTAGGAAGGCGGGGATGACATATTGAGAGGATTGGGCTGTATGTTTTCAGATGTGACCAAGCGACAGCGCAAGCGGGAGAAGTTTACAAAGTCATGGCGTTTAAGCGGCGGATGCGTTCGTTCATGTCGGGGTGGGTGGAAAGCAAATTCATCCAAGAACCACGGCTTCCTAAAAACGGATTTGCAATAAACAAACTTGCTGTCGCAGGTTCAAAATTGCCGGTTTCCATTTCGGCACCATGATGAATTTTTTGGAGCGCACTGGCCAAAGCAGCAGGATCGCCCGATAGACGTGCCCCCGTGGCATCGGCCAAATATTCGCGGGAACGAGAAATGCCCATTTGAACCATCATGATGGCCACAGGGGCCAAAAGACTCATCAAAATAGTTCCAACCATCGATAAACCGCCTTCGTCATCATCCTGCTGCGAACTTCCAAACATCGCAGAAAAACGGGCCATACTGGCCATATGCATCACCGCACTGGCAATGCAGGCTGCAAGCGTTGCCAATAAAATATCGCGATTTTTAATATGCGCCATTTCATGGGCCAACACACCGCGCAATTCACGTTCACTCAACATGCGACGCAAACCCGTGGTCACAGCCACAGCCCCATGTTCAGCATTGCGGCCGGTGGCGAATGCATTGGGTGCATGTTCGTCAATGATGTACACTTTGGGCTTGGGAAGGCCTGCCGCAGTGGCCAATTCTTCAACCATACGATGCAAACCCGGATCTTCAACCGGAGACGCCTCACGGGCATGGTTGTAACGCAGCACGAAACGATCCGAATAAAAATATCCGAAAAAGTTCATGCCCAATGCCAAAATGAGTGCGATCCCCGCAAAACCAGGTCCAAACATACTACCGAACGCCACAAGCGCACAGGACATCACACCAAGAAGTAAAATCGTTGTGATTTGATTTTTCATACCGCCATATGATGGTGCTCGCACACAACTTATGCAAGTCATCTATGATATGGCCCTGTACACATCAAACGCCGCCCACCTCGACCCCCATGCTCATGAGGCGCTGCGCACCGCGTGTTTAAGCCCCAAATTGCTAGGAACAAGTCCATTGCTTGGCACGTTTGCTGCAACCTATGGCTTTGCCGTAAGCTTCACCCGCCCCGGCATCGATGCTTTGCTTCAGCAATACCCGTTTTTTGCGCCGTTTTGTGCCATGATCCTTCAAACAGCCCAAACAAAACCGGTACTTCCATGGATGCGTCGATTTTCGTTTCGACCCAATGCATTTTATCTCAATGTGCTGGCTATTCCGCCCGGTGCCCATGTTGGCGCGCACATAGATGCAACCCTCGGCGCCCATTGTAAAAATCCCGGTGTGATCCCAAAAGCAGTCTCGGTGTATTACGTGCAAGTGCCATCGAAGCCCGCTGGAGGCGCTTTGGTGCTGCATCCCCACGAAAAAAAGAAAATCATGCTGACGCCCACCGAAGGGCATTATGTGGTTTTTCGTGGCGATCTGCCGCATGAGGTCACACCGTATCACGGCAAGGATCTCCGGGTCAGTCTGGTGTGCGAGCAATACCAACTTGACGCCCCATCGCTGCGCGCCATGCGTCCCATGCATGTGCAATCCAAGGGGCAGTTTGCAGCCGTTTTGCGCGAGCACATGCGTCAACACGCACTTGGGGTTGTTTCTTAAACTTGATTGTCTTAATTCTCCCTCGCATGTGGAGACGTGCGACTTTAGATGATGCCGATAGTATTGTGGCCATGTGCAAAGCCCTCAATGAAGAAGATCCAGGCACCCATCCCGTGCCTGAGCAATACACCCGGCAAACCATTGCCAAACTCCACCACGAACCGACACGCGGTACCATTGCGCTGCTGGACACCGATCAAGGTCCCCAAGGCTATGCCTTTCTGATCCCCTTTTGGTCCAACGAGTTGGGGGGTGATGTGTGCGTGATCGATGAGATCTTTGTCATGCCAGCCTTGCGCAGCCACGGTCACGGTCGCGTACTTATTGAAATGGTAAAACAAGGCAGCGGCGTTTGGCCCGAAAAACCGGTAGCCGTCGATTTAGAAGTCTCACCCAAAAACAAACGCGCACGGGCGTTGTATGAACAACTCGGTTTTAAATCGATCCGCAATGCACTGATGCGGTTTGAAGGTTAAAACAGGGCGGTTCGCGAACCGCCCCTACAGGCAACAACAAGACAAGAGAAAGAAATCACCGTTCTTTTGACGTTGCTCCTATTTCACGTGATCCTTGCGTAACCACCCGACGAAAGAACGGAGCGCATGGGATCACGCAAGCAATCAACTTATCTTTTTGTCACATTGCTTTTAAGCCTTGTAGCTTGCAAAACTGAAATTGAACCCACCCCGCTCCAAACCCTCTCAGAACACTTCCCAGGGCCTGTTTCCTACTATCCACGACAAGCCATTGAACAATCAAAGACACAACGTGGATTTTTTCAAACACTTTTTTCCAGCAATGCACAAGCGTTGGAAAACGATTGCACAGTACCCACAAGTGGTAACCAAACAATCCTTGTGCTTCCTGTCATCATCGATGAAGCGCAAGATCCTCCCGCTGATCGAGACACCCCTGAAAAATTATCTGCCTTTTTGTTTGGAACACCCAATGATGGGGCCGTGACACTTACGACCTACTACGCGCAATCTTCCATCAACACCCCCCTTACGCTTACGGGAGACGTTAAGCCTTGGAAACGCATCACCCATTCCAGCAGCGCCACCAACAAAACCGATGGTAGCGAATTTACACCCAAAGCGGATCCCATTGTTCAAGCCACACTTGCCGCTTTTGATGAGGATATCGATTATTCGCTATACGACAAAAACAACGACGGATGCATCGATTTTGTCATGATTGTGCACTCGGGGATGGATCAAGCGATCACACGCAATCCCACCGATATTTGGTCCCACTTTGAATGGTACAGCGCCGATGCACGCCACAGTTTCGACGACAAAATATTGTATGGCGGCAGCATCATCAGTGCACGTTCCCCCATCGGTATTTATGCCCACGAATTTGCCCACAATCTTGGGCTTCCTGATCTTTATTCCTACGGCCCTCCCAACAAAAGTATGGTGGGCTACTGGTCACTGATGGATTTGGGAACATGGAGTGGGCCACCCAAACACGCTGGAGAAAAACCGACAGGGATTGATGCCTACGGATTGACAGTGCTCGGCTGGGCAACTGAGATCACAACAACATTCGCAAACACAGATCCCTTACAAACATCCAGTCCTCTTTTGGGATCACCCAGTGTTGTTCGCATTCCTTTGCCGTCGCTCAATCCCAACGATGCCAATGATCCCAATCATTACTTGCTTGTGGAATCGCGTTTTAATGCAGCAGGACGCGGCGTTAACAACGCCAGTGCGGGGATCGATGCCTACTTGCCATCCAACGGTGTTCTCGTGTGGGAAATTGACGAATACGGCGCCAATTACGATGGATCACCACGGCCTTTGGTGCAGCTTGCCGATGCCTATCCCAATGAAGCCGTACGCGGTATTTCACCCGAAGCATTGCTCGCCGATGCCCCGTTCATCCCGCCACTTTCAGGAAGGCCCGGCACGCGTCCAGCGGGTGAAGATCAAGTGGGCCAAAGTATTTATCGCGCACGTGGCATCACACTCAACATACTCAGTGAAATCAACAAAAGTAGCCATACCATCTCGGTCATCAAAAACAGTCACGTCCAGCCTGAACTTAACATTGCATTGGTGCGCATCACGCACGATCCGCACAGTCTAGGAGAAAGCCTATCGGTTCGTGTAGAAGTCACCAACGTAGGCGGTGTGGCCGCCACCGACGTTCAAGCCACCATGGCCGATGTCCCCAGCAACCCCTGGAGCAACACATCGCCCATCATCGACGGCAACGATGATATTGCACCCGGTGACACAAAAACATTCACGTGGGACATGACCACCGCAGCAGCAGGCAATGTGGACCTTTTTGCAAGCGTCACGTCGAAAAATGCACCCGATCTCACAATTCGCGATCGTGCGTATATCAACGGACAAATCAGCGCGTTCGCCATTGTGGATCACATTCGTATGGGAGAAAAAGCCGCCGAATTTACGGCTCAATCGTGGGCCTTTGAACATTACAATTGCACAGGCAACCCTTACGCCGAGGACTGCGTTACACTTGGCGCATCCAACGCGTTTTTTGCGGCCCCCGCGAATGACAGCTCGTGGACAGATCTCAATCCTAGCACCCCTAACAATCCTAACACCTCAGGCAAAGCATTGTGTTATCGCGGCGGTGGCTACAACGCATGTCGTGGTGAAATTACCCAGGTTTGGGTACGCAATTTTGATGGTGATGACGACAATGGCAACGAAATTTTGGTGGCCTATCGGGATATTCTGCACGACGCGTGGTGCATCGTGCATCGGAATGATCAATCATCGCCATGTCCCAGCAGCGTCAATCCTGTGGGATTATCGTATTTAAGTATGTACCGCATCGGTGAGAATGGAAAGCTCGGAGCATCCATTTGGGATTTTGTGCCTGCAAAAATTACCTCACCACAAACAATACCTGATCATTATACGCAGGGCGATAACCTCTCGTTTGCCTATCAAGTTTATGCGTGCGGTGGCGGTTTAGGTATTTCTGCCACCGTTCTTGATTTGCCGGGTCGACCCAACAGCATTCTTGTCACAGGTTTATGCGGTGGCGCGGGCGTTTTATTCACGGGTCAAAATGGCACGATGAATTCCATCCTATATCCTATTGAAAGACCTTACGGCAGGATTGACGGCAGCGATAAAATTCGGTTCTCTGCCCATCAAACGCTTGCCCATGGTCTATTGCCAAACAATACACAAAGCACACAGTTTCAAATCATCGCGGTCAAACCTTACAACCCAGATCTAAATTATACAGACCAAGTGACCATGTTTACGCTGGGTACTCCGGAGCACACCCCCTCATTCACAGGCAACAGCCTATTAAAAGATGTGTTCACCGATGCAATCACCAGCGCATCGTTGACGCTTCTCAACAACCAAACATCGCCCCTGACAGAATGGTGGGACTCATCAAGCAACAGTCAATCCTCATGGGCGTATTTGTCACCCAAAGCATTCATCGCAGACATGGATGATACTGCAGGACCCGAAATTGTTTTCGCCGATGGCAACGGTTTTCAAACGGGTCGTTTGCTTGTTTTTACATGGGGCGAAAATGCATCCCACAAAGAAGTTTTTAAAGTGCGCGAGAAATGGGGCAACAACAAATCAGCACTTTTGCCCCATGATTTCGACGATGATGGAAAACTTGAAATCATCGTGGGCGACAACAAAGACAACAGTCTCAACGTATTCAAATTTGTAAAAGGCGATGAAACATTGCCCGATCGCTATGAAAGCGTATTCTCCGATAGCTTCGGCGGGTACACAGGCACAGGCTACAACCCCGCCATTGCCGTAGGCGACGTGGATGGCGATGGCACACCCAACATGGTTCTCGGCATGGGAGGCCATTGTTCACGGCCCACCGTAGGAGATGGTGTTTACGTCTACGGTTACGGCATGGTGATGAAACTTCCCGATCTCAATGGCAACGGAATTACAGATAGCAGTGAAGACGTTGAAGGTATGGGTGTTTTTGCAATCACCACAGGCGATGTCGATGGCGATGGTTCCGACGAAATTCTTCTCGGAACACAAAGTGGTGATCTCATTGTTCTCAAGCACAGCACCAAGGCGAGCGAAAAACCGGTGCTTCAAAAAGTACAACAGTGATCGATTTCATTTTTGGAGGATCGCATTCATGCGCAAATTGACACGCATTATTTTTATGATGAGCATTGCATGTGCTGCATGCAAATCAAGCAGTACAACCACACCAACCGACGATCCACGCGATGGCGGGGACGGAGGTGGTGATGGCGGAGGTGGTGGAGATGGTGGCGACGGAGGTGATGGCGGAGGCAGTGGAGATGGTGGCGGCACGGTCGAAGCCCTGACAGTCAGCATCACAACACCTGATCCCTTTGATGTTTGCAATCAAGGGACATTTACAGCCGTTGCAAGCAACGCGGTAGGCGACGTGCAATATACATGGACGTTTGACGATGGAGAAACGGCATCCGGTGTCACCGTACAGCACCAATTTTTGCGTGCTGGATCCCGAACAGTGTCGGTACGTGCTGTTGACACTCGAAATGCACCTGCTGAAAAAAATTCTAGCATAAGCATCTTGGCACGGGATCGTACTGCTGAATTGCGTTTTCGCTTGCGTGCGACCACACCGGACAAACTCAATCATATTGCCCAAGTGAGCATTGATGGTCGCCCTATTGGCGTGCCCGATCCCATTCGGCTGTATGATGATGGTGTTGCCGGCGGCGATGAAACCGCACGGGATGGCGTATTTTCAGGTCAAGTGAGAGCCACCCCATGCAATAACACGGCGTTTGAAAAAAACCTGACCGCCACAGCGCAGGATATCACGGGAGTCACCACCACCCTCTCGCAGATCTGGGCCGCTGATTATGTCGTGCCCTAACTTAAACCGACGCGCGCGCCGGTGATGCAAACAATGTTGCAATACCGCTGCGCTTGCAGGCGCTTCGGATTTTCTTAATGGCACGAAGTTGCGCCTGACGAACCGTTTCGGGAGAAACCTTCAACGCCAATGCGGCATCTTGCAGCGTTTCCGTGGTATCGCTTTCAAGACCATAGCGACGTTTAAGAACTTCACGCTCCGTAATCGACAATGTATTCATGAAACCGGCGACACGTTCACGCAACTCACGACGGCACAGTTCTTCATCAATGCGTGGTTGTGTTTCGTCGGCAATGCTTTCCGCAGGCGCGAACGCTGTGTCATCATCGCTGCTGCCTTCAAAACTAATCAGCGCACCTTCACCCGCGGCAAGGATCTCATCCACACGTTCAACATCCCAACCAAGGGCTGTTGTTAATTCCATGCGCGTAGGTTCACGACCATTGAGATTCACCAAGGCTTGACGTTGTTTTTCAAGCTCACGGCGTTGGATCAATGTTCGCACAGGCACACGTACATGCTTGCCGGTGTTATCGACAGCACGCTCGATGCCTTGACGGATCCACCAATGGGCATAGGTCGAAAAACGATAGCCACGGGTATAATCGAAACGATGCACGGCCTTCAAAAGACCCATATTGCCTTCTTGAATACGATCCACAAAAGGCATGCCGCTGCGGCGCAATCTGCGCGCAACACTCACCACCAATGGTAAATTCACGCGCACAAAACGATTGCGAACCTGCAACATACGGCGAAATGCCTCTTCAAGCGCTGCCGCTGCACCAGCCCCCTCACGCACGGTATCTTTCACAACCGCTTCAAGAACGATACGATCGACGTCTGCTTTGATGATCTGCGCAATGGCGTCTTCTTCGCCCGCAAAGGTTGGCTGGCGCGATCCGTTGCCAAGGCTTGCCATGATTGCTGCTGGCAACTCGCTGCCACGACGGATGGTTGCTTGACGCGCAATTTTGCTTGCAAGCACCAAGCTCCAGACCTTGCGGGTCGCTTGCTCAAGCTTTTGTGCGAGGTACTGTTCACGTTCAGCGGATGCCTTCTCGCCTGTAACCCCAAGACTACCGAGATATTTCTCAAGCAGATCTTTGCATTCCCCGGTGCTTTTGGTGGTGGTTTCGCTGATATTGTTTTCCATTCCTAGCTTATCCATCTGCAGCCTCCGCAAAGTTTGCGTAGCGCCCCAACATGTCGGACAACCTTTTTGCGGGGTTGTCTTGCCTGGGAGGCGCTTTATTATTCCGTCGGCAACGCTAAGCCCTTGTTTTCCTTAAGATTTCTCTTAAGCAAGAACTTACCGTCGCCGACGGACACAGAAGGATATGCAAGGGTCGTGCCAAGTGAATTGGCCGCTATGGATAGAGAGAGCTTAACAACATTTTATTGACGCATCATGACAAAAGAGCCCCCCCGCAAGCGGAGAGGTTCATTAAAAAGCGCCATTTGGGGATTAAACGATGTAGCCTTCAGCCAACGCCTTAAATTCCGTCACTTGCTCCTGCACCCATGCGTCAGTGCGCCCAAGCAAAGGGGCCATCTGTTTGGCCACTTTGTTCGCACAATCGCGTGCGGCACGGGCATCAAGGAGCAAAGCACGAGTTCGGCGCGCAAGCACATCGTCCACAGTTCTGGCCATTTCTTGGGTGACCGCCCAGTGCACATGGGCATCGGTATAGGGCAAACGGGGATGGAGAATGACAGGATCGTGCCCAACACATTTACGCACCGCACGCGCATCCGAGCCGTAAACACACCACGGTTCCGGCACCGCAGCCGTATGGGCACCGTGCACAGGCAGAGCCGCTGTTTTGCTTTCGGACTCACGCAAACCACCCACCATCATCGCTTTTTCGACGGCGTCCTCGCCCATTTTGCGATAGGTGGTCCACTTGCCGCCCACCACAGTAATAAGACCACTGCTCGAAATAAAAATATTGTGATCACGGCTTGCCGCTGCCGTATTTCCATTTCCCCCAGCGATCAGTGGCCTTAAACCGGCAAATGTCGAAAGAACATCGTCATCGGTGGGATCTTCAGAGAGATAACGGCGTGCGTGGGTCAGTACAAATTCAAGCTCCTCCGGCAATGGACGCGGTTCCAAAGAGAGCTTAGAGACCGGTGTGTCCGTGGTCCCCACCACCACACGATTGTGCCACGGAATAGCAAACAAGACACGACCATCGTCGGTTTGTGGCACCATGATCGCAGCATCGCCCGGCAAAAAACGCCGTTCCAAAACAATGTGAATGCCTTGGCTGGGTTTCATCGTAGGCGGTGTTCGGGGGTCATCCAATGCGGATACCGCATCGGCAAACACGCCTGCGGCATTGATTACCGATTTTGCGCGGATCTGAAACTCGCGTCCCGTTTCAAGATCGCGACACAGCACACCACACACCAAATCACTTCGTTTTAAAATGCCCATCACAGGGATATAATTAACAAGCACCGCACCATGGTCACACGCCGTTTGCGCAAGGCTTATCGCCAAACGTGCATCGTCAAATTGTCCATCGTAATATTCCACACCCCCACGAAGACCATGCCGTTCAATGGTAGGAATGCGTTCGACGGTGTCCGCAAAACTCAACATACGCGACGGACCAAGGCCCAACTTCCCCGCCAACATGTCGTAAAGACGCATGCCGATACCGTAGAAAGGCCCCTCCCACCAATCAAAGCTTGGCACCACAAAGCGCAAATTGTGCACAAGATGTGGCGCATTGCGCAGAAGGCGACCCCGTTCACGCAACGCCTCCATCACCAAAGAAACATTGCCCTGCTTGAGATAGCGCACACCGCCGTGTACCAATTTGGTACTGCGGCTTGAAGTGCCCTTGGCAAAATCACATTGCTCAAGGAGCAGTGTGCGGTAACCACGTGTGGCGGCCTCCACAGCGCATCCAAGCCCTGTGGCGCCCCCACCGATGATCACAACATCCCAAACATCCCGTCGATTCTCGAGTGCTGCTGTTCCTATTTCGCGTTTCACAAGATCACTATGCCCATGGATGTGTTCTTTGGCCAGCAAATGCACACATGTCCCTTCATCTATTGCAATCAACAAAATTTTATGCGGAAAAAAAAACACGGTGTGCGTATCTTTTTTTCGCAGGCAGCCCACATGACTTAAAGCCTGCATGGATGGTCCCATGAGTTTTTCTGTTTCTTATTCGGTCGACCAATTTAACATCGCTAATTGTCTTTCGCAGGTTTTTCAAAAACCAGCACTTTTTGAGTGCCGTATTCATGCTGCAGAGCAATTGATCGCACAAGGCGATCTTGAACTCGCCGAAATCGCTTTTCGCCATGCACTGATCGGTGTTGATCACGAAAAGATCACAGGCATCGGAGTCATGCGTGCACAGCGCCAACATGGCGATATTCTCTTGCGCTTGGGACGTCTCGATGAGGCCACTGTCGCCTACCAATGTGCCATTCGTCATCAACGCACTGACAATATGGACACAACAGCTTTTGAAGAATTGCTCACCGCCGCCGCAGGACTCGCACAGGTTCTTCTTAAAAAAGGGCATACGGAACAGGCAAAAACCCTCTTGCGCAGCAATCTCGCCATTATGATTCGACACTTAGGCCATGAGCACCCTGCAACCTTGCGCGGCTACGCCGACTTGGCCGCATTGCTTCATGAATCCGGTGATTTTGAAAAAGCCTGCGAGATACTGACACTTACAAGCAAGCAGCAACTCCGTATGCTCGGCGCAGAGCACGAACATACCCAAGAAACACTTGCACGACTTGCATCAACACTCGAAGTGCTTGGGCAAAACGAACAGGCTATAGCCATTCGCAATGAATTGAATTTACTTTAGACCACCCCAGTGGCCTGACACCCACATAGTCCCACCCAATACGTGTCAACACGTAAAAAACATAAGAATAAATATCGGTTACTATGTATCATTATGAATGGCAAGTACCAAAAAGGTAGCAGATCTGCTGCTGGTGCAACCTCCTCCACTGGAAAACAAACATGGGCATGATGATCTCAGTAGCCCGGCCAAAAGAGGCAAAGCATCAGATCTTGGAAGTCCTATCAGTCCGGACTCAGGCACATTCTCGGTAAGCCCACGCACGTCCAGTGAGGCACGTTCTGATTCAACTTTGTCGATATCCCCACTCTTGCTCCCACAAGACAAAGAAGCGGCGATAAAACCCCTAAGCAAACATGCAGCTATTTTTCTGCCTATTGGACCTGTAACGCCATCGCCGAATACTTCGCCAACTGCATCATCACCCTACACACCACCGCTAACCCTAAGCAGCGGTGCTTTTTCTCCAATATCGTGGCTTCAAGCACATGCGAGAGGGTTCACGGGCGATACACATGTCGTGGTATTTTCAGAGGGTTACGCAGGTATCGCAAGGCCTGAAACCCATCTCGAAACCTTGGCGGCCCATGGACAATGGGACGGACGTCATGGACGCAGTCCTGTAGGAAACATGCTGCATCACGCGCTTCGACATGGCAGCAATGTGGAAGATTACAATGCATCGGTCGTCGGCGCGTTGGCAGCGATACGAAGCGGAAGAAGAACACCCGACAAAAGATATGAATCTTCTTACCCAGGCAGCAGTACTGGCAAAGAAGTCGTGCGCCGTTACAAAACACATGACATGGTGATCATTACGACAGATGAGCCTATCGAAACCGCACGTGTCATCACTGCCTATCGGCGAGATGAAAGCACTGATCCACTCCGCTCAGTCACCCGCCTAAGACGCGATACACCTCTTCCAGCGATCGTTTCCGACGAAGGTCAAGCGATTTGGCTTTTGCAGAAAACACTCTCGATCAATCCTCACGCGCCCGCGTATGAAACGCCTGTCCAATACCCTGCACAACCACAACTTTCGCCATATATGCACACGACCCATTTCTATTATCCCTCACCACCACAATCGCCGTGGGGATACCCGATGGGCACATCACCTTATCCAGTAAGTTATGCCCCTCCGCAGCAGTGGGGAGCATATCCCGTGCAGTTTAATCCTCAGCGGTATCCCGCGCCCGGAAGCGTTTCACCTCAAACTTACCCTTACCATGGTCAATGGTAACCACCGTGGCCATACCCCAGGACAATGATCCATCACGCATTTTCCATGCATCACCGGCGACGCTGCCGACGTTCACATAAAGTTTATCGCTAAGTACATCAGGCTTGATCGACGTGTGCATCTCGCCACCCACTGCCGTCCCACCCGATTCTAAAATATGACCAAAAATTCCAAACGGAATATGGCGCGCGCTGATCAGCTTATTGATCGAAGCATCGCCAACATGGGTGCCATCGTAAAGTTGATCCACGCCCACGTTGCCATGGGCACGGGGAGGACCGTGCCCCACAAGCACAACCGGCTCAGAACCAAGCGGCTCAAGCTTGCGTTTCATGTCATGCAGATCCTCGTTTTTGTACACACAGCTTCCTGTCCCGTGCACAAAACGGCGATCATGATAGCCAGGCAACGTCCAAATTTCTGCATCGTCCAATTCGAGCTGACGAACCCACACGCCGCTCACCAAATTGGGATAACGAACACTCGCTTTTTGGATGGCACGCGAAAAACCGGCGGTGCTGTCGCTGTTGCCTACAATAAGCAACGTCGGCATGCCTGTTTCGCCAAGGGCTGTGAGCACCGCATCGGCATCAAGTTCATTGCCCACCACATCGCCATTGCCGATCACCCACTCCACGCCTTTGTGACGAAACCACGCAATGCTTTCTTTGATATTCACCAACGTGGCCGGTGCGGAGTCTTTGATGGCGCCCAAAACACCAAACACGATGCGCTTGTCTGCATCATGGGTCTGCACACGCATGCGATAACCGCTGTGCAAATATTGCTTACCGCCAAGACTGATGGTTCTTGGCGTCGCCAAATCGGCAAAAGGCCCAGGACAACTGTAACGATGGGCCCCCACATAGGACTCCCAATCGTTGTAGGTTTGCGCCTGTGCTATCCCACCGAACAAGCTGCTTAAAACTATTATGTAGCGTAACATCGTACCCCCGATCGTGTACCCTTCGACATGTGCGTGCAGGACGCAGAATGTCAAGGGTTAGCCAAGAATGAGGCTTCGGGAGTAGGTGGTAGTGAATGAGTGTACCACTTTCGAGAACACCGCCAACGCCTGTCCGTGCTAAGGATGCTGCGAAGATTGCGGACACGGACCAGACACCGCCGATACGAAAAAGTCCTCTGCAACCCGTCGATGGGGAGGATAAGGGCCCGGTCGCGCTGAATAAGAACAATCAAAAATTGGAGGTGAGCATTCGAGCCCCCACCAGTGAGCGAAAAACAGCATCGCCATCATCATCAAGAATTCCGCCGCCATTATCACCTGCAGAACAAGCGCCCATGACCGGAGTGTGCGTTTCTGAAGAACCTTCAAAAACGCTTATCGGCAATGGTCAATCATACGAAGACAAAATCTAATAACAAGTCATATCCCCAAACATCACTCGTATTTGCGACAGCAAGGTTATTGCAATAAACAACATCTATATCATTGCGTTTTCCACTCCCAAGGAGTTGTTGTTTATATGCTGAATTCCATCGCACTCACCGCAGCACTTCTATTTTCCCAAACCAATCAACCCGCGCCCACGCCAGTCCCGTTACCCACACCTGTCATCGTGCCAGTCCCTGTTGAACCCGTGCCAGCCCCCGTTGTCATCGTGCCCATCCCTGCGCCTGTACCCGTCGCAGAAACACCAGCTCCTGCGCTTATCGATGATAAAAATGTGTCAAAACTCAACGGCCAGGTCGTGCCCGTGGGAGAAAAAAATCGTTATCTGTACGATTATCCCAAGATCAATATATCCACCAATCCCATCGGTTACATCTACGGTAGCTTTACCCTTGGCACTGCGATTGCACTGCATCGCCATGTCGCCATTCGTTTTGATACCATGTTTTACAAAAACTATTTCGGTGATGGTTTC
>SXGS01008321.1_pt1 | contig 19838 bp, 15 predicted proteins | sample 3174681 | NCBI WGS metagenome assembly SXGS01 (sample SAMN11356861, study PRJNA531348) | freshwater metagenome | isolation source: freshwater sample F1-80 | place: China: Fuxian Lake, Yuxi | collected 2017-12-25 | reverse complement strand
GCTTGATGATTGCCGTAATGAGCTTCATGTCGTTGGTCTCCTGTTCGTTTCCTGTTGATTAGTCGTGATACGCGGTCTCTGAATGCAGTGCCAGATCCAGCCCGGTCAGCTCTGCTTGTTCGTCCGCTCGCACGCCGATGGTTGCGGCCAACACCTTCATGATCACATAGGTGAGCACGAACGACCACACGATTGCCGCACCATTGGCAATCGCTTGCTCAATCAGCAGGTCCACGGAGCCGCCGTAGAACATTCCTGCGCCGAAGGACCCCTCGAAGAACTCCGGATTGGCGAAGAATCCGATGAGCAGCGAACCCACCAGTCCGCCGACGAAATGCACTCCGACCACGTCGAGCGCATCGTCGTAGCCGAATTTGTTCTTGAGTCGCACCGCATAACAGCACACCACACCGGCGATCGCGCCGATGGCAAGCGGACCGACGCCCGACACGTAGCCGGCGGCCGGGGTGATTGCCACCAAACCCGCAACGATGCCCGAGGCAGCACCGAGATTCGAAGGACGACCATCTCGTACCCACTCGACGAGTATCCATGCAAGTCCAGCTGCGGCACCAGCAAGGAACGTGTTCATGAATGCTTGGGCAGCTTGACCGTTGGCAGCCAGTGCCGAACCGGCGTTGACCCCGAACCAACCGAACCACAGGATGCCGGTTCCAATCATCACGAGCGGCATCGAGTGCGGCGGCGCCGGATCCACCCGTCGCTTGCCGAGCACCAACACTGCCGCAAGGGCCGCGATTCCTGCGTTGACGTGAATCGCGGTGCCACCAGCAAAGTCGAGTGAGCCACGCTGACCGAGCCATCCGCCGTACACCCACTTGAACACCGGTACGTACACGATGAAGAGCCACAACGGCACGAACATCGCCCAGGCGCTGAACTTCATACGTCCAGCAACCGCCCCGGAGATGAGCGCCGGTGTAATCGCCGCGAACATCCCGAGAAACGCAATCGTGGCGAGCGTCCCACCGTCACCGGCGACCGTGATGTCACTCAGTGCAAAGGAATCGAATCCTCCAATGAAGTCGTTCTCGAACGGGACTTGCGCCAGCGAGTAACCGAGCAGCATCCAGAGCACGGGAACGGCGAGTACGCAGTAGAAGTTCATCAGCAACATGTTCAGCACGTTGCGTCGACGATCCATGCCTCCGTAGAAGAACGCAAGTCCCGGGGTCATGAACAGCACCAACGCTGACGACACCAGCACCCAGACAAGTCCTGCACTTTCCATTTCGATCACCTCATGTTTCGGTTTGTTGTGAAACGCAGAGGCGACGCTGACTCGGCATCATGACCGTAGAACACCAAGGTTTCACGACTGTCAGCGAAGTGTTTCCGAAATGTGTATTCGTATCGTCTAACATTTCGTAAAGCGGCAACGGAGCCGCCAACGACAATGGCGTCAACAGACCACACCACCGATCAGTCCCTGGCGTCGGTCGAATTCCGGATGCGAGAGGCCGGAGAGTGGCTCAAACTCGAGGACGGCGTCATCGAGAACCTCATTGCGCCGCGACGAGTGCTCGAGGTATCGATTCCGATTCGCCGCGATGACGGTACGCGGGTCCGATTCACCGGCTGGAGGGTGCAGCACAACATCACCCGAGGACCCGCAAAGGGCGGTCTGCGGTTCCATCCATCGGTCAATCGCGACGAAACGGTGTCACTCGCCGCCGCGATGTCGCTCAAGACCGCGTTGATGAACTTGCCGCTTGGCGGAGCAAAGGGCGGCATCTCCATCGACCCCAAGCAGTTGAGTCCCCGCGAACTGGAACGCGTCACTCGTCGCTACGTCTCTGAAATCTTCGCCTTTCTCGGACCCGACAAGGACGGTCCCGCCCCCGACGTGGGCACGAACGCTCAGGTCATGGCATGGGTCATGGATCAGTACTCGATCGGAATCGGTCATGCCGTGCCCGGCGTCGTCACGGGTAAACCGCTGGCACTCGGAGGTTCACTCGGTCGCGACTCCGCAACCGGACGTGGTGTCGTCGAAGCGGCGTCCCTCGTGTGCCATGCACGGGGTACGTCCCTCGATGGCAAGCGCATCGTCATCCAAGGTTTCGGCAACGTCGGCATGTGGGCTGCGCGCCTCGCCGCCGAACGCGGTGCGCGAATCGTTGGGATCTCCGACGTCGGCGGCGTCATCGCGGATGAACGTGGCATCGACGTCAAGGCGCTCGTACATGCCACGCAGCGTGGTCTCGGCAGCGTGGTCGATGCAAACGTCGGCGAGGTGATTGCTCGCGGTATCGAGAGTTCGGCCGGCGTATTCTCCTTGCCTTCCGATATCGCCATGCCGTGCGCTCTCGGCGGCGCAATCGACACCAACGAGGCACGATCACTCACCGCCACGTACGTCATCGAGGGTGCGAACGGACCACTCACCCCCGGAGCAGACGACGTCTTGAACGATCGTGGTGTCATCGTGGTGCCCGATATCTATGCCAACGCCGGCGGTGTTACGTGCTCGTACCTCGAACAATGTCAAAACTATGCGCACTTGCAATGGGATGAGGACGAAGTCAACGCATCGGTCGTTTCGACGATGCAATCAGCATTCAAGCGATTGCATGCGTTCTCGCAAGAGCACAACCTCTCCTACCGACGGTCCGCGTCAGTGCTCGGAGTGAAGGCACTCGCCGACGCGCATCAACTCCGCGGGTTGCACCCGTGATACGCGAACGCTTTGCTAAGTAGGCTTGTCGTATGACCACCGAGAAAACCAAGGCATACCTCGACGACCGCAAGCATGTGTTTCATTCATGGTCGGCGCAGGCACTCATCGATCCTGTCGATGTCGTCAAGGCCGAGGGCTCGCACTTCTGGGACTCCAACGGAAAGAAGTTCCTCGACTTCTCCAGCCAACTGGTGAACGTGAACATCGGACATCAACACCCCAAATTGGTGAAGGCCATCCAGGAATACGCGGCAAAGATGTGCACGATCGCCCCCTTCCACGCCAACGAGATGCGTTCGGAGGCCGCTCGACTCATCGCCGAGGTGGCGCCCGGTGACCTCAACATGGTGTTCTTCACCAACGGCGGTGCCGAAGCAGCAGAAAACGCGGTGCGTCTCGCCAAGTTGCACACGGGTCGACACAAGATCCTCACGATGTACCGCTCGTACCACGGCTCCACCTCCGGGGCGATTGCCCTCACCGGGGATCCGCGCCGCTGGCCGAACGAAACCGGCGCCTCCGGAGCGGTGAAGTTCTGGGGTCCGTATCCGTATCGTTCCGCGTTCCATTCGTCGAATGAAAAGGAAGAGTGCGAACGCGCCCTCCAACACCTGGAGGACGTCCTCATGGTGGAGGGTCCGCACACGGTGGCGATGATCGGACTGGAAACCGTGGTCGGTACCAACGGCATCCTGGTTCCACCGGAGGGTTACCTACAGGGCGTGCGAGACCTCTGCACCAAGTACGGCATCGTCATGATGTGCGACGAGGTCATGGCGGGGTTCGGGCGTTGCGGTGAATGGTTCGCCGTGAACAAATGGCACGTCACACCCGACCTCATCTGCTTCGCCAAGGGAGTGAACTCGGGCTATGTTCCGCTGGGTGGTGTCGTGATCAGCCAGAAGATCGCCGACACCTTCAAGGAACGCGTCTACCCCGGCGGCCTCACCTACATGGGTCACCCACTTGCATGTGCGGCGGCCGTTGCCTCGATCAACATCTTCAAGGAAGAGAAGGTGCTCGAGCACGTGCGAAAGATGGCGGAAAACGTCGTCGCTCCGGAACTCGACCGACTGAAGGACAAACATCCGTCGGTCGGTGACGTTCGTGGTCTCGGAATGTTCTGGGCGATCGAACTCGTGAAGGATCGTGAATCCCGCGCTCCGTACGTCCCCTTCAATGCAGCTGGCGCCGACGCCAAACCCATGGCCGAAATCGTCGCGTTCTGCAAGCAGCAAGGTCTCTGGCCGTTCACGCACTTCAACCGCATCCACGTGGTACCGCCGTGCACGACCAGTGAGGCCGATTTGCGTACGGGCTTGTCGATCCTCGACGAAGCCTTGAACATCGCCGACAAGCACTACACCGGCTGACTCATCCCGACTTCGACAACTCGATGGTGTCGTAAAGTCCGCTGCTGAGTACGCGTACCCGCACGCCGTTACTCGTCACTTCGTCACCAACCTCGAGGATGGCGTCGTATTGTTTCGGAGACGAGCAAGTTTGGAGGCTCTGCAAGCCACGACCCGTCGGCGCGACGAGCGCTTGGAATCCCTCGCCGTGTCCCAGAGTCATGTCCGCGGTATAGACGATGACTCCGTTTCGTGCGCGCCAGGTGGACGTACCGGTGCCCGTGCCATCACAGTCGAACTTCGAGTTTGCGCGTCTCGACTCCACCACCAGCAATTTGGAACTGGAGAGTGGCACCAACACCGTCTTCACTCCCGATGATCTTTCGTCGATCGGCACGAGGGTGATGCGTGCTTCCGTCAGATCGGCGACTGGTTTGCAGAATACTTGCGCGTCAGCGAGCCAGCCCATTACGAATCGCAACCAAGCACTCAGGGTTCGGCTCGGACCGTCCTGATTCGCCATCATGTCGAAACCCGAAAAGGGTCCGCCCGGAATCTCGGTTTGTTTACCGATCCACCACTGGGTGTTCTGGTCGTAGAGATCCGGCAACGGGAACATGTGTCCCGTCTCGTGCGCCCAGTAGGACCAGTAGTTCTTGTACTGCCGATCGAAGTAGGAGCCGGCAATCATGTAGTTGTAGACGCGTCCCTCCGCGGGTGCGTATCCGCCCGTGGAACCAAACTGGCTGTGCAAGAACCCCTGTACGCCCTCCGCCATGAACGTCTGACCCGCAGGCAGGACGAAGGCGACCGCCCGAACACTCGAGAAGTCGAAACTTGAATCGGCCGCAGCGAATGCCGCGTTCGCCAAGGTGTTGTCGTCACTTCGGGAGCGACTCATCGAATAATTCGTCGACGGGCCTGGCACCCTCACCCAATTCTCGTGCACACGCCACTCGATCTTGACTCGCCCCTCGGACACCATGTCGTACCACTCGGTGACGAGTCGCATCTGGTCGGTCACTCGTGCCATCACGTTTGACTCTCCGCGCAAATCTGCGAAGTCGATTGGTATCAACCCGAAAATGAACGTTCCGCGTGACGCAAGGTTGGTCTCGATGACGGGGAACCCCGCGAGAAGTTGTCCGTAGGTTCGACGTTGCGTGCTTTGGTCTCGTAGTCGACAAAGATCGGGTGAGGAACCTGCCGCCGTTGGCTGTCGATAGGGCTCGATGGTCGTCGTGGTGGTACTCGTCGTAATCATTGGTGCAACGGTGGTGCTGGAGGTTGCGGCTGATCCGACACGACGCCACTTCAACGAACGTCCGACAGGGGTGCAGCGATAACGCACTTGCGCCACCGTGCGGACCACAAGACGCCGAGAGCACGGAGTACCGGCAATTGCGGGTTCAAAACGTCCAGATGACGATTCCACGTACGCAGGCGGCGTCTCGGCTCGAGTGCTCGACATCGCCACGTCGTTCGAAACTGGAAGTAGCGCAGTTACCAGTACTGCCGCAACCATGACGTATCGACACTTGGCACCCATGATGAAACGCTCGACGCCCATGGTACGAGTGAACACAAGTGGCCCAAAAACACCGAGGGTGCGGGCCGCTCTCGCGACCCACACCCTCGTGCGACGTTGCCAGCGTTGAACGCTGCGGTGCGTCAACTTACTTAGTTGCCACCTTCATTGAGGGTGACTTCAATCGGCGCATACGACGAGCCGGACGTGTCGACCCCGAGACCCGCGAGGATGTCGAGTGCCTTCGTCACGATGTCGTTGGTGTACGCCTCGGCGTCTGGTGCCTTCGTGAGCACCGTGCCACCTTCGAGGTTCTTGGTCTCCTGCGACAGGGTCGCGGTACGAGTCCAAGCAGCATCATCGATGAAGCCCACACCGCTCGCGGCTGGCCAGATCAACTTGTTGACCTCGTTCATCTGCCACAACTGGTGGCTGGCGCCGAGCTTGGAGCCCTTTGCCAACACGATGTCGCGGCACGATTCGACGTTGTCACGGCAGTACGCCCAACCCTGGAGCGATGCAGCGACGAACTTGGCGGCGGTGTCTGCATATGCAGCATCGCTCTCCAAACGCTCGCCCGACGCCCAGATGGCATCCTGCAACATTCCGACGCCGGCCTCTTCGTACGAAACGACGTTGAAGTCGTCAGCCGTGTAGAGCGCGCCGGTGTCCGGGTTCTTGGCTTCGAGCACTTGCGCGTACTCGTTGTAGGTCATGGCTTCGGCGGCATCGATGTCACCCGAGAGCAGACCGACCATGTCGAACTGCTGTTGTACGAGCGAGACATCCTTGGCCGGGTCGAGACCCGCCTTGGTGAGCGCCGCGAAGATTTCGAACTCGTTGCCGTAACCCCAGTTGCCGATCTTCTTGCCGGCGAAATCCTCGGGCTTGGTGATGTTCTTGTCCTTGAACGACACCTGCAGGGTTCCCGAACGCTGGAACACTTGCGCGATGTTCACGATGTTGGCGCCTGCTTCGCGGCTAGCGAGTGCCTTGGACACCCACGAAATCGCGAAGTCAACGTTGCCGTTGGCCAATTCGGTCTGCGGAACGATGTCGACTCCACCCTCGATGATGCTGACGTCGAGACATTGGTCGGCGTAGAAACCCTGATCCTGCGCGGCGAAGTAGCCGGCGAATTGGGCTTGGATGAACCACTGCAACTGCAGTTTGACCGGAGTTGGCGTGGTGCAGGTTTCTGCAGCTTCCTCTGTCGCTTCTGCGGTGGTTTCCTCGGTGACTTCGTCGGCTGCCTCGTCGCTTCCGCCACAGGCGGCTACGAAGAGTGACAGCGCGGCGATGCCGGCGAAGGCAACCCGTACTGAACGCTTCTTCATGTGTTTTCTCTCCCCTTCCGAATGTGTACATCCGGATGTTGTGTTGTGTTGTATTACTTCGCCCGTCCCTTTCGGTTGAGGCTCTCCAGTACTACGGAGAATGAATAGAACATTAGTCCAAGAAGGCATGCTCCCAAAACGTAGGCCCACCCGGCGGCGTTCTTCGAATTGGCGATGTTGCTGGAGATGCGACTGCCCAAGCCGTTCTGCGAACCGCCGAAGTACTCGCTCACGAAGGCCGTGATGACTGCGGCCGGGGCGGCGATTTTCAACGACACGAACAGAAATGGCACGGCGTTGGGTACCCGAACCTTGCGCAAGATGGCTACGTCACTCGCGGCATACGACTTCATGAGTTCGACGTGGGTAGTCGACACTTGTGTGAGACCGCGTGCGACGTTCACCAACACGATGAAGTACACCACGAGCGCCACCATGATCCGACGCGGAATCTCGCTGGTGATCGAGTACATGTTGTTGAGTACTGCAACGAGGACGAAGATCGGAATCGCATTGAGCGCGACCGCCAAGGGTGTGATGACCTGATTCAGGAATCCGAAGCGACTCAGGATGAAACTCATCACGACCCCGAGGATCGTTCCGGCAACCAGACCGATGAGAGCGTTGGTTCCCGAGACGGTCGCAGCGCCCCGAATCAGTGCGAAGTTGTCCACGAACTGCTCTCCGATACTGCTCGGGGCCGTCAAAAAGTAGGGCTTCAAGTCGAAGAAGCGAACCGCCCATTCCCAGAACCCGAGGAAGAGCGCACCGAAGACGAGTGCAGGAATCACCTTGCCGAGGAACGCCCCAACCTTGGTCACTTGCAAACCGCGCCGACCATCATCGGTCGTCGTTGCCCAATCCGACGTGTGCCGCGTGCATACCGCGCAGTCCCTCACGAACTGCGGTGATCGCCTCGAAGAACGCGGTCCTGTTCCGGGTGTCCTCGCTCCGCTCGCCACCGAGCGCCACGTCGACCAGTTTGGTGATGCGTCCGGGTCGGGGCGACATCACCACCACGCGGTTGGACAAGTACACGGCCTCGGGAATCGAATGGGTCACGAACACCACCGTGGTGCCGGTTGCGGCACAGATACGCAGCAACTCACCCTGCATGTACTCGCGGGTCATCTCGTCGAGTGCGCCGAAGGGTTCGTCCATCAGTAGAAGAGGCGGATGTGCGGCGAGTGCCCGCGCAATCGCGATGCGTTGCTGCATTCCGCCCGACAACTGCCACGGATAGTGCTCGGCAAATTCAGGCAACTGCACCAGATGCAACATTTCGTCGGCTCGCGCCTTGCGGTCGGCCTTGTCCCAGCCCTTCAACTCGAGCGGCAATTCGATGTTCTTGCGCACGGTGCGCCAGTCGAACAATCCGGCCTGTTGAAACGCCATGCCGTAGTCCTGATCGAGGCGGGCCTGCGCGGCCGACTTCCCGTTCACGGAAACCTCGCCACTCGTCGGCTCCAGGAGGTTGGCAATCAGTCGCAGAAGCGTCGACTTGCCACAGCCCGACGGCCCGATGAGCGAGACGAATTCGCCCCCTGCGACATCCAAACTCACGTCTCGTAGTGCGTCGACCTGGTTCGATTTTCCCTGATTGAACGCCTTGCTCACGCTGCGGATACTGACTGCACTCACGAGATGCTCTCCTGCGGACGATTCCGCATCACGAACACGTCGACCGCAACAACGACACCCGCCATCGTCAGCCCGAGCGCCGCTGCGCCGAAGATCGCCGTGTAGACCTTCGCCGGGTCGCCCGTGGCTTCGCGCGCGTATTCGATGATCAATCTCCCGATGCCACCCTTCAGTCCCGTCGAGATCTCGGCGACGACGACACCGATCACCGAAGCCGACGCGCCGAGTCGAAACGCGGGGACCATGTAGGGAACCGCGGTTGGAAACCGCAACTTCACGAGAGTGCGACCCCACGATGCGGCATAACTCTGCATCAACTCGACCGACGCGGCCGGCGCGGCTGCAAGTCCGCGCAAGGTGCCGACGGCGATCGGAAAGAACGCAAGGAATGCTCCGAGTACCGAAGCCGACAACCATCGTGGCCACACGAACGGACCAACCTCCAACTTCCCTCCCCAACTCACCACCAACGGGGCGAGGGCGATGAGCGGCACGGTCTGGGACACCACGAGATACGGCAGCACTCCCCGCTGCACCAAGCGGAATCGCGCCATCAATGTCGCCAGACCGACACCGATTGCGCCGCCGAGCACGAAACCGGCGGCACTCAGCCGAAACGAATACCAGGCACCCGACACCACCGACGCCAGAACGGTGCGATCCGAACCACGAACCTCCGGGCGACCGAATCGCGAGAACATATCCCACACATGAGGCATCGCGTACTCGCTCGTGCGGGGCAGGATTCGTACCCCCAACAATTTGCCGCCGTCTTCCGGACCGACTGCCTTGTACGCCTCCCAGAGCACCACCACCAGGCCGAGTGCGAGCACGAACATCGCGGTTCGGTACGCAGCGCGACGAACGATCGAGGTCATTGTTTGGCGCGTGCCAACTCCGCGAGTGCGGGCATGACTCGCTCGCCGTAGGCCTCGAGCGTCTGTTCCTTCCCGTCGTGCTGCAGATAGATGGAGAACTGGTCCACGCCGAGTGCCGCGAGTTCCTTCAAGCGTCGGACGTGCTCGTCGACCCCACCGAGTATGCAGAATCGGTCGACGATGTCGTCGGGCACGAACGTGGTGTGGCTGTTTCCGGCTCGACCGTGCTCGTTGTAGTCATAACCCTGTCGACCTTTGATGTAGTCGGTGAGCGCCTTGGGAACCGACGAATCGTCGCCGTAGCGCGCGACGATGTCCGCGACATGGTTGCCCACCATGCCGCCGAACCAACGACACTGCTCGCGCATGTGGGCCATGTCGCTTCCTACGTAGGCGGGGGCGGCGACGCAAATCTTCACGCTCTTGGGATCACGACCGGCATCCTTCGCAGCCTTGCGTACTGCGCCGATCGTCCATTCCGCTATCGACAGGTCGGCCAATTGCAGGATGAATCCGTCACCGACTTCTCCCGTGAGCTGCAAGGCCTTGGGTCCGTATGCGGCGACCCACACTTCGCAGCGACTCTTGCTGGCCCACGGAAACCTGATGGTGGAACCGTTGTAATCCACACCTCGCCCGTTCGCCAATTCGCGTATCACGTGGATGCTCTCCCGCAACGTGGCGAGCGTCGTCGGCTTGCCGTTGGTTACCCGCACCGCACTGTCGCCACGACCGATTCCGCACACCGTGCGATTTCCGTACATTTCGTTGAGCGTGGCAAACGTACTGGCGGTCACCGTCCAGTCACGCGTTGCCGGATTGGTAACCATCGGACCAACCACGATGTTGTTGGTCTGCGCCAATATCTGGCTGTAGATGACGTATGGCTCCTCCCAGAGAATGTGACTGTCGAAGGTCCACACGTGCGACATGCCATACATCTCCGCCTTCTTGGCGAGATCGACCACCCGCGATGCGGGTGGGGTGGTTTGCAGTACGACGCCGATGTCCATCGATGCCTAGCGATTCTGCGGGAAGCCGAGGTTGACCGACGATGTGCGAGGGTCGGGCCAACGCGAGGTGACCACCTTGCCTCGAGTGAAGAAGTTGATTCCCTCCGGACCGTACATGTGCTGGTCGCCGAACAGGCTCGCCTTCCAACCGCCGAACGAGTAGTACGACACAGGTACGGGAATCGGTACGTTGATTCCGACCATGCCGACCTGCACGTCGAATTGGAACTGCCGTGCCACACCGCCATCGCGGGTGAAGATTGCCGTTCCATTTCCGTACTGGTTGTCGTTGATCAATTTGAGTCCGGCTTCGTAGCCCTCGACACGCGTGATGACGAGTACCGGACCGAAGATCTCCTCGTCGTAACACTTCATGCCCGGCTTGGCATCGTCGATCAAGCTCGGATTCAGGAAGAAGCCGGCATCCTTCGCCTTGGCGGTTCCATCGACCACCACCTTGGCGCCCTCCTTGCCGGCATTCTGCACGTAGCCGACCACCTTGTCGCGGTGTTCGCGGGTGATGAGCGGACCCATCTCCGCTGACGGATCGGTTCCCGGACCAACCTTGATGTTGGGAATTCGAGTCTTGATCTTCTCGATGAGTTTGTCGGCGATGACATCCACCGCGGCCACCACGGACACCGCCATGCATCGTTCTCCCGATGATCCGTACGCGGCGCTCACCGCCGCGTCGGCTGCCATGTCCAGATCGGCGTCCGGCAAGACCAGCATGTGGTTCTTGGCGCCACCGAGGGCCTGCACTCGCTTGCCGTTTCGGGTACCGGTTTCGTACACGTACTTGGCAATCGGAGTGGAGCCGACGAACGACACCGCGGCAATGTCGGGGTGCTCCAACAGACGATCCACCGCGACCTTGTCGCCGTGCACGACGTTGAATACTCCGTCGGGTAGCCCTGCTTGGCGAAGCAGGTCGGCGATGAACATCGAGGCCGACGGATCCTTCTCGCTCGGTTTCAAGACGAAGGTATTACCGCACATGATGGCGTTGGCGAACATCCACATCGGCACCCTCGCAGGAAAATTGTACGGCGTGATTCCGGCAACAACGCCGAGTGGTTGGCGAATGGAGTAGACGTCGACGCCACCGGCCGCCTGTTCGCTGTATCCACCCTTCATGAGGGCTGGAATACCGCAGGCGAACTCGATGTTCTCGAGTCCGCGCGCCAATTCACCCATCGCGTCGGCCGGCACCTTGCCGTGTTCGAGCGAGACGATGTTGGCGATCTCCTTGCGATTGGCGTCCACCAATTCACGCATCCGGAACATGATCTCGGCTCGTCGCGAGAGCGAAGTGGCTCGCCACGTCGGCAATGCAGCCTTCGACGCGGCCACCACCGCATCGAGCTCTGCCACGTCGGCGAAGTCCACCGCCGCCTGTTGCTCACCTGTGGCCGGATTGAACACCACGCCCGCGCGACCGGAGCCACCGAGCACCACCTTGTTGTTGATCCAATGTCCGATGCGATTCATGAGATGCCCACTTTCGTTGTGATGTTTTCGACGGTCGGTTGACGCGATGTGATCTGATTAATGCAGGTACTGGCTGAGTCCACGCTTGATGTACTTGCCGTGGCCCTTTCGTCCGTGGAACTTGTCGTTTTCGATCACGACCATGCCGCGTGACAGCACCGTGTCGACCTTGCCGTCGATTTCGGTACCTTCCCAGGACGAATGGTCCATGTTCATGTGGTGCTTGTCGTTGATACCGATCTTCGTCTTCTTGTTCGGATCCCACACGAGGATGTCGGCGTCCGATCCCGGGGCGATGATTCCCTTCTGCGGGTACATGCCGAACATCCGAGCAGGTGTCGTGGAACACGTTTCCACCCACCGCTCCAGCGAGATCTCCCCGAGAACCACTCCCTGGTAGATCAGTTCCATTCGGTGCTCTACGCCACCCATGCCGTTGGGAATCTTGGCGAAGTTCCCCAAACCGAGTTCCTTCTGGTCCTTCATGCAGAACGGACAGTGGTCGGTCGAAACGATCGCCAACTCGTTCATCCGCAATCCCTTCCAGAGATCCGCGTGGTGATCATGATGATCGTGTTTGGATCGAATCGGAGGAGAGCACACGAACTTCGCGCCTTCGAAACCAGGTCGCGCGAGGTGATCCTCGAGCGTCATGTACAGGTACTGCGGGCACGTCTCAGCGAACACGTTGAGACCCTCGTGTTGGGCGGCCGCAACCTCGTTGAGCGCATCCGATGCCGACATGTGCACGATGTACAGCGGCACGTTTCCGGCCACCTTCGACAACACGATTGCGCGATGCGTCGCTTCACCCTCGAGCAGACTCGGGCGCGAGTACGAATGGTACTTCGGATCGGTTTCACCGCGCGCCAAGTACTGCTGGACGAGGACGTCGATTGCGATGCCGTTCTCGGCATGCATCATGATCATCGCTCCGTTCTCCGACGCCGTCTGCATGGCTCGCAGAATCTGGCCGTCATCGCTGTAAAAAACGCCCGGATACGCCATGAACAGTTTGAAGCTCGTGACACCCTCATGGTCGACGAGGTAGGTCATGTCCTTCAGGGCTTGGTCGTCGATGCCTCCGACGATCTGATGGAACGCATAGTCGATGGCGCAATTTCCGCCCGCCTTACGATGCCATTCGGCCAAGCCGAGTTGCACGTTCTCGTTGTAGCGCTGCAGCGCCATGTCGACGATGGTGGTGACTCCACCCCAAGCCGCGGCGATGCTCCCCGTTTCGAACGTGTCGACGGCGGCGGTGCCACCGAACGGCAATTCCATGTGCGTGTGTACGTCAATACCCCCGGGTACGACGTACTTCCCCTTGGCGTCGATCACCTTGTCGGCGGTGACGCCCATGACTTCTGCTTGTCCGCGCGCATAGAGGGCGACGATGATTTCGCCATCGATGAGAACGTCCTGTTCGTGACGACCGGTCGGACTGATGACGGTGCCGTTCTTGATCAACGTGCGTGCCATGTGGTGCTCCTTTGATTATCTCCGAACGAGTTCTGGATATGCATCGGGACGACGATCCCGGTAGAACGCCCAGCGGTCGCGCACCATCTTGATCTTGTCCATGTCGAGGTCGCGAACGATGAGTTCGGGTTTGTAGGCGTCGCCAACCTCGCCCACGAACTTGCCCTCGGGGTCGACGAAGTAACTCTGTCCATAGAAGTCGTCGTCGCCGTACTCACTCTCGATGCCGACGCGATTGATGGCTCCCACGTAATACATGTTCGCCACGGCGGACGCCGGTTGTTCGAGACGCCAGATGTACTCCGACAGTCCGCGACTCGTTGCCGAAGGATTGAAAACGATCTCGGCGCCGTTCAAACCCAGTGCGCGCCAGCCCTCCGGGAAGTGTCGGTCGTAGCAAATGTATACACCCACCTTGCCGACGGCGGTTTCGAAGACCGGATATCCGTCGGTTCCCGGTGTGAAGTAGAACTTTTCCCAGAAGCCCTTCACCTGCGGAATGTGTTGCTTCCGATACTTCCCGAGGTAACGACCATCGGCGTCGATGACGGCGGCCGTGTTGTAGTACAGACCCGGTTGCACGATCTCGTACATCGGGAGTACCAACACCATCCCCAACTCCTTGGCGACGCTCTGGAAACGTTTCGTCGTTGGGCCGTCGGGAATCTGCTCGGTGTAGTCGTAATATTTCGCGTCCTGCACCTGGCAGAAGTACGGACCGTAGAACAATTCCTGGAAGCACATGATTTGTGCACCCTGCTTGGCGGCTTCCCGAGCGGCCACCTCGTGCTTGTCGATCATCTTGTCCTTGTTGCCCGGCCAGTCGGTTTGCAACAGCGCTGCTTTCACTATTCGGCCCATGCCGTATGTCCCCCACTTCGTTGTGTAGACCCTCCAAGGTAGTGGCGCAAGGGTTCCGCCGGCTCGTCGACGAGGGTTCGGCTAGGCGGTTGCGGGCCGCCTCGCCCTCGTTGTACGAACGTCGTTCTCACTACCGTTGGCTGCATGGCGCAAACCGTCCGACCACCGTTCGGTGGCACGATCGGTAAGACCTTCGACGACTCGACTGCGTGGTGGCCCGAACTTGAAGTGGCTGCGCCGGGGTCACCGAACATCGTGGTGGTGCTGCTCGACGACGTCGGGTTCGCACAATTCGGCTGTTACGGCAGCGACATTCGCACTCCCACGTTCGACGCTCTCGCAGCAGGCGGACTCCGCTACAGCAATTTCCACACGACTGCGTTGTGTTCGCCGACGCGCGCGGCGCTCCTGACCGGTCGTAATCACCACTCGGCGGGAATGGGCCGCATCGCAGATCGAGTATCTGGATTCCCCGGCTACAACGCGGAGATGTCCCACGAGGACGGAATGATCTCCGAGGTGCTGGTACGCAACGGGTACTCCACGTTCGCCGTCGGAAAATGGCATCTCACACCACCGCACGAAACACAAATGGGCGCTCGTCGTTGGCGATGGCCGCTCGGTCGCGGCTTCGAGCGTTACTACGGATTCCTCGGCGGCGAAACCGACCAGTATCACCCCGACCTCGTGTTCGACAATCACGAAGTGGAACCACCGCGCACTCCGGCGGAGGGATACCACCTCACCGAAGACATGGCGGACAAGGCAATTCTCTTCATGAACGATGCGCGGGCGGCGCATCCCACCAAGCCGTTCTTCTTGTGGTTCGCACCGGGTGCGTGTCACGCACCGCACCAGGCACCCAAACCGTTCATCGACTCGTACAAGGATCAGTTCAACCTCGGCTGGGATGCGTGGCGCGAGCAGGTGTTTGCCCGACAACTTGCCGCAGGTCTCATGCCTGCCGACACCACGTTGAGCGACCGACCCCACTGGGTACCGGCATGGGATTCACTCAGCAACGACGAGCGACGTCTCTATTCACGGATGATGGAGGTCTTCGCCGGCTTTCTCACGCACACCGACGCACAAGTTGGTCGCCTGGTCGAGCACGTGAAGTCGCTCGGCGAGTTCGACAACACCATCTTCGTGGTCATGAGCGACAACGGGGCCTCCGCGGAGGGCGGACCGAAGGGTTCGTACAACGAGGTCTTCTTCTTCAATTTTGTCCCCGAGAGTCTCGACGAAAACTTGAAGCGCATCGACCTGCTTGGTACACCTGATGCACACAACCATTACCCGTGGGGCTGGGCATGGGCCGGGAATACGCCGTTCAAACGCTGGAAGCGCGAAACACACGAAGGTGGGGTCACCGATCCACTCATCGTTCACTGGCCGAAGGGCATTGCCGCACGTGGCGAAATCCGACACCAATACACGCACGCCGTCGACCTCATGCCCACATTGCTAGATCTCCTGAACATCACCCCACCAGCGGAGATCGCCGGCGTGAAACAGTCGCCAATAGAAGGTGTCAGTTTCGCCCACACGTTGGACGTGAGCGACGCCCCGACGAAACATCTCACGCAGTACTTCGAGATGATGGGCTCGCGTGCGCTCTATCACGACGGTTGGAAGGCGGTCGTGTTTCATCCGATGCCCGGACTCGCCTATGACGGGAGCAATCCCGATCTGCCGTTCGATCGGGATGAGTGGGAGTTGTACAACATCGACATTGACCGTGCTGAAACCAAAGACCTCGCGGGCGAACGGCCGGAGAAACTGGACGAGCTCGTCAAACTCTGGTGGCGCGAGGCGGAGGCGCATCGCGTCCTACCCCTCAACAATCAACCAGGAAAATTCGGCGACCGCCGCCATCGCCGCGAACGGTTCGAGTACCGCCCGGGCATCGGTTCACTGCCCAGAGCCGTCGCACCCAACCTGCACAACCGTGGATTTCGAATCATTGCCGAGGTCAACTCACCGGGTGATGTGAACGGCGCGATCTGCGCCCACGGATCGGCGTCGGCCGGATACGCGGTGTACGTGCGAAACAACCGTCTGCACTACGTGCACAACTTCCTCGGGTTGCAGCACTTCGTCGTTGCCGCGACGGTGCCGGTGCCACGAGGCGCTCATCGACTGATCGTGGAATTCACCATGACCGCCCGGTTCAAGGGCAACGTGGAACTGTTCTACGACGACCTGCCGGTTGGTTCGGCCGAGATTCCCATGACCGTTCCCTTCTTCTACGGAACCGCCGGGTTCACCGTCGGTTATCTACGGGGACACTCGGTCGTCAAAGACGAGCACGTCCCGTTCACGTTCACAGCCGGCGCATTGCATCGCGTCATCATCGAGCCTGAGGGTTCCACTTGGCGCGACCCGATCCGCGAGGATCGAAGTGCCCTCGGCACGCAATGAGGACTCCACACGCAATACTGAGGACATGACCCGCGCGCAGCCGAATGTGCTGCTCATCACCCTCGATCAATTTCGTGGCGACTGCTTGTCGGCGCTCGGTCATCCAGTGGTGAAGACCCCGAACCTCGACGCGCTCGCTACCGAGGCCGTAATGTTCACGCAACACCACAGTCAGGCGGCTCCGTGCTCACCAGGTCGCGCCAGTCTGTACACCGGCCAGTACCTGATGAATCATCGAGTGTGTTTCAACGGATCCCCACTCGACGATCGATTCGACAACATGGCGCGTTTCGCCCGCCGCCGCGGCTATGCGCCCGCGCTCTTTGGTTACACCGATCAGGGCGTCGACCCACGTGTCACTGCACGGTTCGACGACGCTCGACTCTCCTCGTATCAGGGCGTCCTGCCGGGTTTCGACTGGGTGCTCGACCTGAGCGAGCCGTACACGCCTTGGCTCGCACACTTGCGTGAGCACGGCCACGACGTGTCGGATCATCTCGCCGCATTGGAAACCGAACCCGATCGAGACGAGTCGCTCAGCATTTCATCGTTCCTCACCGAACGGTTCCTGGCGTGGCATTCACCGACTTCGCCGTGGTTCGCGCATCTCTCGTATCTGCGACCGCACCCGCCGTACACCGCCGCCGGACGTTGGGCGCACGAATACGACCCGTCGTCGGTCGATCTGCCGATTCCACCCAGTGAGGATCGCCACGGCTTTCACGAGGCGATCATGCGGCTACCCGAAACGAGGGCACCCTCCACGGATGAAGGGATGCGTCGAATGCGCGCCCAGTACTACGGCATGGTGAGCGAGGTGGATGCTCACCTGGGACGAATCTTTGCGACGCTGCGCGAGCGCGGTGAGTGGGAAAACACCATCATCGTGGTGACGGCCGATCACGGCGAGCAACTCGGCGATCACGGTCTACGAGAAAAGGTCGGATTCTTTCCGCAGAGCTACCACATCATCGGAATGATTCGGGCGCCACGATTGGTCGCGGCCCACGGACGACGCGTTGAGGCATTCACCGAGAACGTCGACGTATTCCCCACGTTGTGCGAGCTGTTGGATGCTCCGATACCTGCACAGTGCGATGGGAGATCGCTCGTGCCCTGGTTGCATGGCGCAACCCCCATCGATTGGCGAACCATGGCCACTTGGGAGTACGACTGGCGATACATCTACATCACCGACGACGCCGACGGTGCGGCGCTGAATTGGCCCTCCGATCGGCGTCTCGAACGACAGCACCTCTGCGTGCAGTGCGACGACTCCGTGGCCTACGTGCAATTCGGAAATGGCGACTGGCTCGCGTTCGATCTCGCAGTCGATCCCACCTGGCGCACGCCGATTCACGATCCGGAGAGGGTATTGTCGCTCGCTCAGCGCATGCTCACCTGGCGCTCGCAACACACCCGTCGCGAATTGACCGGCTTGAAACTCGAGCGCGGGGGTGTCGGACGGTGGCCCGACGGAGTCGGCTGGCGCACCACCAACTGAAACCGTCGATCAGCGCTGGGCGATTCTCCGACGACGCAATGCTTGCGCGCGGAGCGCCGAGAACACGGCAATGAACACCACACCCGCCAACCAGTCGGTGAGCGCCTCGTCAGCCAACCGCCACATCACCACCACCATCAGCGCAATTGAACCGCTCGACACGCCGCGGAGGAGGGCGGCAAACGCTCGTGAACGCTTGGATACGTCGACCACTCGTTCGATGAATGTGGCGAACAGGAACGACGGACCGAAGATTCCCAACGTTGCGACGAGGGCTCCCATCACACCACCGATATGCCAGCCAATGAAAGTGGCGGTCGTGAACACCGGACCAGGTGTGAACTGTCCGACGGAGATTGCGTCGAGCAACACCTCCGAGGTGATCCAACCGCGCGCCACCACCTCGCTGTCGAGGAACACGAGCAACACGTAGCCACTGCCGTAGATCACCGAACCAATCTGCAGGAAGACGAGGAACAGTTTCGACAGTGACGGCACCACCACTGCTACCGAGGGAATGATCATCGAGACTCCCATTACACGCGGTGGGGTGCGCAGCAACATCGAAGCACCGCCGACGACGAGCAATACCAGCAACTCCGGCAAACCGAGCACGGCGCCAGCGAGCGTCGCCACGACCACAACACCGTCACGCGCATCGCGCACCGCGGTGGTTCGCAGCGTCCACAACGCGTCAAGCACGATTGCTGCGACGACCGGAACCAGCCAGCGTCGAAGGTCGGCGATTGCACCGCTGGTGAGCACGTCCTCGTACAGCCACGAGAAGAAGCACACGATGACGACGGCGGGCACGATGAAGGAAACGCCTCCGAGCAACAAGCCTCGCCAGCCGGCACGACGTGCTCCGAGGGCCATCGCCAACTCCGTGGAATTCGGTCCGGGCACCAACGAGCATGCCCCCACCAACCTGACGAAGTCATCGTCGCTCACCCACGCATCGCGTTGCACCACCCGACGGCGCATCATGGCGATATGGGCGGCAGGACCGCCGACTCCGATCATTCCGAGCCAGCCAAACATGCGAACCACCTCGCGGAGCGAGCCCCGTCGACCGTCGACGGGGGGCTGCATGGTCGGCAAGCATAGACACGTGACGTTACGTTGGGGTATCGCCGGCACCGGACGAATCGCCAGCGACTTCGTCGACGGTCTCCGCCAGGTGCCCGACGCCGAAGTGGTGGCCGTCTGTTCGCGGTCGGCCGTTACTGCGGAGGCATTCGCGAGGCGACGAAACATCGTCGTCGCCCATCCGAGTTACGAGCACCTCGCTGCGGATCCGAACGTGGACATCGTCTACGTTGCCACACCGAACTCCCGACACCGCAGTGATTCGGAGATGTTCCTTCGTGCCGGGAAACACGTGTTGTGCGAGAAACCGTTCGCACTGAACGAGGTCGAGGCTGCCTCGATGATCGCCACCGCACGCGGTGAGCGTCGCTTCCTGATGGAGGCGATCTGGAGCAGGTTCCTCCCGGTGTACGTATCGCTCGGTGAGGTCCTCGACACGCGTCCACTCGGTCGTATCACACACGTATCGGCCGACTTCGGCTTCGTCGCTCCCACCACGCCGTCGCACCGCTTGAACGACCCTGCCCTCGGCGGCGG
>SXGS01242141.1_pt1 | contig 19839 bp, 22 predicted proteins | sample 3174681 | NCBI WGS metagenome assembly SXGS01 (sample SAMN11356861, study PRJNA531348) | freshwater metagenome | isolation source: freshwater sample F1-80 | place: China: Fuxian Lake, Yuxi | collected 2017-12-25 | reverse complement strand
GTCAGGACTCGAAACGGATCGCCCGCCATGCTCAGCACCAGGCTAAATGCCAAGGAGATCAAAATTCCCATAGCGACACACCTGCTCCACGTAGGCCGCGATCGGCCGTCGGACCATCTGGTTCGTCTCGCGATCAAGGGCTTCCTCGTAGCGCACCCACAGGTACTCCCAGCCACGCTTCTCGATCGGCAAGCTGTCGCCGATCGTCAGGTTCGCATGCTCCCAGCAGTCCTCGAACGGCGGCTCGTTGTCGGCGATGGCCGTGTGGCCAATCAGACAGCGATACACGCGCGGCACGTTGTCGTCGTCGAGGTGCTCGACCAGGTCGCCGGCGTCGTAATTGGTGCCGGGCAACCAGACTGCGCTTGCCGTGTACACCTCGATCCGTTTGGACGCGCTGAAGCGAAACGTGATGTCGAGGTTGTCATCGCTCGAAATCTTCGCCGGCGAACCGAGGAACCGCAGATCGCCGGGCCGGAAGGTTAGCGTCTGGCCCTTCCACGCCAGGACATAGTTCTTGTCGTTGACCTTGCCCGTCAGGTCGTAGAGCGTCATGAGGTACAGCGACGATAGCGTGCTCAGACGCAGCTTGTAGTTGATCGAGAAATCGAACTTCGGAATGACAACATCGACGCCTTCGATGTTGTTGCCGTTGACGCCAATCGCCCGCTGGAAGTTCGAGATCAGGCCGGTGTCGATCCATTGGCGAGGATCCTGGTTGAATGTCCGCATGGCGCCTTCGCAGTCGTAGCCGCGAACGGTCGCGAACGACTGGAGGATCTTGCCCGTACCGCCCGTCGTGTCGATGGACAGTTCCCAATACGTCGGGTTCTTGCGCCATTCGACTTTGACTCGCCATGCTCCCGTCGATTCCTCCTTGATGTCGTGATGGTCGTAGAACAACGGCACGCCGCCGACGACATCGATGGCCGGGATCACTGCGGCCGCGGCTGCGATGATCGCGTTGCGGTCGTTTGAGCCGGTGAACAACCACTCCCGCCGTGACGCCGGGTCGTTGAACTTCAGCCCGATCTCTTGTCGGGATTCTTCACGCCAACGGATCGACATCTCTTACCCCATCACCACCCCGGGCCGGCGTTCCAACTCGCGGAGAATTTCGTCGAGACGCTCGCGCGCCATGCGCGTCTCCCGCTCGCCGCGCGTCTCGCCGGCGCCCATCGACGCGCCGATGAATCCAGCGATGACCGCCGCCGAGAACGAGCCCGCGACGTGCGTCGTTGGCGATCCGGTCATTCCGGGGCTACGTCCCATTGCCTCGCCAGCGCCGGCTAGCGCTGGCTGGGAATCGCGCAGGAACTCGGCATACGCGGTCAGGTCCTCAAGCTCGGCATTGAGTTCTGCGACGCGGGCCTGGTTGCCCTCGGCGAGTGCTGTGTCCCGCTCGACCCGCCGGGCCTGCTCCTCGAACCACGCAGCCATTGCTTCGTTTTCGATGGCGGCGATCTGGTCCTGCGTGCTTTGGCGCTCCGCCTGCGCCATGTCGCGGAATCGCTGGCCGCCGTCAGCGAGCGTTTGAAGCTGCGGTGCAGTTGCTCGCGCCAGCGTTCCGATGCCGAGTGTGTTCCGCACCGATTGCGGGAGCCTTTGAATGGTGCTGTTGATCATGTCGATAATCGAGTTCATCCCCTGGACTACGCGACTGATCATCCCATTCATGGCCGTGATGATGACGTTGACCATCGCGGTAAAGCCGCTGGCGATGGCCCCGATCCCGTCGAAGAACAGCGCCTTGACCTCGCCCCAGACTGCCACGAAGGTGACCTTGATGTACGTCCAGGCTTCATCGAACGTGTCGCTGATCGCGTCTTTCCAGTAGTAGAAAACGCCCATCGCGTAATTGCTGATGTGCTCCCACTCCAGCAGTGCCGTGACCTTCAGGATTTCCCACAGCAGGCCCCATTCGCCGGCATCGAACGCCGCCTTGATACCGGCCCATGCAGTTTGCGCGGTGCCGACGACCGCGCCAAACATGTTGGTGAGATTGGCGAACCATGTGCTGTTCCCAATGGACTCCCAAAGATCGACGAAGGCGTCCGCGAGGGCGCTAATCGCCATTGGCAAGAATGCAACGGCGACGGCGAAGATCACGAACCCGCCGAGTGCCAAGACGACAGCGCCGATGGCGATCACGAGAGCGCCGAGCGCCGTGATGAGGAGCGTGATGCCAACGGAGCAGATGTTTTCCCAGATCCACGCTGCGATGAGACCGATCGTGTAGCCGCCAGTCGCGCCGGTCGCCACGGTCGCTGCGCCGCTGAACAACCCCAGGACTGCAGCCAGAGCGGTGCCGGCGGCATTCCACAGCCAGGTGATAGCAGTCAGGGCCAGCAGTCCAGTCTTGTAAACGAGCAATGCAGCCGTCGCGATCATGCCGGCAGCAAAGGTTGCCGCTCCCCATCCCCAGGACAAGACCGTCAACAGGCCGAAGCCGCCGGATGCCAGCGAGACGAACCACGAGATGACGCCGCCCACGATGCTGATCGCCCCGCCGATGAACGTGAACGCATATGCTCCGGCATAAAGCAAACTTCCGACAAACCCGATGATGGTGCCGAGCAGGATGAGCTTGTCCGCGACGTAGAAGATCGTGGTCAAGAGTGGCCGATTCGCTTCCAGCCACTGCCGCACGCCGACGACGATCTGCGTTATCATGCGGAGGAAATCGGTCATGACCGGCGCGGCCGCTGCGCCGAGCGTGGCCCAGAAGCCGCTCATCGCCATGCCGAACTCGCGCTTGGCCGAGTTGTAACGTCCAACGAGTTCGAGCGTCTCACGAGAATTCAGCGTCTCGCCTTCCAGATAGTCAGCCCGCGCGGCGCGCCCGCGCATTCCCGCCGAGCCGCCTTCGATATTGAGGCTCAATCCGCCGCGGCCAAACACGTCGCGCTGGCGGGCGACTCGCTGGCCGGCATCGCCGATTCGATTGAGGCCATCCGCGAACAAGAGCAAACGGTCGCCCTGGCTCGCGTGTTGCAGGTCGCTCAAAGAAATGCCCATCTCAGCGAGCGCATTATTCGCTTCCCGCGAGCCGTTCGCAGCGCTGAAAATGAACTCGTCCATCTTGGCAATCGCGGGGACCAACTCATCGGCCGATGTTCGAGTGCCGTCCATCGCCAGGTCGAGCTCCTCGAAGCTCATCCCGGTCTGGCGCATGGCGGTGCGCATCTCCTTGCCCCAGGCAGCAAGGGTATCGAGTCCTTGAAGAAACGGCGCGGCGATCAGCACGCCGGTCGCAGCGACGGCAGCGCCAATCGCCATGACCGTGGTGCCCCAGGCTTGCAACGTCGCCTTCGCCTCGTCCAACCCCTTCTGGAGCAGGTTTCGAGTCTCGAGCGTCACATGCCCGCGACCGGCTTCAATGCTCCCCTTGTTCGCCATCCGTCATCTGCTCCACAATCTGGTAGGCCTCGTCGTCCGCTTCCACCGGGCCACACTCGCCTTCTTGCTGACGCAACGGATTGAAATCGCGCGGCTGCTTCGGGCTGGTCTTCGAGGTGTCCCAGATGCTCGTGTTGAATACGACCGCCATCAGGTGACTGAACCGCTCCCACTCGAACTCTTCGCGGCCCCATGCCATCCACGCCAATCGTCTCAGGCTGTAGGGACCGGGATTGGCGACGCCGGCTGCGCCAGCGGTTCGCCAGACGATCTCTTCAAGGCCTCGTCGACGTTCGTGTTGACCAGCGCCTCCAAGTCGATCTTGTCCATCTCCTTGGCCAGCCTCGCTCCTGCAATCGCCATCGCTGCCTTGCCCTTTTCGAGAACCTTCCGAAGCAGGGCCTTTCGGAGGTGGTTCGGGAAAAAATCGATCAGCGCCTGCGTGAACGCCATCCCCGCAGCCTCGAACGTGTCGCCGCCGAAACCCGAGCCAAAATCTTCTTGCGTGATGTTCTGCTTGTCGCATTCGGGCTTGAGCAACAACCAGAGCGCCTCGAACAAGCGAAGCCCGTCGGTGATGAAGTCATGGAATGCCTGGAAGCCCGCGCCTTTGGCGTCGCCCTGCTTGGGCACGAGCGACTCGATGTCGAGGCCGATCTCGCGCTTGAGCTGCTGCACGGTGAACCAGGTGAGATCGAGGTCCCAGCGCCGGCCCTTGCGGTCGATGAAATGTTTGTCGAACATGATCGTCTCCGACAGAATCACGGAACGGTGAAGAACGCTGGCGGCGTGGTGCCGTCGCCGTGGGGCGACAATTTGACAGTGACGAGCTGGCCATCCTTGAGCTTCGCGTCCACGGGGAAGCCATTGATCGCCCAGTCCGAATGCACGCCCCAACTGCCGGTCGTAGCATGGGCGCCGTCGAGAATGAAAAGCTCGATCGGTGCGTTGGTCGTCGCGGCCGTGTAGATCGCCATGAGTTGCGTGTTCGACGGGTTCCACAGGAACGAGAATTCCGGCTCGAATTTGAATCGCGTCGGCTTGACCACGTCGAAGACCGTATCGCGGTCACTGGAATCAATGAGCGCGCCGGGCTGCAGGCCGAGCTTGATGTCCATCGCCGCGCCGATTGGCGTGCCGTCGGAAACGCTCACGGATGCCGTCGCGCCGACCTTCTTGGTCGAGATCGTCTCGGCCGTGCCGGCGCTGCTGGTCGCATCCGTGTAGAAAAGCGGCTCGTTGGCATAGTCGGCATGCGGCTGCAGCTTGATCGCGATCTTCTGGTTGTCGCCCAGCGGGAATTCGAGCGGGAACTGCGTGACGGCCCACTCGGCGCGGACGCCCTTCTTGCCCGTCGCGGCCGCCCCGTACAGCACCGCCAGCTCGATCGGCGTCCCGTTGAGGAACGCAGCACGCAACGCTGTCAGGCCAGCACCCCCATTCCAGAACGCTGTCGCTTCGACCTCAACCTTGAACCGTGCCGGAATCTCCGTATCGACGGCGACCGAGCGGTCGCTCGACTTGACCATGCCCGCGGGCTGGATATTGAGCTTCGCGTCTTGGATACCGCGAACGCGCGTCCACGCTGGCGACGCCCAGTTCGCCCCCGTGTTGCGGTTGATCGTCAATTCAGTTCCGAGTGGTCGCGGCATGGTTCACCTCACGGCACGATGCTGTTCTCGATCAGCTTGGGCAGGAACTTCTTCACTGCGACGTCGTAGGCCAACCGCATCGCGGGACGCGGCAGGTAGTGCACGACCTTACGCTTGCGGAACGGCCATTTGCCGACGATGATCGCCTCGGTGCCGCCGTATTCGATCTTCTCCGGGGCCACGTCGCCGAGCGTGCCGCTCAAGAGCTGGCTCCCGATCACGACCTCATGTCGCGCTGGATCGTGGGCGAAGGCGATGAAGTTCGCGTACAGCTCTTGACCGTGACCCACCGGCGGCTCGCCTGGCGTTGACGTTTGCTTCGGCCCGCCTTTCTTGATGGATCGCTTGGCCGTCCGCATCACATAAGCGCCGAACTGCATCAGCAGCTTTTGCTCGGCGCGGTCGGCAGCGGACATAATCGCTTTGCCATCGACCGTGCCGGAGAAACTCGTCTTGACCTGGCTCATGGCCGATCCACCCATTCGCGGAAGTTCAGTACCAACTCGCTGTGAAAGTAGCCGGTCGTGTCCATCAGGTAGCGGTGATACAGGGGAAACCACCGCTTCTCGACCAAGACCATCTGGCCGACATTGGCCAGTTCGGCGCTCAGTTGACTGACATCCGTGTCGAGCTTGTAACGAGTGGCGATGGCATTCACGAGCGCCAGAAGCCGATCGTTCTCCGCTACATCCGCCGGTTCCACTTTCTGCCGCACGACAACGTGAATCTGCAAATGCTGCGTGTCGGTTTCCTTGGCGGCGTCATGCTCTTCGGTCTGGTCAACACCGAGAACGCAAACCTTCAGGGCCTCGGAATCGATCACGCTGTATGCCGGTTCAGCCACGAATGCCGTCGGCGAGCTTGGTCGAACCGTCGCGTTGATGTCCGCGACGAGAGCATCCCGCAGCACCGTGATCTTTGGCGGCAAGGGAGGCGGCGGTGGACGACGCGTGCCGCTTCCCGCGACTTGCGTCCTTCCTGCATTCAGCGTTCCCCTGCCGATGACCCAGCGAACGCCGGCACCGTTTGCTTGCAACCGTTCGAGCGTCAGCGTGCCGGAGCCAATCATGTCAGCGTCCCGTTGCCCGCGAGCGCCTGCTTGCGAAGCGTCAGGTCCCCTTCGCCAGTGGCAGCGCCGGTTTGCTTGGTGTGAATCCGAATCCGCGCTTCCGGCCCGCGATCACCGTTTACCCAGTCGAAGCGAGGCCCCCCGCCGATGGGCTGGGTGATCTTGTAGACCACCTTCCGCCCGTTGATCTCCTCGGTGAAGTAATCGAACGAGGACGGCATCGTGGTGCCGAGCACGCTAACCAGGTCGGCCAGGCGCACATCGAGATCACGCTCGTAGATGCTCGGATTGAGCGGTGCGCCCCCTGGCGAGATCGGCGGCGTGGCGGGCGTTCGCGGAATGACCTGGACCTCGCAGCTCTGGCCCTTGCGATGGAAACGCATCGTCACCGCGACATGCTCGGCAAGCTGATCGTTGAGCCAAGCCATGCCGTTCGCGAGCAAGTTCGCCATGCGCGGCCTCCACGTTTATTGCATGAGCCGGACGCGCGCCGTGGCGTCGCCATCCGCCGCCGCCTTGACGACCTTGCCGAGCAGCTTGTTGCCGGTCGCCGTTGCCGTGGCGACGTTGTTCGTGTCGTCCCAGTACACCGTGGTGCCAACCGCGATTCCCGAGCCGCCGCCCGTGGCCTTGGCGAAGTCGAAGACTCCCTGGACGGCAAGAGCGCCGAGTTTGTTGGCCGTGATGTCGAGCTTGGCGATGCCCACAAGGTCCGCCTGGACAATCACATCGCCGGCGGCAACATTGGCCCCGGGCGTGTAATCGATGGAGGCCCCTTCATGAACGAAAACGGCTTGTGCCATGATTCGATCTCCTGTGGTTCAATGCGTTAAGCGCCGGCGCTCTTGACCGCCGCACGGAAGTCCTGCATCGCGACGCCAAAGTCGAAGTAGCCGCGCCACTTCATGCCCAGGTTGTCAAAGTCGGACTCGCTCGATTCGATGGTCGGCGTCCGTTGCCCGCGCAGGTACGCGATTTCCATTGCCGCCACGTCTGCGGGGTTGGCGAACAAGTACCAGGCCGTGGCGCTGCTGCCGCTGATCCCTTGCGAGTTCAGGTACGGCGATGCATGCGGCTGCCACTTGCCCGCGTGCGGGTTGTTGGCAGGCTTGGGCTTGTCGGCCGTGGTCGTTTCGTTGACGCGCGTCTCGGTCATCAACTGCTGAGCAGTGACCTTGAGCGCCGTTGGCACGAGCAGGATGGCGGGCGAGAGCAGGATCGGCTTGCCGTCCTTGTCGGTCTGGTCGAGGAACAACTGTTCGGCCGTGGTGAGCGAGCTGATCTGCAACGCAGTGCCGGCGCCGCTCTGGTAGTTCTTGTTTCCCGATCCGAAGAAACTGCTCGGGTTGGACAACAGCAGCGTGAACACCGCTGATTCGACGGCCAACGCAGCTTGCCGGCCCAGGATGGACGGAATGCCGAGGAAGCCTTCCAGGTCGTCGTTGATGATCATCACGCGCGTCAGAGAGATGATCTTGCCGTAGGTGTCGATCTGGTTGGTGAACGATTCTTCCGTGAGCTGCGCGTGCTTGAGCTCGCCATCGGGACCGACCTTCTCGAAAGTCCCCTGGCCGGTCATGCGGTAGCGCGTGACCTGCTTGAAATCGTTCACATCCCGTTGCGCACAGAAAAGCGGGGCCACGCTCTCGACGGCGTTGTAGGCGGCGAGCATCGACTTGTTCGCCACATTGGACAAGATGCCCGTCAGGCTGATCGTCGAGTAACCGCCGGCCGCAGCACGCAGAGAACGATCGGCCTCCAACGCGGTGCGAATTGTCTGGCCGTCCACGATGCCAGGTGTGGCGTGTCGGCCAGCCGCATGAATCACCTCGAACATCAAAGCATGCAACCCGTATTTGCCCAGCGACAGGGCCTCGTTCAGCGTTCGTTCGTCATACCAGCGGGCAAGCCGTTCTTCGGTCATGCCTTCGATCCGCCGGCAGAGCGCCGCTTCGATCACGTTTTGTTGAAGTGGTTTGCCGGACTGAAGCGCCGGCCCTTGCGGACGAGATGCTCGCAGCACCTCCAATTCAGCCCGCGTCGTGTCCCACCCTTCTTCGATGGCCTGGGCTTCCAGGTCGCCGTGCTTGCCGGCGCACACCTTGCGGATCGCCGCGATGCGTTTCGCCTCGGCAGCGGCTTCGGCGCGGATCGTTGCGGCCGGGCTCGGCGCCGGCTCAGCGGGTTTGGTCGCCTGGGAGTCGTACATTGCACGCAGACTCTTCGTCTGGTTTTCGTTCAGGGCGTCGGTGCTGAAACCCTGGGATTCAAGCCATTTCGTGAAGTCCATGTCTTCGGTCCCCCTCGGTTGGTCGGCGCTGGCGGCGATCTGGGCCGACGTATTGTCGTCCGCGCCGAGCACCACGAAGCTGATTTCCCCGAGCGTCGCACGCCGGGCGATATTGACCGGACCGGCGAACTCCCGGCCATTGGCAATCGATGTCTTCCCCTCAGCCACGAACTCAACCTGCTCGGCTCGTGCGCCGATGGATGCCTGCCAGCCGAATCCCTTGTCGTTGAGAGCGATCACCTGGCGGGCCTTCGGCGAGTCGCCCATGACTTGGCCGGCGACAACAAGTTGGTCGTTCATCACCGCGATGGAATCCGTCTGCCCCATCACGAAATCCACATCGCGCGTGTGGTCGAGCAGGATCGGACGGCGCTGCCGACCCATTTGAAGGCCTTGCAGATCAACGACCACCGGATAACGCCAACCCACAAGCTGCATGGCCCCGCCGGTGTACGCGGTCATGGTGAAGCGGCGCAGCTTCTGTGCCTCGCCTTCCGGTGGGGCGGCTTCCACGTCCACCGACGCGGCAAGCAGATTCAGCGCCCTATTCTCAGGCGGCTTGCTGTTCGAGTTCGGCTTCTTCATCGAGCGAATCCTCGTTGTCGTCTTGTTTGGGCTTTTCGCTTGGCGACGACGGCACCGCCATCGCCGGCGTCAAACCCAGCTCTTCCATGAGCGCCATTTCCTTGGCACGTTGGCGCAGCGCTTCCTCCCAATCCCGGCCTTGCCGGGCGTATTCGTGCGCGAGCGTTGTCGTATGGTTGGCCAGGCGCGTCGCCTGCGCATTCGCTTCCTTGGCGGGATCGACATGTTCCTGCCCATCCCAGAACCATTGGTGGGACCAGTCAACGAAAGGCCCGAGGTTCGCGGGAAGGAAACCGGGGATCAAGGCTGCCTCATCGAGCCAGGCCGCGAGGATGCGGTCGAGAACGACGCACTCAACTTGCGATTGATCGACGCGGATCGCCTTGAAATAGGTCTGGTGGTCGAGCCGACCGGAGGCGTAGTTGTAGCCAGACGAGTTTCCCGCCGCGACATTGAAGGGCATGTTCAAGCAGCGTGCGATCTCGTTGAGGATTTCCTTCTTGAACTCGGCATAGGTCGTCGCCGGTTGCTCCGCTTGCAGTTGCGACATCTTCCAGCCGCCGGGCATCGTCACGAGCGCCCGCTGCTCCAGCTCGATCGGCTCGAATGGCTCGGCCGCCTCCGACTCACCGCCAGCCGGGGCATCGGTATAGAGGATGCCGGCGAAGTCAGCGGCGGTCTCGGCGGCGGCGATCACGGCCAGAGTGAAGCGCCGCAATTGCGCGAACAGCGGCAGCGCCGGCATGATGTCGGGAATGCCGCGGGCCTGGCCAGGCCGGTCGGCGCGGAACAAGTGCAGCACGGACTCGGCGGGCACGCGGTCGTAGTCGAGGATGTATCGGCGCGACGTTTCGCCAGGATGTTCCCGCAGGATGTGGTACTCAATCGGGTTGCCGGCCACGTCGAACACGATGCCATCGATGGCATTCCCGTCCAGCGCCGACCGATCAGGCGTGCAAACCTGGTCAGCCTCGACGAGTCGCAGATCGAGCTGCACCGCCGTGGGCAAGCGCTTGTTGCTGGTCAGCATCGCAAACCCCTCGCCGTCTTCCGCTCGTGCCATCCGCATCGTGCGGAGCTTCTGGGCAAGATTGATCGCCTTCGCCCAAGCCGCGAATTCGCGTTCGATCCGTCGGTTCGCAATCGGATCATCTGTGAGCATTTGCAAACGAGGGCCAGTGCCGATCACGTCGTTGGCCAGCGTCAACACGATTCCCCGAGCGTAGCTGTTGTTGGCGACCTCGTACCGCGATCGGTTCCGCAAAACGCGGCGCACCTCGGCGCTGTTGGCGGCATTCGCAGACAACCCATCGGCGTTCGCCCAATGCCGACGGTTATCATCGTTTGTCACGGCGGCGTCGTAGCGAGCGCGAACCATGCGCGCTCCCCGGCGCGTTGACGGCGGTTTGGATGCGAACAGATTGGTGAGCCAGCGGAACACTCAGTTGACCCCCGGTGGAACAAGCTTGTTGAACTTCAAGCCGCGTTTCTTTTCCTTGGCCGCTTCCTTCGATGACAGGTAACGGTCCGCCGCAATCTGATCGGGCAACGGATGCTGCTCGACACTGCCGGCGTCGGTCGCGGCCTTTGCAGGTCCCTGAGCATTCTGGCGGATCGTGTGGTCGAGTTCGTCGGCCATTGCAGTCGTCTCCGAATGACAACGAGTCGGGCGAGCCAACGAAAAAAGGCCATGCGAGGAATGCGGCCCCGCATGGCCTTTTGTGTTGGCTGGAGTCACCGGCAGGGATCAGCCGCCGATGTCGCCCAAACTGGTTGTCTACATCATTTATACCCCCCTGACGCTGCAAAGTGGCGAGCGATTTGACGATGAAAACGAGTCGTTACACCGGTAGACATGGCTGCATCAAGCTGCATCGCGTTGCATCAAGAAAATGCGAGGCGAAGCGCGGGCGTTTGAAGAAAAACACCAGTCCTCGCAGTCGCTTGACATTTTTGGCAGATCTCATTGGCGGTGGGTTACCATGCCTGGTAGGCTGGGAAGTCAGTCTGATGCGGGATAGAATCAATGAAGAAGCCCGGAACGCAGACCAGGAGACCTATTGACAGCTCGCCAGTCGCCAATTTCGGAAGGCGTTACGGTAGAAGAGGTTACATGGTCATCAACCGGCCGATGCAGTTCGGGGACTTTCAAAACGGACCTGACCTTTTCGGGTCAGATGCCAACCGATATACTCTCGGCAGCTGATCCTGTGGCGTGGTATTTGCACCGTCATCATTCGTCGAGCGCTCGTGGCAAGTGGAGTGCGACAAGTCATCGCACGGGCCTACCGCATCGTGAGGCCAATGAAACGCGGGAGTTTCCTTTGGATCTGTGGCATTCTTCACCGATCACCTACGATTCGCCGCCCTTGGTGGAAGTGGCCATGTCTGTTCAGTTTGAACCTCCGAGGGGACTGAACCTGGCTCACCTCGGAGCGTTTTGGGCGGGCCAAAGAAGTACTTTTCCCGTCGTCCGGTCGGCTGAACCAATTCCATCCACGAACGAGGTATTTGGGGACCATGTGCAGTGGCTTCCACCGGCGTTGTTGTTGGCGCTGACGAATGCACCGGATTGTCGTCTTCAAATGGCGTCATCCGACGATCAGTGGATGTGTCAAGTTCAACGAGACCGGCTCGTCGTGAACTGGCGAAAGCGTAACGAGCAATATCCGCGTTTCAGCGCTACCTGGAGCCGATTCATTGACGCCTGGAGTGATTGGCGAAAGTTCGTGAGTGAGTTGAATCTTGCGCCACCGATACCGCGTCAATGGGAACTCACCTACGTCAATCGCATCCCAAAGGATGATTTGTGGGATGCCCCGAGTGATTGGCCAAAGATATTTCCAGGCATCTGGGGTGGGAACTTCGCGAACATTGAGGGAGCAAGCCTCAAAGGCCTCCAAGGACAATGGGTTTGGGAGTCCTCCAACCCTGTTGCGCGGCTTTACGTTGAACCGAAACCGGGACGGACTCATGATAATCCCTCGCAACCGGTTCTTTTGCTAAACCTCACCGCGCGAGGTCTTATCGATATCAATGAGAGCAAGGATCGGACGAATGATGCAGGGGAAATCGAAGCGATCAAATCTGGTATGAGTTGCGGGCACGGGCTCATTGTGAGCACGTTTGACAAACTTGCGTCGGCCGACGCGAAGAAAACGTGGGGACGACATGCCACTCCTTCATGACAATATCGCGAGTTGGGAAGAGGCATACGCGACACCGGAACCCCAGTTCACGGGACATAGCAGCATTGCGACTGAAGAGGAGCCGCGAGAAAGCCCTGAATGGGAAGTCTGCATCGACGCTCTATTGCGACTATTGGCACAGTCGCCATTAGATGAAGACGCGCCCAATGGGGATGCAATCAAGGCGGCCCTTTCGTGGATTGCCTATCTTCGAAGACGTTTTCCGAGCGATCCTCCAACGTGCATCATTCGCGAACCGAATGGTGGGGTAATCGTCGAACGGCGAGTACGATACCCGAATAGCAGCGACTGCCTGTGCGAGTTGACCTTCTACAACAACGGCACCGCTGAACGAACAGACTACCTCAACGGCAAGATTCGGCAAATGGGTCCGATACCACTGCGCCCAATGGGTGTGTAAGCAGAGAGTTCATCCCCATCCGTGGTTTCAATCAGCGTCTCATAATATGTCGACCCCAGCCGTCGAAACCTCCGAGTCGATGTATCGCCAAGTGGGCCCAGGCGGCGACCCCATTTACTTCGATCCTTCTCGAGAGCCGCTCGTGCATCACGCCATCTTCCTTCCAACAAGGAACGACGGCGACGGGCTATCGCTTATCCGAAGCAGGTTTCGTTCTGAAATATGGTCAGCGTTCCGAAAGGAAAAACCCTCGGTAAGGTTTCGCCTTGCTCGCTTACAGATACAGGTTCTAGCTCAAGTTGCCGTTGAGTGCGAGATAACGATTCTAAGTTACCTCCCTACTCCAGACGGACTCGACAGCGATCACGGGGAGCCTTGGGCCCATTGCGTTGTGACGGAGATCAACCGAACCATCTACGATTCGGATCAAACCGCCAAGAGGCGTATCAAAGAATGGGCGCTTCGCGTTTCAGATCTGATTACGAGTGCCGAGATACTGGGTCCCTTCGATGAGCCAACCGCGAACGATCCGTACAGACCTGACCAATCGTGAACCATTTAACTAATTGTCATTCCTCACCGATTTTGCGCTCCCAAGTCGTGACCCGCTTCCCGCAGTTCCGACATTCGCGGCGACGAACCAGCTTTCCGCCCCAGGCCGCGCGCGTGTAGATGACCCGGAAATGACCGCAGCCGCAATGTCGGCAACGGAGACCGTGATCATCGGCCGGCTTCTTGGCGACTTTGCTCATGCGCGTCTCCCTCGCTGCATCGACGCGAAGCTCACACGCTCGCGCTTCGCGGGGGCTTTGCCATCCGTGCCGAACAGCACCGCTCCCTGGATCGACGCCGCCACGGCGCAGCCGACGAGGCAGTCGAACCAGTGGTTGTCTCCTCGCTCCGGGCGTTGCTTCCACTCGTCCACGGTTCGGCCACGCCCCTCAGTCTTCACGCGATACTCGGCGGTCAAATGCTCGGCGAGCAAACGATGATGGTCGGCGTTCTCCCCGAAGAGCGAGAGGCATCCCTTGTCGCCCATCGAGACCGCAAGGCGGGCGTGGACGAACGACTTCCAGTAATTCGTGTCATAGATCGCGTGGCGCACGGCCCGCTTGCCGTGGACGTTGGGCATGCGCCAGTTGTGGCCAACGCGGTCGCCAGGCTTGCGCTTGTATTCCGAGAACGGCTGGCTCGACGCGCCGACGAACCGGCCGTGGCTGGGGAGGATGATCCCGGCGTAGGCCGACTGGCGGCAGAACTGATAGACGATGTCCGTGGACGAACCCCAGTTGGCGTCGATCAAGCAGCGCTCGATGCGCAGCATCGCCCCGTCGTCACGTCGCCATTCGCGCCCGAGATAGTCCTTCGTGAGCGCGTCCAGGCCTGCATAGATCGCTCCTTCGAGACCGCTGGCCTTGGTCGCGGCCGGTAGCGTGAGTCGGGCATCGCGGAGCGTGAAGTAGGCCCGCTTCTGATCGGGAAACGTGCTGTAGTCGATGGCGTACCCGGTGAAGTCATCTTCCCAAGCCGCGACCACGAAGAACAACAGGTTGGCCTGCACGTCGATGAACATGGTCAGGTGGTTGCAGCCAATCGGCACCTCGCTGCGCTTCATGCGATTCAGCTTGCTGGTGATTTGATCAACGGTCAGTTCCTCCGCGTCCACCGTTTCCGCGGGCAACGGTTCGTTCTGGTATTCAGCGAAGAACGCTGCCTCGTCTTGCAGCTTGAGATTGATTGCGTGCTGGATCGCCGAGAGTTCATCGTGGTTGAAACGCTCTGGCCAGGCGACGAGGGAGCCCGCGTCCATCGCCTCCCGATTCAGCCGGTAGAACTCCGTTGCCTCGTCGCCGGCGTTTCCTTGCCGCATGCTCTCGGCACGAATCTCGGCATAGCGATGCCAGAGCTTCTCGTCGGCCGGGAACGAGTAAACCATCTTGGTCCGTTCGCCGTTCCATTCCGGGTGCTTGTCGCGGTCGAGGATGGTGTCGGCCATGTCGCCCGGCCGAATCACCGTGCACGGCATGATACCGGAGATCTTTTTGCCGGGGCCAGCCAGGCCCAACACCGCCCCGGCCAGGATGCTCTCGCGGGTTGCGCACTGCGAGAGCGACCGCGCCGACTCGTCGGTCTGCGGATCGTCGAGGACTACCAGTGTCGGTCGCACCGTCTTGCCGTCGGCCCGTTTGTACTTCATGCCTCGGATGCGACCAGTGATCCCGGCCACCTTGATGATGGCGCCCGAAGCCTTGCTCCCGGCGATGGTGGGCAGCACGATCTCGCGGGCGGTCCAACCGATGTGCGTCCGCTCGCCCTTGTAGAGCTGGCCGTTGCATCGGTTCGCGATCCCGTCGAGGCATTGAATCGCGTACACGACCTCGGGGAAGTCCTCGAGCAACAGATCGTTGCCGTCCAACTCCATCTTGATCGAATCGAGCATGTCCATCGCGTGTCCTTCGTCCGAACCGATCAGGCAAACGAATTCGCGGTGCCCATAGAGGACCGCCCAGATGCACGCGCACTCGCAGATCGTGCTTTTCCCCGACCCGCGCGGCATGGCCATCGCGAACAAGCCGCCGCGCAGCACCGCTTGCACGATCTTGGCGATGACCTTCAGGTGGTCTGGCGACCAAGGCAGATGAAACGTCAGCGGAAAGTACTGCTCGCAGAAGAAGCGAAAATCGGACGACGCCTTCTCCTTCCTCTCCGCGTTCACGACCTCCGGCAACTCACCGATATCCCGGCCTGCCAGCGACAGGGCGATGTTGCGGGCGCGGGCACGTCCCTTCAGCGTTTCATAGGGGTCGCCATCCGGCTCCGGTTTCGGTGCGTGTCGGACCTGAACAAGCCAACCGACGTAGCGAACGAGGTCCACATGCCGGGCGTCACCAATACGAAGGCCGGCGCGCGTGCGATGGCGGTGCAACTGCCGCTCGTTGATCACCTCGCCCAGGGGGGTCGAGTTGAGCAGTCGGCACAGCTCGCTCGGTCGTAGTCTTCGTGGATCAATCACGGCTTCCCATCTCCCGCACGAGCCAGGCAGCGTAGTGGACCAGGTTGATCGTGCCGTCCCCGTTGGCCGGCGCCCCGGCATCAAGATCAGCTTGCAGCATTTCCACGGTCACCGGTTGGCCCGACGCTCTTGCGAGCAGCCGGGCTGCGTCGGCTACGGTCAACGATGTGGGGTTCAACGCTGACTTGCCGTTGTCGTGATCCATTTGGCGATCCCCTCTCTATTCCGGCGTCTCCGTCATTTGCGTCACCACCGTCACCACGCCAGCTCAAATCGAACCGGTATTCAGCGTAGGGCGATGACGCAAACGCGCAAGGCGAGGCGTTCCGATGACGCAAACGGAATGAGCAGCGCCCGCCATGACGCAAGACGCCCACGCGAAGTCCGACGGCTTCGTGACGCAAATGACGCGGGTGACGCAAGGGCCGGTCCACACCTCGCGACGCATCCCGATCCCCGAAAATCCGCCCGGTTCGGGGCCTCGTCGCCAGCCGAAAGAATTCTGAAAAATCTGGTCGAACTGCGCTTGAAGTCTTCCGCCACGCGAGGTAACTGACTGCTGTCCGCAGTCGCAAAACATGGCCACGAAAGGAGAAACGACGATGAACGCAACGAACGACCACCTGCCTACGGGCACGCGCGTCCTGAATACGAACGACGCCGAGCCCGGCACGATCCTGAACGGATTCGCGTTCGACCCCGCCACGGGTTGGACCGAGTACGAGGTCGAAACGAAGTACGGCACCGAACGCTGGTTGCGGTCCGACTTCGTGCTGATGTCCGAGATCGATACGGACGCCTGAAGCCGAAACGCCCGCCAGGGCGTCGCGGCGGGTGGTTCCCGCCGCCTGATGATGGCAGCCAACCCATCGATTCCGCGTTTGAGGAGACGACCCATGACCGCGAAGAAGAAGACCAAGACCCAGACCCCGGTGAACGCCGCCAAGAAGGCCCCGAAGGCCAAGGCCGCGAAGCCCGCCAAGACCAAGCCCGAGGCCCCCGCGAAGGCGACGAAGGTCAGCGCCATCGACGCCGCCGCCAAAGTGCTCGGCGAGAACGGCCAGGCGATGAACTGCAAAGAGATGATCGACGCGATGGCGGCAAAGAAATACTGGACCAGCCCCGGCGGGAAGACCCCGCACGCCACGCTCTACTCGGCCATCCTCCGCGAGATCACCGCCAAGGGGAAAGACGCCCGGTTCAAGAAGAGCGAGCGCGGCAAGTTCGCGCTCGCGGGCTAACCCCGCCCCCGACAACCTCGTCGCCCAAGAGGCCCCCTGGCGGGGTCTCTTCTCGTTGGACGCGTCTCTGGCCAACTCCGCGAACCCGACCCGACGTGGGCGAACGTGGGCGACCCGTTGGCCAACCACCGTGCCGACCGCCCCAGGCAAATTCCCGGCGAATCCATCCGAAATTGGCTTGATGTTCTTCACGGTTCCTGGCTCCTGTGTCCTGGCCGGCGCGGATCGGCCGCGCCGCGAATGATCTTTGACAACGGGAGGACCAACATCATGTCTCGCAAATGCCTTGCGTGCGGGCGTCGCCCCGCCGCGACGACGCCGGAATGGCCGGCGCTGTGTGCATCGTGTCTCAACCGCACCGGGGAACGCATCAAGCCCGGTGCCCGCGTAATCTGCGAAGTCGATGACGGGTGCAACGGCACCGTCAACCGCATCGAAGACGGCCTAGCGGTCGTGGCCACGAACGACGGCAAGGAAGCCTGGGTGCCGATCCCAGAATTGGTCGCCGTCACGAAGCGCTGATCTGGCCAGCAGACATCGCCCGGCCCCCAACCAGCCGGGCGATGTCCAGAAACCGCACCGGCTTTCCCATCTCCCTCGCGATCCGAATCTCCTCCCGCACGCCAACGCTTTCCTCCCACCCATCCAGCATCAAAACCAAGACCTCATCGCATCGCCCCAGGTGCTCGCGGTCGTGCCGTTCCCAAAACGACCAATCGGTCGGCAGGCCATGTGCGACCAGCGGATGGCTGTAAGCGATTGGCGAGAAGACCGCGTGGCCCGCTCGCAGCAGCGCCGCCGCCGCGCGGCACGCTTCGCGGAATCGCAGCTCGCGGACAGCGGGATCAGGATGCGAATACGGACTGGCGAGGTAGATCATGCCGTTGCCTCCTGGGGCACGGCGCTATTTCGTTCAGCCTTCCGTCCCGTGAACTTCTCGAATCGCTGGACGATGACGTCGCAGTATAGCGGGTCCAGTTCCATCAGGAATGCCCGTCGTCCAGATTGCTCGGCGGCGATCAGCGTAGAACCGGACCCGCCGAACAGGTCGATCACGTTCTCGCCGGCCCGTGACGAGTACTGCATGGCCCGCCGGGCAAGTTCGACCGGCTTCTCGGTGAGATGGATCATGCTCTGCGGGTTGACCTTCTTGACCGACCAGACATCGACTGCGTTGTTGGGGCCGAGAAATTGATGCGCGGCGCCGAGCTTCCACCCGTAGAAGCACCATTCGTGATTGCCCATAAAGTCCTTGCGCGTCAGCACCGGATGCTCCTTCACCCAGATGATGGCCTGGGAGAAGTAAAGTTCTTTGGCTTTCAGCACCGGCGGGTAGTTCCCGCAGTTCGCATAGCCGCCCCAGATGTAGAATCCCCGGCCCGGCACCAGCACACGGGCCATGTTCCCGAACCAGGCGTCAAGCATCTGCTCGAACGCTTCATCGGAAACGAAATCGTTGGCGAGCGGCCGGTCTTTCGGCCGCAGCTTCTTCTGCGTCGGTTTCGATTTCTCCGGGTGCCGAGCCAGGTCCAGGCCCTGATGATGCTTGGTCCCCTCGAACGACGACAGGCCGGCGGCGATGGCGTTGTTGGAACGGGGCTCGACCTTCACGTTGTAAGGCGGGTCGGTGTTGACCAAGTGGATCGCCGCGCCGTCGAGTAGGCGGTCCACGTCCTGGGGCTTGCTACTGTCGCCGCACAGCAGGCGATGGTTACCCAGCATCCACAGGTCACCGGCCTGCGTCGTCGCTTCATCCGGTGGCGCCGGCACGTCGTCAGGATCGCACAGACCATCCTTCACGCCGGGATCAAGCAGCGCGGCAAGCTCGTCCTGGTCGAATCCGAGCAAGCCGAGGTCGTAGTTCATGCCTTGCAGCTCGCCCAGCTCGATTGGCAGCAGGTCGTAGTTCCAATCAGACAGTTCGGAGGTCTTGTTGTCGGCGATGCGGTACGCCTTGATCTTCTCCGGCGACAGATCCTTGGCGACGTGAACGGGCACCTTCTCCAGGCCGAGCTTCTGCGCGGCCTTGTAGCGCGTGTGCCCGCAGATTATGACGCCATCGGCGTCCACGACAATGGGTTGTCGGAATCCGAACTCACGAATCGACGCCGCCACGGCATCAACGGCGTCGTCGTTGAGCCGGGGGTTCTTCTCGTAGGGCTTGATCTCGGACAGCTTGCGTAGCTCGATTTTCATGGCCATCTTCTCCGTGAAAAATTCGGACAGACAAAACAAACTCTGCTCAGAATGGCGACTGTTCCCGCGGGGGGCACGGGCAAAAGTTCGGCCGGGAAGTACCTACGCGGGGTTGGCGGCGTGGCGGGCCGGGGGCGTAGGCGGGGCGTTGGTCGCCTCGGGCCAGGACGACGCGACGTGGGCCAACGTGGGCGGAACGCGCGTAGGCGGGGCTAGCCATTGCGTCCTCCGGCGGCTAGAACGAGCGCGAGGACTCCCGCCTTGATCGCCTCGGGTAGGCGATCCCAGGCGTCAACGACATGGGCTAGATCGGGGGGAAATTGGCGTTCGGGCGAGGACGGCACCACTACGGGCACCTCGGCCTCGGCGTGTTGCCCTAACTGGTTGGACGTGTCTATACTTGTGGGATCGGGGCTACGGATTGCAAATCCGCCATCCCCGGTTCGAATCCGGGAGGGGCCTCTTTTTAGACCTCGTCGTATCCGGCTTTAAGAACGTGACTTGCATCATTCGCCCCCATTCGGCATCTGGCCATTCTTGCCCGATTTTGGGCAAGTGTCACCCCAAAGTGTCACCTTTTTCGTTCTTGGTCGCGGCGTGGTACGCCTGCCACACGACGTTGGCCGTTGCTTGGGCACTGCGGCCATGCTGAGTTGCTCGGCGAGCCGCGCGCCCGCTTCTCCGCCCAAGGCAAAGCCGATCGACTGATGGGACTGGGATAGCGCTTCCGTTGTCCGAGCATGCGGCGCCGCCAACCCGGAAAGCCGCGCGCAGAAGATCGACCT
>SXGS01221098.1_pt1 | contig 19844 bp, 31 predicted proteins | sample 3174681 | NCBI WGS metagenome assembly SXGS01 (sample SAMN11356861, study PRJNA531348) | freshwater metagenome | isolation source: freshwater sample F1-80 | place: China: Fuxian Lake, Yuxi | collected 2017-12-25 | reverse complement strand
TTCCCCTCATCCGCGGCCTTCCGCGCAGCGCACAACTTGCTGTGTTCTTCGAGGGCCTGCTCCGCAGTGCAGACCACGCCTCTCCTCGTCTCCGTGTGGCAACCAGGACAGTAGACGTAGTGCATCGGATCCTTCACGCGGGCGGCTGACTGATAGCCGTGCTTCAGCAAACGAAGCCGCTTGCCGCAGTAGTCACACCAGGCATTGAAGGACTCGAGCGAGGCCATCATTCCCACCACCCGTTCCCTCGTCCGAACGCCCGCCATCGCATCCAGAACCGATCGTCTTCCGCGAGGGAAGAGAGGAGTTCCTCGTGGCAGGACCGGCCCTCTGCCTCCGACACATCGTGCCTGTCCATCAGGTTGATGGCCCGCAGGACAGCGGAGACCCTGTGCTGCGTCTGGAGAGATCGCCGGTCGAAGGCCGGGTCCTTGCCCATCCACTCGATCATCCGGGCCAGCATCATCGCGGATGTGAGGCTGTGGTCGGACGGCTTGAACCGAGAGTTGTAGTGGCTCCTCGGGTTCTCGATCCCGCACTCGACCATCTTCACGTAGTAGAGCTCCGGGTCGGGTTCCAGGACGTTCCACCATTCCCTGGCCCATTCCCAGAACAACGGCCATCCTGACTGCACTGAATGGTTGGCGAATGCATCGGCGTATTCGAGCGCATCCTTGGCGTAGAAGACCCGGAAGTGTTCGCTGTAGTGCATCCCTCCTCGCGTGTCTGTAAACAAGGCAGATCGGGTGCGTCCTTCCGCAACCTGCCTCGCGAGAGCCACGATCTCGCCTGCTCCGAGCGAGAAGCCGACGACACCCGTCCATCTGTTCACCGACGTGTAACAATCGCTGATCAGGATCTCTGCGGGGTGAGAGTTTTGCAGGGTTGCGACCACCACGTCGAACGTCTGGAGATCGTCGGCCCGCGGCAGGAGTTCAAAGGTCGCCGGGCGCTTCTCGTGCTCGTGGAGGATCCGTTGGCACGTCTCGGCGTAGGTCTCTCGTCTGTCAATCCTCATCGTCATTCAAGCTCCCATTGATGGCGGCCTGGACCTCTTCGCTTGAGATCCAGAGGGTTCGCTTCGCACTGGCGATGTAGGCGTCAGCGTCGTGCTCCATCAGTCCGCCTCCCACGCGAAGAACAACACAGGACCGCCATTCTTCGCATCAGCCCGAGCGTAGAGCATCATCCCGATCCTTCTCGCCTCTGCCTGTGCGATCATCGCGGAGACAGCTTTGAAGTTCTCGACATAGGGAGACCTGCTTTCAGGGATCTTGTCCACGAGGTCCGCGACTGCCAGGAACTTCGCCAGATGAAGAGCGTCGCGGAGTTCAGACATCGTGACCGGCTTGAAGCAGGAATCGTCGGGCATCTCGGGCGCGTCTTCCAGCCCAGTCCAGAGGCGATCCTGATGTTCGAGCCGGCGGGGAAGTACGGCGGTGTCACTCATCTCCATCTCCACTTCCGCCAAGATAGGCGGCGACTATACTGTATCATATAGCGCGCTCCGTCAGGGTAGAATTGCCGGCAACTACTTCAGAGGGAGATACGCCGTCATCCCCTCTCGGGTGCTTCAAGCTTTCTTTGAAAGTGCGAATATGTGTCACAATGCAAGCACCGGGAGGGCTTCATTGTGGCGCGCCCATCTGATCACTTGTGGAAAGAGCTCTGGGAGAAGGGCGGCCCAGCTCTTATTGCCGGCGTGGGGGCTTTGGCGATCACGACGACCAAGGCGGCTTTGCGGTCGGTCGTCCAGCGGCAGACCGAGACACGGGACCTCTATCGTCGCAGGGATGAGTTCATCGCGAAAATCCCACAGATCCTCGACCGGCTCGAAGAGATCACCTGCGGCGTGGAGAGCCTGGTCGAAGCGCAGCACGCGGCGCAGCAAGACATTCACGCCATCGCGTCGCTTACGAACGAACCGGTCTGGCAAAGCACAGCGGAAGGGCAGTGTCTCTTCGCCACGCAGGCGCTCGCGGACCTGATGGGGATCGAGGTCCTGGAGATGCGGGGAGACGGCTGGCTGACAGGCATTCATCCGGACGACCGGGATCGGGTCGCCGTGGAGTATCGTCGAGCCTGCGAGTCGGGCCGTGTCTATCAGCAGCATTACAGATACCTCCACCCGGATGGAGCCGTGGTCCACGTCTTCGGGAGAGCCGTTCCGATCAAAACTCGAAACGGCCGGGTCGCGAGGTACATGGGCCGGGTCACGGTTCTGGATCCAGGGGAATGGCACAAGCGCCAGGGTCATTCCGCCAGTGCTCATAGCGACTGACAGTTGGGCCCTTCTGTGCGGCGTAGTGACCGTGGTAGGTCCGCATCGGATTCGCCGTCTTCGTGAACGAGATCTGACAGATCGGCGCCCCCACCGGGATCCAGAGATCGGACGGCCCGAGGTTCACGAGTTCCAGCGTGATCGAATCGGCTGTCCGCCCGAAGCCGTTGTCGATGAATCCGGCGGTGACGTGCACCAGCAGGAAGAGCCGCCCGTGGCTGCTCTTCCCTTCGACGCGACCCGAAAGACAATCGGGAAGCACGACCCGTTCCTGCGTGCATCCCAGGACGCACTCGCCTTTTTCGATCTTGATGAGCCGGCCCTGCGGATCGGGGAACCATTGCTGGGCCGACTCGTTCCATCGCATGATCCGGCCGTCGATGTGAAGATCGACAGACGCCGGCTGAATCTCCGTCGGACGCGGGTCGATCACCAGATCCCCCGCGTCCATCCATTTCTCGATCTGCCAGTCAACCTAAAGCATTCGATCACCTATTGAAGTTGCATCGGCATCAGAACCGTGCGGGTTCGCCGTTCCGGGCAATCCAGAAGCATCGCGGAAAGCGCGGTCGACTGAAGCCGAATCGAAACCGCGCATTCGCTTAACTCGGATATCGCATCCCGCAGATAGACCGAGTTCACGGCGAACCGATATGGCCCGTCCTCGTCCGGCCGATCCCACTGCGTGGCTTTCCCAGCGATCGGTACGACAATCGACCCAACCTCGGTGTCCGCCTCGAATGTTGTGTCTGCGTCACGTCGAAGAGACACGATCACGCGATCCTTCGCGGGTGCGTGGGATGTGAACGGCTTCACCTGCCGGCAGGCAAGCTTTAGATCCTCGCACCGCATCTCCACGGAAACCTCGATATCCGACTCCGAGGGGATCACTCGCTGGATGCGAGGGAATTGACCTTCGACAATCCGAGTCTCAAGGCACTCCGTCGGAGTTTCAAAGAAAATCGAAGTCGGTGTTCCGTTCGGCAGCCGCGTCACCCGGACGATGATCCGGCCGGAGCACGTGTCGGCGAACCGGATGAGCGGCTTCACCGAGGTGGCGGGAACCAGGATCTCTGTGACACTCCCGCGTTCCTGCATCGGGATAGCGTCGCACTCGACAATTGTCAGACGGTGCGTGTCCGTCGCAGTGAGAACCGCATCGGAGCATCCGAACTGCGGAAACCGCATCAGCACAGCCGCGAGAACCGGCCGCGTGTCGTCCGAACTCATGGACAGGGATGCGATCTTCAAGGCCCTGGCGAACGAGGAAGGCGTGAGTTCACACACCTTCTCGGCTTGATCTTTCCGCGCGAAAAGCTCGCAGGCCGGGTTCACGTTGTCTTTGTCCGACACGATGAGTGGGACAACGGCGCGGGATCCGGCGCCACCGGTCAGAATGAGAGCTCGGGCCTGCATCTCGACCTTCACTGAATTCGGGAAGATCGCAAGAGCCGCCAGCAGAGCCTCTCGGTCCGCCCCGACGATCCACTCCGGCCCTTCCCGGGGCCACAGGTTGGTTTCCGTGGCCAGGGCCGAGCAGAACGCAACCGAAAGATCGGTCGACGCTGCGTGAACCCTTTCGATCCCGCCCCAGAGCATCACGTGCCGCAAGATCGGCATGGAACTCTTGGACTCCGCGAACTGCCCGCCGCGCTCTACGAGCCGACGCAACTGCGGGGCATTCAAACGTGTTTCATTCATCAGCCTATCCATCCGTCCTTTCATCTAAAACTCGGTCGATGTCTTCGAGGAACACCGCTCGCCAGTATGAGCCGGCGTTGAATCTCACAACGCCGCGGCGCTTCTCTGTCGGGGTGATCAGCACCAGATCGAGAACTCCGATCTCTCCTGTGTGGAGCAGGATCCGGGCTCCGGTGAACGCTCCTGGGGATTTGTGAACCGTCGCGTTGTCGCGGCGAATCGGCGCCGCGGCGGATCGATTTCTCGCGGTCGTCTGTGCAGAGCGATTCCGAGAGATGAGACTCCGGTTTTTCGCCAGCAGCGACTCCAGTTCGAGTGCGAGGCGTTGCATCGGTTCTTCCCCGAGTATCTCCCCGCATCGGTCGAGGAAGTGCTCGGGGAACCGAGTCGGAGCGATCTTCGCGGTTAGTATCCGGCCAATCGTCGAGTGCGAGACCGCGAACTGCTGGCCGAGTTCATCCAGCGTCAGACCGTGATCAAGCTTGTATGCGCGAATCATCGAAGCCAGTTCAAGCAGCGGAGGCGCCGCAACCGTGGTTGTCGCTGCTGGCATCGCTACTTGGCCGCCGGGTAGGAGTAGGGTGTGATCCGGATTTGCTCCGGTGTCGTCGTGAGACCGGGCAGTTTCGGCGGGGCCTCTTCGCCCATCCAGTCCGAATGTTCGCCCCAGTGCTTGATCTCGCCGTCCTGATTCACGATGTCGCCCTTGCGAGTCACTCGGAAGTCGTCCGGCAGCCGCGGCGTCATCTCGACGCCTCCAGGGAAGTGAGCGAGGAACTCGACCCATTCCATCGCCGCTGCGAAGTCTTCGGCTTCAAGCGCATCTTCGAGTTGGCCCAGGTCGATCCGAACCGTGAGTGCGCTTCGGTGGTTCTCGATCCAGAACTTCCGCCCTTCCGTGTCCAGCGGCTCTGCGGTCAGGCTCGCGTCCGTGGTCACCGTCTGGAGCCTCTTTCCGGGCAGGGACACGCTCTTCGGGATCTCTGCGCCCGGCGAACGCTCGGCGACGGCGGCGCAGTGCGCGTCGTAGATTTCGCGCCAGGTCAAAGCGTGCTCTTTGCGGATCTCGACAGCCCGGACCGCCAGAGGCTCGCACGCCTTCTTGGCCCACATCTCGACGCCCTTCATCTTGGCGTCGATCTCGGCAAGTTCGGTCAGGGCCGTGATTGCCGGCCCGAACGCTTCGCTCTCCACGGGCACACCAGGCGCCCATTCGGCAGGGGTCTCAACAGGTGGCGCCTTCTTCTCGAACAGGGCCGCCTTCTTGGTCGTCGCCATCATCGTCCTTTCATCAACTCCGCGAAGTGATCGCGGAGCAGTATTTGGTTCTGTGCAGTCTCGGCAATGTGTCGCAGTACGCGTGAGTTGCTCGCCACTGCGACCACGTCTTCCGGCTGGATCTCGCCGTCGTCAATTGCCGCCATCACGCGGCAGGCTTCCTGCTCGTCGATGTCCGGCATCGGGTCATCGTCCGACATCCAGCCGCGCATCTCTTCGAGGTACGCGGCGTGCTCTTCCGGGGTCGGGCGGAACTGACCCCTCACCATTGCTGACAGGCCCGGTTCGCGGCGGAAGATCGGATCTCCAGCGAAGCCGCCTGAACAGCGATCTCCACATCGCGGCGGATGATCACCTTCGCCCCCAGGATCTCGGAGAGGTCCCCGGATCGTCGATCAAGGCTCGACGTGTTTTGCGCCAGGGCCTTCATCTTGCGGAGCAGGGACGGCTGCTTCGATACCTGCCAGATCCCGCAAGTGTGATCCCACGCCTCTGCGGCGCTGCGGGCCTCGCGCTCGACAGCAGCAAGAGCGGCTTCGAGCTGCTGGCGCAGTGTGACTTCTTCGGGCATTGCGAACTCCTTTCAAGGAAAGGCCCGCCGGATCTCTCCGGCGGGCGGGACAACTACGCTTCCGGCCACTCGATCACGAGGCGGTGGCTCCCTCGGGTCACCAACTCCCCGCCGGCGGGCAGGGAAGCAGCGAGCCGGGTGGTATGGGAGAAGGTGCTGATCGGCCGATACGCCGACTTCGGATTGCACTGGATCAGCGCGTTCCAGATCATCGAAATCTGGTTCTCAACGTCGCCGAAGCAAACGCCGGTGCTGCGGACGATCTCGCGGATCTCGCTGTCGCACTTTCCGCCTTCGATGGCCTTGATGGCGGGGGCGTATCGCCCCAGGATGTCGAACTCGATTGCGTCCCACTCCACTACCGGGCCGGTCATCTTCACTCGGATCTTCATCTCGAACTCCTCGCCCCTCGGGAGCGTTCCCCGCGAGCGGGGCGGTCAGTGAAGCAATATTGCTTACTACTATAGTATATCCAAGAAACGGGCAGGTGTCGCATTTCTGGGCGGGAAACGAAAGAAGTTTTCGGAAAAAGTGCAGGCTATTTCCGTGCGAGATCGACGGCTGCTGCGGCTACGGATCCCTGTCCGAGGATCGAGCGGCGGTCGTAGATGCAAATCGGGAGTCCGGCTTTCCGGAATCGACGCAGGCTCGCGGCGAGAAGTGCGGCGTTCGGATCCTTGGGCGGCGCGAAGTCGGTTTCTCCGTCCCAGTCGTACGGGGTGATCAGCGCGGGGGTTAGACCCGCCGACTTCCACTGCGTGCTTGCGAACCCGACGGGATTGTTGCCGGCTGGGGTCGCTGTGTCCTGGGTGAACCCGAGCGCTTTGGATGGTCCGTCCGGGATCTTCGCGAGCACCCGGCGCAGCGCGTCGAAGGCTGGGCGCGGTTTGCGCTTCCGGAGCAATCCAGCGCCGGTCACCGGAACCAGATCCGAAAGCCAGCCGTAGGCGCTCGGCCTTTGAGAGAAAATCTGCTGCGCGTGTTTGCAGTCCCCGGCCGCCCAGCACTCCGGCGCCATCGCGCCCATGTTCCCCATTTCCAGATCGAGGATCAGGGACACCGTCGGCAGGTTCTGGAACGGTCTCAGGTTCTCGGCTGCCCAGGTCACCTGATGGGCTGCCATCGTCGGGAACATGGTCCGGCCCGGGTCGTTGGCGCGGGTCCAGAGTTGGAGATAGATGGGGACCCCTAGCAGGCCGGAGAGGTGCTGGACTGAGGCTCGGAAGGAGATCAGTTCGGGTGTGGGGATGTAGCGCGTCATCCAGTCTCCGGGATCACTGCAACTCGGGGGCACGAACGGCAGGCAGAGCCCGCTGCACCAACTCTTGATCTGGGGGAACGTGGGCGGCGGGGTTTGCGGCCACCAGATCGGCTTCAGAAGTGAGACGGGTGCGGCGGGCATCGGTCACGGTCCTTTCGGTCAGAGCAGGGCGCCGGCGAACACGGGGCGCGGGGCCGTCATTTCGAGATCGGGAATTGCTTCCGCAAGTTCGACGCCCGTCAATCGGGCTCGGGCGGCAGGGATGAGGTCTTCGAGATCGGCCGGTATCTCCATCGTATCCGGGATCCGGTCTTCCCGGTCGAGGGCGAGAAGTCCCCCGATGGAAACGGCGCGGAGATCGTCCATTGCCTCGCGGATTTCAGCGTTGGAGATATCTTTCCGGTCGCCCTTCCCGATCAGCGCCTCGATGCGTTCGCGCATCGCTTCAACGTCGGGATCGTCCGCCAGGTTCACCGCCGCCAACTCCTCTGCCGCTTTCCGCAGGGCGGTCCAGTATCGGCCGGTGACTTCCCGGCCGGAAGCCGTCTGCTTGTCGACCAGCCCGACCACGTTCAAGACGATCTCGCGGCTTCTCGCGGCAACCTCGGTCAGCAGCGCGCCCAACTCTCGCTGGACGGCCTCTGCGTGGGTCCGCGTGGCGTCTTCCACGATCCGGAGTTGCAGGCGCCGATCTTCGAGAGCGGCTCGCTCCGCGTTGTTCAGATCGTTGACCCGGAGTTCAGCGGTCTCGATCTCCCGAAGCAGATCGAGCTTCTCTTGCTCCAGGCGGCGATACTCTTCGTCGCGCTGCGCGGGGGTGTCCAGGTGGATCTTCGCCACGGTCCAGCGCAAGCGGGTTTCGAGCTTCTCGGGCCCGGGGATCTTGGCGCAGAGCAGATCGAGCAGTTCCTGCACGCTGTCCGACTCCTCGGGCACGAAGTCCACGCTTGGGATGTTGCCGCAGCGGACTGCCACCGCGGTCGTGGCCATCGGGATGAGGCTTTGCCGGATCTGCACGGCCCACTCCGGACGTTCGTCGATCAGACGCTGTCCCCACTCGTCGAACTCCGTCTTGAGCTCTTCTATCCGGGCGACCCATTCGAGATAGTGGGTCCGGTAGACCAGGAATGAGCTGCCGCCCCACGGTGCCTTCACGCCTGCCGTCAGGGTCAACTGCCGGGCCCGCATCGCTCGCGTGTGAAGTTCGCGGCGAATTTCTTCCGGGATCACGTAGTAACTGCCCAGCCGGAGATACCGGCCCTTGAGCGCCTTCCAATCATCCGGCGCGTCTTCAAGCCCGATGTGCTCGGGCTTGAGGGTCACGCTGCCGGACGGGTGCTTGATGTCCAGGACCACCTGAACGCAGTTCTTTGCGAGGGCGGCCCAGGACGGGCGGACCACCGGGATACCGGCGGTCGCGTCGTTGGTCGGTTCGCTCATCGGGTCGCCATCCTCTCGCGCAGGGTCTCCGCGAACATCTCGCAGAACCGCTCCCTGTAGTCTCCGTGCTCCCGCATCACGATTTCGGAGAAGAGGCCGAGAAGGCTCGGGAGCAGCGCGTCCGGACTGGTGGCATCGCCCAGTTCTTCGAGGATCGCGCCGATCGGGCTGATGTGCCGGCCCGAGGAAACCCGAACGGGCTCCCGGCGGCCCAAAGGCCAGATCGCCAGAGAGAAGGCCGGCTGGTTGCCGGGCACCTCGGGATCTTCAGCGATGCAGATATCGAAGCTTCCGTAAACCTCGGAAGCCCGGATCCACTCCTTGGGCTGCGGGTCGATTGTGATGGACATTGCGGACTCTCTTTCTTGCGGGACAGGGCCCCCGGATCGCTCCGGGGGCGGGATCGGATCAGAACGCGGCGCAGAGGCTGTCGAAGCTGTCGAACTGGTCGAGAGTGCGAGGGTCCTCGGTCTCATCGATATAGCCCGACGCCACCCCGGCGGCGTCTTCATCGTAGTCATCGGCGGTGTCCAGGTAGGCCGGCCACTCGCGGGAGATCACCTTGGGGTGGCTGACCTTGGTCTGCTTCGTGCCGCGCCATTCGGCGTGATCCTTGATCTTCGCGTCAAGGATCACGCTCTGGCCCTGCTCGCCGAGAAACTTGCTGCCGCTGTAAACGACCGTTCGGCCGTCGGAATCGGCCATCAGAAACCAGTAGGTCCGCTCGTTGTAAGCGAACCGGCTCGGGCTGTCGCGGACGCAGAGGATTTCGAGCTTCAGATTGAAGACCTTTTGGCCGATCTCGCCGAGCGTTTCGTTCTTGCGCTCGAACTCGGTGCGGGTCATGCGGGCGTTCATCTTGGTCGGTCCTCTCGTTCAGGAAGCATTAGTGCTTACTACTATAGTATATCCGCTAAAACCAGGGGTGTCGCATTTTTCGAGAAAATACAGAGGGAGTTTTCAGGCTCCCTCTGCCTATTCGATCAGAGATCGAACCCGCTGCGGGTCGTCGGGGAAGCCGGCGCGGGATCCGGCGCCGGAACTGCAGGGGCGGCGTCCCTGGCTTTCAGCATCTCGCGGTAGCGCGGCGGCATCAGCGAGAGGTCGTCGCAGTGCTGGAGCGCGAGGGATACCTGCCGGGCAATGTCCCCCGTGGTGGCGCGGTAGCATTCGAGCGCGTCCGGGTAGGCGTCGGCCGGGGTCGATCCGTACCACTCCATCGACTCGGCGGCCTTCAGTGTGATCGCTTCGAGCTCCGCGCCCGTCCATCCCTCGGTCGCGGCAGCGGTGACTTCAAGGGTAAGATCGTCCGCGTTGACCCGGAACCGCCTGGCGAGAACCCGAAGGATCTGGACCCGTTCGGCTTCGTCGGGCGGAAGCATCGGAACCTTCCGATCGAAGCGACCCGGCCGGAGCATTGCGGCGTCGACCAGGTCCGGGCGGTTGCTCGCGGCAATCCAGATGATCCGGCCCCGGAACTCCTCGCGGGCCATGAACTCCAGCAGCATTCCGAAAACCCTGCCCCCGACCCCGCCATCCCCACTCTCGGACCGTCCGCCTGCCTGCTGGTCGATCTCGTCGATGAACACGACGCACGGGGTCATGCTCTGGAGGCATTCGAGGACGCGGCGCAGGTTCCGCTCGCTGTCCCCGACCCACTTCCCGAACACGCGGCTCGGGTCGAAGCGCAGCGCGTTCACCCCTGCCTCTTTGGCGAGGGCCTTTGCCAGCAGGCTCTTCCCGGTTCCGGGCGGTCCGAGCAGCAGAACCCCTTTCGGGCAGCGCGAAGTCGAACCCGATCTGATCGGATTAATCACGGCTCGGGTGAACCACTGCTTCACGTGCTCTTGCCCGCCGATCACCTCGAAGCCGTGTTCCGGCTCCCATGTCTCGATGGTCTCGCCGAACTCGGCGGCGATGATCGACGCCTTCCGCTCCCGGACGAAGGCTTCGGTGACCGGCTGACCTTCCTTGCGGGCGCGGAGGAAGAGATCCTCGATGTGACATCGGAGCAAACCGGCGGTCATCCTGGCGAGAACCGAAACCGGCATCTCGCAGCCGACGCCATCGGAGATCGCGGACTGCTCAGCGTGATATCGCGCCCAGAGAAGCCGCTCTTCCTCGTTGGGCCTCTCGATTCTGACCGGGTAGAGTGCGGCGCCTCCCGTCCGCAGGGATGGATGGATCGCTTCGAGCGACTCGCTCATCAGGATCACCAGGCAGCCCTTCCGGGCGTAGTCCCGGCTGGCCCACCGCTGCAGCGCGACCAGCACGGTCCGGTCATCGCCGGAAAGGGAGATCATCTCGCCTGCTGGGCTCACGGTGTCGGCGGCTTCGACGATCACCGCCATCCGTGCGGGTCGCATCACGGCGGGATTGTGCGCGTCGGCGGGGGCTTCCTCGACCTGAACGCCCGAGTTCAAAACCCGGTCGATCATCGGGATCGCTGCCGAAGGGGATGTCATCCCGTTGAGCTGGTCCAGCGGACTCCGAACCGCAAGCCCGCGAATGGCAGGGTTCGTCGTCGCGGCGTCCAGGCCCGATGCCTTCAGGAACAGCTGCGCCCACGCATCGGAACGCTGGCCGGCGTCCCCGAAATAGACCCCCCGGGCGCGAGAGTATCGCACCACGAGATCGAGCCTGCTCATGCTCGCGTCCAGGAATCTGGACACTTCCACGGCGGGCTTGGCATAGTCCGCAATCTCCCCGTGCAGACAGAAGGCGTGCGCGACGCCCTGGGCGGACTGGCGCCGCAGTTCATCCCACCAGCGGGGAACGTAGCTGCTGCACTCGGCGGTCATCGTCATCTCGAACTCCGTTTCGGCCGCCTTGCAGGCCTAATCGAGACCGGCTGATTGCCGGTAGACGGAGCGGCCCCGGCCTAGAAGGCCAGGACCCGGACGCTGTGGAACTTACGGAACCCTCGGGGGTGATCGAAGAAGGCAACCTCGGCGATCTGGCTGCCGCGGCTAACGCGGAACTCGACTCCGCCCGGAACCTCGAAGTCAACGGTGAACTTCTCGGACTGGAGCAGCTCGGACTGCTTGGCGAGAAGTTCGTCCACGCGGGTCCAGTCGCGGGCCTCGGCGGCGTTGTTCGTGGCGGCGAACAGATTGCAGAAGGTTCGGGCGAAGTCGATGGCGGTCTCGATCCGGTCGACTGATACGGTCTTCATCTCGGTGCTGTCCCTTCGTTCAGGAAGCATTAGTGCTTACTACTATAGTATATCCGCTAAAACCAGGGGTGTCGCATTTCTGAGAGGGAGTTTTTGAAGAAAAAACGGGGGAGCGCGTAACTCCCCCGTTCGGTCACTTCGGATCGTTCTGTCGGCCCTGCCGGCGGCGGCTGCGCTTCCAGCGGTTGTATCTCTTGCGGTCCCGCGAGCGAAGAGCCTTCACGGCGGGGCGCGGCTCTGTCAGATCCGGAACTGGATGTGGCGGACGTTCGACGGTCGGCGTCTGCTCGTCGCGGTGCAGCAGATCCGGGTCGATCCAGCCGAAAGGGTCCGGGGCGACTTTGCGAACCGAAGCCCATCTCCCGATGATCTCCCCGCTCATCGGCGGGTGTCCAGATCGTCGAATTCAGGACCTTCGCCTTCAGCGTCATCGAACCCGATGAGGGTTCCGGCGATCATGTAGCCGCGGCCGGCCATCGCCTGGCCTAGCATGTCCGGCTCGCGTTCGAGTCTTACGCCTCCGAGATCCGCAGCGCGTCGTTGAAGCACGTCGCGGCGGCGCCGTTCGGCGTCCGTCAACTCGGCAGCTCGCGCCCCCTTCTCTCCAGCGTATCGATCCAGCGCGCCCGCCACGAGCGCGCCGATGCAGCACCCCATCAGGAACTCAATCATCGTCGTTCTTCCTCAATCGCGACCGACGGGCCGCGCATTACTGCGCGACCCTGGAGAGATGAGACCCCGCGCTGTCGTGCGCGAGATCGAGATGCCGGGTGTCCGCCAGGGTCCGGCCGAGCGCCGCCTCGAAGTCGGCGGTGCGCTGGTAACACGAACTGTCAATGCAGCCGTGCATCGAAACCTCGCAGGCGCCGTTCGAGATGCACCTGATGTGCATTTCCTCATGGGCGAGCAACATTCCGCCCCGCAGGATCAGAAGCACGTCGCCGGCGTCTTCGACGCGCTCGCCGTTCATCCCGTAGGACGCGGCGAGCACCCAGCCGACGTTCTCGGCGTAGGCTTGCAGGAACCGGGCGTGACCCCTGTTCTCGGCGGAATACGCGTACTTCTTGCCTTGCTCGCCGGGATCGTCAGCGCAGTAGGCGACGCAGTAGGCGTCTCCGACGATCTGGAACGATCCGTCCTGCTGGGGCTCGAACCCGAACCCGAAGGTCTTGCCGGCGTGGCCGCACGTCCCGGTCTGGACGAAGAAGCCCGCAGCGCATTCACGCTCGCGATCTGACGAACTGTAAACCCCGAGCGTGAACGGTTCCCGGTGAACGGGGAGCCCGAGCTGCTCCAACGTCTGGAGCGCGATCTCCAGCGACCGGATCTCGGTTTTGACTTCAGCGATGTGGCTCATAATGAACTCCTCTCGAACAACGGCCCCGACCCGAAGGCCGGGGCTTTCAGGCATCAGTCGGGGAAGGCTCCGCGAGAGCGGAGTTCGGCGATCAAAGCCTCGGTGGAAAACCCCGCGAGGGCGCTGGCGTCGAGCATCTCCTGCGTGGCTTCGACCTGGGCGCGGAAGGCGGCCTGGTCCTCGTCGATCATCGAAACGACGGGGGCGGGTTCCGGGGCCGACGAATAAAAGTCTTCGAGGGCCTGTCCGATCAAAGGCCAGAGATGAACGGCCCAATCCCGCAGTGGTCGGCTTCGGGTCTCGGACAGGTCCCAACTACCATCTGGGTGCTGCCAGGCGTTGAGAGAGCCATCTCGCTCGACAGTGAACAAGCGATATTCTTTTGCCTGATTGTTGCGACTGCCTCCGATGTTGCAATCCAGATAGACCCCGGGCTCGATCCATCTCATGCCGACGGGTGTGAAGTCCCCGAGGATGGAGTATCCGTTGGTCTTACCCTTGTCAAGACCCTCAACCCGCTTCGTCCATCCGCCGTTGTATCTCCAATTGGCGGGGCTATCGAAGAGATTCCGGACAGCCTTGTTCAGGTCCATCAGAAGCGCGCCTCGGGCGTTCTTCTCAAAACTACTTGTGGTTTCCGCGCTCATCTCGAACTCCGTTTCGGCCACCTTGCAGGCCTAATCGAGACCGGCTGATTGCCGGTAGACGGAGCGGGCCCCGGCTCGGGGGTCGAGCCGGGGCGTGGGGGTCAGGAAGTCCAGTGCTCCCTCTCTCGGATCGGCATTCCGCGCTCGTAGTCGCGGGATCCGTCTTCTCGAACGTAAATGGCGTGCTTCGAGTCGAATCCGAGTCTGTGGGCATTCTCGATTTCCCGGACAGCGTTATAATCGGCCGTATCCGTGAGAGCGATACGCGAACATTGCCCACCGTTGTCCAGACAGAACTGCCGAACCGCCTTAGCGGACGTGGCTACGACGATCGCTGCGAACCCTCGGCTTTCGAACTTCCGGAAGATCATCTCGGTCGGTCCCTTCGTTCAGTGAAGCGTGATTGCTTACTACTATAGTATATCCGCTAAAACCAGGGGTGTCGCATTTCTGGACCCGCCTTCGGGTGAATTTTCGAAAAAAGTTTCTTGTGGTCGACTTCGACCGTCATCACGACCAGACGATCCCGAAGGCTCGGGGGCAGCGTCCCGCGAATCGCGGTGAGCGCGGCGTCGAACGTGTCGGCGCGAACTTCGCTTTCCCAGTGATCGGACGCCTCGAACGGCGGTAGGCTGTAGCGCACGGTGTAGCGGCCGGTGGGGCGAACCCCGGCGGCGTCGGGGCCGGCGGACATTCGCAGCGTCGGGCGGGTCGGCATCAGTTCCGGCATTTGTATTCCTCCAGGTCTCGCATCAGAGCTTCGATGATCACACGAAGTTCGTCGATCTTTCGCTCCAGCGTCATCTTGCGGTGCAGGCACTCGCCGAGCTCCCCCCTAATTGCTTTCAGCGTGTAGCGCAACTCGGCGAGTTCGTCCGAAACGGATCGTTCACTCATCGCGGCGTGGTCTTCATCTCGATGGGCGACCCGCACACGTTCAAGAGTCGGCGAGTGACCCGGTCTCCGTATCGGTTCGCTTTGGGCTTCGCGGCGGTCAATGATGCAGTGAGCTGGGCGGGGCATTCGTTGCTCGCCACTGCCAGGCACGCTGTCTGCGGTGTGTCCCCATCGGCCGGCTTGGCGTAGAACGCCTCCGCGATTCGCTCCAGCATCTCGGCCGGCGCCGCTGTGCTCCCGCACGTGCCGATGTCGTCCAGCACGAGAAGATCACAGGACAAGAACGACCGAAGCGAGAATGCGGGGCCGCCTTCCTTCATCGCGGCATAGTGCCGCTGCATCAGAGCGTCCAGCTCGATGTAGCGGACCCGGAGCCCGGGCATCCTGAACGCGAGATCGGCGGCGAGCGCGCCAAGCAGCAGGGTTTTGCCGGACCCGGTATCGCCCTGAAGCCAGATCCCGGGCGGCGCAGGCGTCTTCCGCGAGAGGATCCCGTCCCGGAGTTCCCGGCAGCAGTGTAGAGCGTACGCGTCGATCTCGACAGCATCGCGTCCAGGGGACCACGGGATGCCGGCGCTTTCGGTTCCGAGTCCGCCTCGCACGAAGGATGGTATTCCGGTGCGGCGCCGGATCTCAGCCAATCGTGCGGCCGGGAATGGGGAATTCTGCTGCCGGCGCATCTGCTCGATCTGCTCGGTTTCCCGCCTCTCCGACCACCGGGCATATTCGAGGCACGTCGCGGCGTGGCGGGGCTCGGACCAGACATAGAACCCTCGCTCAACTCGGCCGGAGCCGGTGTCCACTGCGGGTTGGTGATCGTCGGGGACGAACCGCGCTTCCATTTGCAGATTCGCGCTACACCCCGGACAAACCCACTTCCCCGAGTTGCCCAGCACCATCGCCCCGTTCGGCATCTGCCCCAGCCAGTCGGGCGGCCTCCCATTGCTCCCGCGATAGGCGGCTCTCACCGCATCGCGGAGCGAACCTGGCAACGATGGGATCGACTCGGACTTCTTCTCGGCTGCCGCGGCTGTCATCGCGGCGATTCTGGCTCGGTCCACTGGCGGGATAGCGGGGCGCTGTGGTCGCTTCACGTTCGGGTCCTTTCGTGGTAGCCCGGGCCTGCGCCAGGGCGTGAATCAGGTTTTTCGGATAAATCACGGCCGTCGTGGATTGCCCGCGAGAAGCCGCCTTCTGCAGGATCCAGGATCTGGCCGCGTGGCCCGCCGAGATCACTTCGGCGGCAGTCGGAAATCGCCCTGTGCTTTCCCGTGTTAGTCGCCAGTGATCCACGAGCAGCTCGAATTGATCGCCGGACGGGAAACTGCCGAAGAGGCTGAACAACGGACCCTCGATCTCTCTCAAGGCGCGAACTGTCGCCGTGCGGTCATCCTCGGCCCGGAAGACCGTCACCTCGGCAACAGAGGCAGGGGCGCTCTCTCGATCCGGAATCGTCTGCTGAGCGTGTACAGACTCAGTATTCTTCTTAGTATTATTAATAAGAGTACCTAATAAGGAGTCCCCCTCTGCGGTCGAATCGAAATCCGCCGCAATGTGAGTTCTCTGAGCACAGATGGTCGTTTCAGGCACGATCTCTGAGCTCAAGTGAGCCCTCTGAGCACACATGAGCTCAGAGGGAGCGCGTTCTAAGCTCAAGTGAGTTCCCTGAGCACAGATTGCAGGCGGGAATGGAACGTGCGGGCGCTTCTCGGGGACGGAGAACGTCCGGACGTATCCGAGGCCCGAGACCACGAGGAAGCCGCGCTCGCACAGGACGGAGAGGGCGGCGGTCATCGTTCGGCGGGTGCAGCAGTGCGTCGCTGCAAGGTCCGTGATCGTCGACGAAGCTGTTTCCAGCGCGGCGAGGTAGAGCAGGGTCGCTCTGGTTGTGGCGTTCGGGAGAGATCGCATCACATCGGCGGAGAGGCACCATTCCCTCATCGGCGGGAACCCTCGTCGATCTGGCGCCGGATTGTGTCTGCCACATTCCCCGCGAAGGCGGCTCCCTGGAGGATCGCGCTCGACACGATCAAACCCACGAGAACGGCGAGATAGAGAAGCCCCAGCAGGATCGCCAGGGCGACAGGGAACAGCACGATCACTAGTAGGATGGTTCCAACTGTCCAGAGTAATTCGATCACGCCGAGGGATCCTTTCCTGAAGCAGCGTCACGTCGGGCTACAAGCTCGGCTTCGGTGCGGGGCATCAACCCGAGCAGGGACACGTCCAACGGCCGAACCGCCATCGCAAGGCGGTAGTGAAACCCGTCGGGCTGAATCTCACCGTGGCCGGACCAGGTCTTGATCTCGAGCAGGCCGAAGCCCGCAAGCATCGCCAGGGATGAACGTACGGTTCGCTCGGACAACCGCAGCATCCTTTGCAGATCGGAAACCGGACAACTCCCGCCGGGCGCGCCCGAGCATCGGACGAAGAGTTCCTGCCAGACCAGAACGGCCGGCCGAGGAAGAACGCCCATGATTTGCTCGCGGGTTAAAAAAACTCGATCATCCATCCTTGTTGTTCTTTCAAAAAAAAGCCCGAGCGTGAACCACTCGGGCAGAGTTGGCACGCACTGGGGCTACCTGAACGCTGACGGAACGGATGTCGTCGCGAGGCGGTCGAGCCCTTCGCCCCCGAAGGCGTCCTCGCCGTCGTCAAACGGATCGGGTTCGGAGCCGTCCGGGGTCGAAGGCTTCTGGAACTCCATCGAGTCCGGGTTGTGATACGCGTCGTCGTTATGACGGGCCGGCGGATCAGGAACCACTTGCTGCGCGGCCGGGCAGGTCCGGGTATGGGCCGACCCGTCGGGAGCGTGGCAACTCGGGCACTTCGCGCCGGTGCTGTTCACGACGCGGGGCTTCCCGGCGGGGGCCGTTGGCGCAGCGGGTCGAGACGGATGCGCCGGTCTTTGCGAGGGAGTGGAGACGGGGACGCTGACCGGGGCGGAAGCCCGAGGCTGCGGCTGTTCGACTTCGATCCGCAGCGCGTCGTTCGGGCTGCGTGGCTCGATGGCGGGGTTCACCCACGGATCACTTGCTCCAGCGAGCGCCGCCACCGCGCCGCCTTCTTCGACGTCCTGCGTGAACACGGATGAAGTCCCCGTGGTCAGCAGCACCGCCTGGACCAGGGCCCGCTTGTCCGCCATCTTCAAGATCGTGTTCAGCAGATCGTGCTGGTCCGGGTTCGGAACCTCGCCCGTGTTCTGATCGAGGATCCCCCGGTCGTTGTGCCGGAAGTTCGCCCCGCACCCACCGTTCCGCTTGTTGCAGTACCACCCCTTCGGATCGTTCGGGCGGTCGCGGTCCGCGAAGGTCGAGCGGCTGATGCTGTCCTTCGCCCCGCACGACGGGCAGGTTCGGCCAGCTCGACGCCACCGATACTTGCGCTCCCAGGACGTGGCAGCTCCGGCGCCGGATCCGATCACCGGCGCGGTCATGCATCCGGAGTGCATGTGACACTCGGAGATCACGGTCACGGCCGGATCCTCAACCCCGTCGCCCCACTTGATCTCGTGCCGGAACTCAGGAACGAGATTGTAGATTCGACAGAGGGTTTCGGCGCCCGCCTTCATCAAGCAGGGCTTCGAGACTCCGGGGATCTCGCCCCAGTCCACGCCCTTCTCCAGCAAGGTCCGCTGGAGGATCTGAATTCGCTTCCTGCCGCGGAGAAGCATCTCCACGCGGGCGTTGAACTGGTCGTCCGAGAGGGACGCCAGGGCGATCATCCCGTCAGCGTAACTGGCGGGCGTGGGGCTGTCGGTCGGGGCAAGCATCGCGCCCGCCTGTTCGACGGGGGCGAGAGCGGTTTCCGGGTTGCTCATAGGGAAGTCCTTTCAACTATAGTATATCAGAGATAGCAGGGGGAGTCGCAAAAAGGGATCATGGTATACTCTAAAGGAAAGGCCCTCTCGCAGAGGGGCGGAACGGCTCATGAACAAGATTCTGGGGATCATCGGATCGTTGACTGGGGCGGGGCGCGGCATCGGCGGGGGTGTCGGAACGTCGGTGGCGGCCGATCTGCTGGGGGATGTCCTCGGCTCGGTGCTGCGAGCTTCCAGCGCCGGCGCCGCCGGGAAGGTCTTCACGAGGGCGCTTCGATCCGAGTTCCGCAAGGACCTCGCGAACCGGGACGCGGTAGCGGAAGCACTGGCGGCAGCATCGGCGGCAGCTGCGGACCCGGCGCAGAGCAACGACGCGGCGGCGGAGATCGTGGGGAAGGCCCTCGGCGCGATCACCGGCATCATCGTCTCCGACCCGAAGTAGGCTGCGGGGGATGAGAGCCATCACGCAGCTGGTCATCCATCATTCGGCAAGCCCGACGGGGAGTGTCGAGACGATCACCCGCGATCACGTGGCGCGGGGATTCGAGACCATCGGATACCACAACGTCATCGGCAACGGTCGCCCTCTCCCCGACGGCCATATCTCCGCCGGTCGTCCGCACGAGAAGATCGGCGCGGGGGTGTTCGGCGCGAACTCCGGCAAGCTCCAGGTGTGTCTGATCGGCAACTTCGCTCGGACTGATGAAGGCTACGCCGGCCCGCCCACGGAGAAGCAGCTCGACTCGCTGGGGCACTGGATCCTGACGAACCTCAAGAGATACGGCATCCGGTCCAGCGAAATCTACGGGCACAGGGAAGTCGCGCTCGCCGGACACGGGACACTGTGCCCAGGGGTCGGAGACAAAACGCTGCGCGAGATCAGGCGTTGGGCGCTGGGGATGCAGAGGGACGGAACCCAGTGCACGCTCTCCGCGTGGCTGCACGAGAAGATCGGTAGGGATCTTCTCTAGTGCCACTTGATTGTTACTTGATCGTCACTTGATGGCGAGCGGGAACGAAAGGGCCAGGGCGACCCACAGACGCCCTGGCTTCATCGCTTGCGCTTCGCGTTTTGCCGGCGACCCGTCTCGGCGTCCTGCTCCCATTTTTGGAGCCGCCCCATGATTGCTGAGATGGCTTTGAGCGGGGTCTTCTCGTGTCGCCTGATCACGTCGGCGCACCACCGGAGTTCGTTGGCGCGCATATCGGCTGTTCGGGGACGCCCCCCAGGCTTGCGGGTTTGCAGGAACGCCTCGATCTCTGCACGCAGGTAAAGCCGCGGCCAGCCGTGATGTGTCGGATCGTGGAAATCCGTCAACGCTCGCTCCAGCAGGCCCTTCCGGAGCCATGCGTTCACCGTGTGGCACGTCACTCCTGCCATTTCCTCGATCTCTGCCCGGGTCACGTAAACCGCAG
>SXGS01715616.1_pt1 | contig 19845 bp, 17 predicted proteins | sample 3174681 | NCBI WGS metagenome assembly SXGS01 (sample SAMN11356861, study PRJNA531348) | freshwater metagenome | isolation source: freshwater sample F1-80 | place: China: Fuxian Lake, Yuxi | collected 2017-12-25 | reverse complement strand
CCCTCCGCCCCCGCCTCCGGCCAGTCATCCTTCAGGCCAAGCACGGGGATTAGAGCGCCCAATCGGCCAAGTTATGTCGCCGAGGGCGGCAGCCGGTGGCCTACAAGAAGGAAGCGGTCAAGGCCGGATGGGGCCCACTGTAAAACCAACGAAAGCACAGCGGACTGGTGGTAGCTCATGGCGAGGCTTGATCCAATGGGGAGGCATCTTAATTACCATTGGTTGCCTCATCTGGAACTTCTTCCTCTCGTCGGACTCAGGCGCGGAACACCTCATTAAAAAATCCATGGAGGAAACCTTATCTGAAGAGCCGGCCATCGCCAAACCCGTGGTCGTAACCAACTTGATCCTCCATGATGGGCCGGACAGCGGCCGGACAGGAACCGCTATTATCTCTACTGGTGGCAGAACCGTCTCCGTCCAATTTACCGCCAAAATCACTCACACCCGCGGGAACGTGGAGGCCGCATGGGAGATGGCCGCAACGGAGGTGGCGAAATTGGCACCGTAACCGAAACCTCCCTTTGCCGCCGCGCAAATGCTCCAACCAAAACCAAAACCCATCATGAAACAAACCACCATCGCATTGCTCGTCATTCCACTCCTCCTTCTTGCGGCCTGCTCACCGAGGCTTGATGGCAGCTATACATCGACCTTCACGTCTTTCGGTGGGCAGCAGGCGCAGCGTCACATGGACTTCAACGCCGCTGGCAGCGTCGTCTGGACCAGCATGTATAACCAGCGCACCCGCGGGACATACGTTATCCAAGGAACCAAAGTAACTCTCACCTTTCCTAACGAAAAGGTCGAACTGGTCCGCGAGGGGGATGTCCTTATGCGCGGCAATGAGCGTTACTTGCGCAGGTAATCTCCATTGAGGAGCCACTCCAAACCCACCATGAAACAATACTACTACGCTGACGGACAGAATCAGGTTCAAGGGCCGGTTTCGGGCAGGCAACTCGTGGACATGGCCAACACCCGGGCGATCACGCCAGAAACGCAGGTGGTTCCCGCAGGGGAAGCCCAATGGCGGCCGCTCAGCCAGTTCCGGCAACAGACGGGTTCGGCCACGCCACCCATTAATCCTGCGGCACAGGAGTTTTACGTGCATCAAAGCGGGCAGACCTTGGGACCCTACTCCGCCAACCAGTTGGAGCAGATGCGCTCCCACAATGCGTTTCATCCGCAAGCCCAGGTTGGCCGCGGAGGAATGGAAAAGTGGGTGCCGATGGCCTCTTTCGCCGGCGGGGCCATTCTGGGGTTTCTCGCCGCCACGTTCTTGCGTCCGAACCAGGCCGGACACACGGCGCATTACTCCTATGATTTCGGTGATGGCGAAACCTACGACGCGGTCTATCTGGACACGGACGGAGACGGCATCATTGATGCAGTGGCGATCGACACCAATCACGATGGGCGGCCAGACTTAGTGGGACTAGATACCGATGGCGATGGGCGGATTGATGTCGTCGGCCGGGATGTTGATCACGACGGGCAGGTGGATGTGGTGGGGGTGGACTCCAACCACGACGGCCGCATTGACGTGGTCGGTGCCGATTCCAACGGGGACGGCACGATTGATTTGGTCGCAGCGGACAGCAACTACGATGGGACGGTGGATCTGGTCGCCGCCGACACGAACCACGATGGCAGTTTTGATGTAGCCGCAGCCGATACTAACTACGATGGAGTAGCCGACATCGCCGCAGCCGACACCGATGCCAGTGGGGATACTGATTTTTTGTCTGATTTGTTTGGTTGAACCAGTCTGCGGCATGAGGGGAGCGGCCCAACGCCCCTGATCAGACCCAAAGGTGGAGGTTCGCCGCTGTTCGGGAGTGCGATAGCCTGCGAGGAACCCGCGCCGCACCCCCGTCCCGTAGGGACACCGGAGAATAGCCCGGCGTTTCAACGCCGGGATGCGCGCCCGCCCGGCATCCGCCCCGCAGGGACGGGTGAAGCACCTCGGGTGGAACCGTTCAGCTGCCCCTCCGGGGCTTCGTTGATTGGCTCCGTGGACTCACGGCTCAGTAGTTTTCGACTTGTTGTCGGCCTCAGGGAAGCCTCACGTTCCAAACCGCATGTCACCCCTTGCCCGCACTGGCCGCCGTCACTTCCTTCGCCCCGGGCCGTTCCCGTCGCTGGCGCGCGCCTTCAGCCTGCTGCTGGCGCTCTTCGCTCTCGGTGCTTCCACCGCTCACGCGTGGGGACCACACGGCGAAATTGTCCAAGCCGCCCTCGCGACCCTCGGCCCGGGTGACCCCTTGAAAGCCAGCTTGAGAACCAACGCCAACCTGCTCGTGAAATACGTCTGGATGGCCGACTGGCGAGGACAGCTCCAGCTGGGCCGGACGGAAACATTTTACACGGATGACTACCTGCTTTTCCCGACAGTAACCAATCACTCCTCCCACATCTGTCCCGAAGTCAGGCAAACCTACGCACCGCATTTTCACCGGGCATTGCAGGCACTGCGCACAGAATCTTCCCGCGAAGCGGCCCGGTGGATAGGCTCGCTGCTGCATTTCGTGACCGACACCGGCTCGCCGCCCCACGCACTGGGAATCCAGGGGCCGGTGCATTCCAAGATGGAGAATTGGCTCGATGCAAAACTCATTCTCCTGCCCGGTTACCAGCCACGCCTGCTCGGCACCAACGACAGCTCCGGCGAAACCGGCTTGCTCCAGCGCATGGACGGGCTGATCGAGTATTCCAAGGAACGCGCCCTCCGCTGTCGCGCCGATGTGGTGGCGGACCGCCGGCCGCCGGTCGAACCCGTCGTCTTGGAGTCCGCGCTGGAAACCGCCCGCGTCGTCGCCGATCTGCTCCACACTCTGGGCACGCTCGCGCAATCCCGGGAGCAGGGCGCGTCGCTCACGGGCGTCGTCATTCGCCCGCAACTGCAATCCCCGGAACTCGCCAAAGTGCCCGCCAAGATCGTCCTCCTCGGCACTAAGTTCTCCACCCTCACGGACGCCGCCGGAGGCTTCGCCTTCCATCATCTACCGGCGGACAAATACGAGGTCGTCGCCTCCGTCCCCGGCCGGGTGACCGAAGCGACGCCGGTCAACTTGCCGCCGAACGGCACTGTGCGCCTCGAGACAATCAACCTGACGGAGGTCGGCGCTGGCAATCTGCTGCGCAATCCGAGTTTCCAACTGCGCTGGGTTACGCCGAATCAGGCGGATGGCTGGACACTGACCTGGCGACCGGGCCGTCCCGTAAACGCCAAAGGGCCGAAGGACTGGGACGGCGAATGGATTCCCCTCCAAAATGGCGTCACCTATCAACTCGCCGCCCAATGGAAAGCCAACGGTTCGGAAGATCCCCACCGCAGCGTTGCCTTGCGAACCAAGGGCCGCACCAACGACAGCCCAACCGTCACTCACCCCGCCGCCGCCACCCCGACAAACCGTCTGGTCACCATCACCGGCTCGGAGGAATTGGCCTGGGTGACCGTGTCCGTGCGCGGTTTGCAACCGCCATGGGAACTCCTCGATTCGGTCACCTTCAAGCCCGTCGCCAGCCCGGCCGAAAGGCCGAAATCATCCGTCGCCGCCCCACCCAAGCATCCCAACATCGTGGTCATTCTGGCGGATGACCTGGGCTGGATGGACCTGCATTGTCAGGGCAACCCGCTGCTCGACACGCCGCATCTTGATCGTTTGGCGAAACAGGGCATGCGATTTACCGACGCTTATGCCGCCACGCCGGTTTGCACCCCCACGCGCGCGGCCATGATGACGGGTAAGTCTCCCGCGCGACTGGGCATCACCAATCACGCCCCAGGGCATCGGCCGGGATTCGCGCCGAAAGGACGAGACCTGGCTGAGGCGGAGAATCTGACCTATCTGCCGCTGGGCGAAGTCACCATCGCGGAGCGGCTCCAGAAAGCCGGCTATGCGACGGGGTTCATCGGCAAGTGGCATCTTTCCGACCGGAAAGGCGCCGATGAGAAGGGGCCGTGGGAGCTGCAACTGCGCCCGGAGCACCAGGGGTTTGATCTGAATATTGGCGGCTGCAACCGGGGCGGACCGCCCAGTTTTTTCGAGCCTTACGGGATTCCCAACATCCCACCTCGAAGCAAAGGGGAATACCTGCCCGAGCGTCTCGCAGACGAGTGCATTTCCTTTCTGCGCACCAACCAGACCAAGCCCTTCTTCCTCTGCTGGTGGGATTACTCTGTTCATTATCCCATCCAGGCTCCTGAGCACTTGATCCAAAAATACCGGCAGCGGACCGGCATCAAGGATCCCGCCTACGCCGCCATGATCGAGGGCATGGACAGCGCGATCGGCCGGGTGCTGCAGGAACTGGATTCGCTCGGGCTGGCCACCAACACGCTCGTCCTCTTCACGTCAGATAACGGCTCGCTCTTTGGCAATGAACCTCTGCGCGCGAACAAAGGCTTCCTTTATGAAGGCGGCATCCGCGTTCCCTGGATCGTGCGCTGGCCCGGCGTGGTGAAACCCGGCTCCACTTGTGCCGTCCCGGTCATCACCACCGATACCTATCCCACCCTGCTGGCCGCTGCCGGACTCAAGCCACTTCCCGCAGAATCGCCCGATGGCGAAAGTCTGCTGCCGCTGCTGCGACAAACCGGCTCGCTCCAGCGCAATGCCCTCTACTTCCACTATCCCAATTACGCCTTTCACCAGCGCAACCGCTTGGGCGGTGCCGTCCGAGAAGGTGACTTCAAGCTGATCCGGAATTACGATGATGACTCGCTGGAGCTTTACGATCTTGCGGCCGACCTCGGCGAGACGCGCAACCTCTCTGCGACCAATCCCGAGATTACTCAACGGCTAAAAACTCAACTCGCTTCGTGGCTGAAGTCGTCCGGCGCTCGGATGCCCGCTCCCGTTTCCTCCAAGCCATGAGAATTGCCTTCACAGGCGTCTTCTCCAGCCTACTCATTGCCACTGTATTTGCCGCAACTACAGAACCAGAGAAGCGAGCGCTCCGGCCGAACATCATCCTCTCCCTAAACCGCGGAGCGTCCAGAAAGCAATTTCCGATCATCAAACAATATGAAACAAATCAGCAACCTCTCACTCCTACGTGCGATCGCCCGGTTCCTGCCTCGGAGGTCGTTGCGCTGTCTTGCGGGGGCCGCGCTGGGACTCGCCGCGGGATCGGTGGCTCACGGGGCGGTGGATACGCTTCAGGGCTACGCGGGATCGTTGAACGGAAACGGACAGGGGTCCGCGTCCGACGGCATCGCCTGGACGTCCAACTGGAAAGGATCCCCGGACATCACCGGGACGGCGGCTGGAGCTGCGACCCCCGGTGGCGTGCACCGGTCGATGGTCCGGAGTTTCACCGCGAAGTCTTCCGGGCATTTATGGATCCGGTTCAACACCCGTTCGACCGACACTACAAGCAATGGGTATTACGGCATCAAGTTCCTGTCGCTCGACTCGTCCGGTCGCACGTTCTATCTCGGCAAATGGTATAATCAAGACCGACTCATCCTGGAGTATCCGGGTCAGGTCAACTACGCGGCGCCCAGTCCGCCGGTCAACGCCTACGCGGGTCAGACCAACGCGCTCTGGGCGCATGTGGATTTCACGCAGGGCACCTACGGGACCTGGCAGGTGTGGATCGGGGACCCGGCTACGTTCCGGAAGGCCTCGCCCACGGCGTCGGGCAACCTGCTCGGCACCTCGACCTTCAGTCAGGCCCAGTTGGAAGGAAACGTCACGGCCACGTTCTGGAGTTTCTCCGTTCAAACGAACGAGCCGCTGTTCGCCGCGTTTGTCGAGACGCCGGGAATTTCGCCGAACGGCGGTAAGCATACGAAATCGGTCTCGGTGACGCTTTCGACCGGCACGGCGGGAGCGACGAACTACTACACGCTTAACGGCAGTGACCCGACCGAAGCCTCCACCCCATACGGAGGGGTGTTCACGCTGACGTCGAACGCGACGGTCAAGGTCCGCGGCTACAAGGCGGGCCTGAATCCCAGCCCGATCGCGACCGCCGCCTTCACGCTCGTGCGCTGATAGGAAATTTTCTTATCAATTCACGAAGTTCGACAACAGCGCGATGGCGCGCAATGGATCGTTTGACGCTCGATTGTCGCGTCAAATGTGTGAGGTCAAGACAGACCCAAGGTGGCTACCATCGCAGTCGGCGCTACTAAAGATGCCCGGGAACATGAAGAATTTCACTCTGCACAGCTTGTTCGAGTGAAGTCATTGGAACGCCCTCGGGACGGGGCAATTTCGTGTGTAATGCGCGGGACCCCGGCGGAATGATTTTGTGAGGGGGAAGTGGTTCCATCACCCAAGGAGGCGCGAACGAAAAACACCATGCTTCACGAAGCTTGAGCATCGTGTTCAACGCGGCATTCTTCGATCGCACCCAGCTAAATTTCTCCGCGTAAAGCGTGCTGGACTCCTGAAGTCTATCCAAATCGCCATCAAAAAAGCAAAGAGTCTCAGGGAGGACGAATCACTCATGCGGTTGTAAAAAGTCCTCGGATTGCTTCTTTGGCCAGCGCCGAGGTGGGTATTCACCGGTTCGGTTGGGTCGCTTGGCGGTGGCGGACGCCGCCCAACTGCTTCAGCCAGGCGTTCATGTGGGCGCGTTCGGAGATCAGCGTGCTCGCCCGCTTCTCGTGTTTGGCCTGCTCGTAGTGGGCGAAATACTGCCGGACATACTCGTTGAGCTTCGGCGTCTGGCCCAAGGTGGGAAGGCTCTTGTCCTCCCGCTGGGTGAGCAATCGTCGCAGTGCGGCCTGGGCCTCGGCGACTGTGCCCGCCTTCTCCAGCGGGACGCGCACACTTTGGTGATGCCGGTGCCCAGCTCGGGAACGGCCACGCGGGCGTAGTAGCGTCCGTTGCGGACCCACAGGCCGCGCACGGGATGCTTGCGAGCATCGAGAACTTTTTGATACGCTCCCCGGCGATATGGGCGCTTGCTTATGCTTATCATGGGTCCGACGGGGTGCCGGGGTTTCCCGGCGTTGCAGCAAGTTGGATGACGTTACAGTGGCACAACAAGTGGCACAGCGTCAACCGGTGCGGCCAATTAAGTTCGCAAGTCATTCATAATCAATCGTGGGCACGTGGCGGAATGGCAGACGCGCTGGACTTAGGATCCAGTGGAGCAATCCGTGCAGGTTCAAGTCCTGTCGTGCCCACCACTGCCTTGTTGCTTCACGGTTTGTGATTCCCAAGCAGCCAGCCCGCATGCCGCTTCGTCGAACGCTCCGCCGCCCCGCCTGCCTTGCTTCGGCTTGTCCACCGGAGTATCAATCCCGCCCATGACCATCGGCGTCCCCAGGGAAATCAAGGCCCAGGAAAACCGCGTAGCCCTCCTGCCCTCGGCGGCTTACCAACTCATCAAGCGCGGACACCAGGTCATCGTCGAGCGCGGCGCGGGGGCTGGCTCCGGTTATCCAGACGCCAACTACGAGCAGGCCGGCGCGATTCTCGCGGGTGAACACTCCGAGGTCTTCGCACGCGCCGACTTGATCGTGAAGGTCAAGGAGCCGCTCCTCGCCGAGTATCCACTGCTCCGCCCTGGCCAGCTGCTCTTCACCTACCTCCACCTCGCTGCGAACCGTGAGCTGACCGACTCCCTGCTCAAGTCCGGCGCGACGTGCATCGCCTACGAGACCATCGAGGTCAACCGCCGCTTGCCGCTGCTCGAACCCATGAGCGAAATCGCCGGGCGCATGAGCGTGCTTGTGGGCGGCTATTTCCTCGCCACGCACTGCGGCGGCAATGGCGTGCTGCTCGGCGGCGTGCCGGGAGTTTTGCCGGGTCGCGTCGTCGTCATCGGCGGCGGCGCGGCGGGCGTCAACGCCGCGCGCATGGCGCAGGGCCTCGGCGCGGACGTGACCATCCTCGAAGTGGATTTGGAACGGATGCGCTTCCTCGACATCACGCTGCACACCGCGCACACACTCTACTCGAACGAGGCGCACCTCATGGAACTCCTCCCCACCGTGGACCTCCTCATCGGCGCGGTGCTCGTGCCCGGCGCGAAGGCCCCGAAGCTCATCCGTCGCGAGATGCTCCGCCAGATGCGCCCCGGCAGCGTGCTCGTGGACATCGCCATAGATCAGGGCGGCTGTGCCGAAACTTCTCGTCCCACCACGCACCACGACCCCGTCTTTACCGAGGAAGGCGTGCTCCACTACTGCGTCGCGAACATGCCCGCCGCCTACGCCCGCACCGCCACACAGGCGCTCACCAACGTCACCTACCGCTACATCGAACAGCTCGCCGACCTCGGCCTCGCGGACGCCTGCCAGCGCCAGCCCGCGCTCCTCGGCGGCATCAATGTCCAAGCCGGCAAGCTCACCTGTCGCGCCGTGGCGGACGCGCATGGGCTGCCGTTCAATCCGCCAGCGGTTTGAACGGCAGCCGAACTCGAACAAATCGAGTTGTGCCAACGGATGACGCGAATGACGCGGATGAATACAGGCAACGTGCCCGATCAACGACTTTTCCATCCGCGTGATCCGCGTGATCTGCGGGCAATTCCTCAGTCAAACTTGAAACTTCCCTCGCGCCGCCCGTGTCCTATCTTCCGTAACGCAGCCCGAGCTTCATTCGTAACGACCGGCTGCCGCGAACAGCACCTCAGCACATCTGACCTATGATAATGGCGGACATCCTCAAAATCTTCCTCCTCATCCTCGGAGGCCTGCTCATCTTCCTCTCCTACTGGCTCGCGGCGGAAGCGCTGTTCCCCGCCCTGGTCGAGCGTGCGCGGGATCAATACCGGCGGCCCTACAAACTCACCTTTGCCGGCCTCGCCATGGCCGCACCGGTGCTCGCCTTGGCCTTCGCCTGCACCAAGCTCAACAACCCTTTGATGAACATCGTCTCCCTGTTCCTCCTGGGCATCGTGCTGTTTGGCGGCCTCGCTGGCTCCGCTGGTTTCGCCAAGCGCATCGGCGCTGGACTGCCCTCGCCGCTCGACGAAGCCCAGCCGTGGCGGCGTGTCCTGCGCGGCGGCATCGTGCTCACGCTGACTTTTCTGCTGCCCTTTATTGGTTGGTTGGGCCTGAGCATCTGGACGCTCGTGAGCGGCTTCGCCGCGTTCGTCTTCGCCATCCGCGAGTCGAAGGCGGCGAACCCAGCTGTTCCTGCACAGCCCACGACTGAATCGCCCGCCGTCCCCGCTGCTGCGTGAACTTTCGCTCACACCATGTCTCTGGGCTGAAAGCCCGCAATGTGAAAGCCCGGGCTGGAGCCGAGCACGGCGAGGCGGAGGCCCGGGTTTCCATGCGCAATGGCCCGCAAGCCCTGAAGGGGCGCAACTTGGCGCTTCGTCCGCGCCCGATGGTTTCGCCCTTTGAGGGCTTGGAAATTTTAAGAGCCGGCTTTCCTGGTGCTTCGCTCGCTCCACTTGCTTAACCCCTGGCTTTCACAGCGCAGGCTTCCAGCCCTTCACTTCCACCATGAACTTCTCCCGCCGCCATTTCCTCCAGACCGGCTCCACCGCCTCGCTCGCCGCCGTCGCGGTCGGCTGCGACAAGCTCGAAGTCCCCGACGCCCTCCGCATCGGACCGCGCGCGGTCGCGCCGCCGGACGGCCCGTTCGCCACGCCGACTGGCAAGGACATTGACCTCGTCTCGCAGGCGTTGAACCGCCTCACCTTCGGCGCGCGCCCGTGGGACTACCAGCGCACGCGCAAGCTCGGCATGACCGAGGAAGCCGCCTTCGCCGCGTTCCTCGACCAGCAGCTTGCGCCCGAGAAGATTGACGATCCGAACTGCGAGAACGCCACCCGCCGCTTCGAGTTGCTCCACGAGCCGCTCGGCGAACTCTTCGAGTATCAGGACAAGCACCTGCTCGATGCGCTCGTCCGCAGCACCGTGTTGCGCGCCGTCTTCACCGAGCGCCAGCTCTACGAGGTGATGGTCAACTTCTGGAGCGACCACTTCAACATTGACCCCTCCAAGGGCGACGCGAAGTGGCTCAAGGTCGCCGACGACCGCGACGTCATCCGCGCCCACGCGCTCGGCAAGTTCCCCGCCATGCTCCGCGCCTCCGCGCTCAGTCCCGCGATGCTCTGGTATCTCGATGGTCGCGTGAACAAGAAGGCGAACGACGCCGACAAGCCCAACGAAAACTCCGCGCGCGAGCTGCTGGAGCTGCACACCCTCGGCGTCCACGGCGGCTACTCGCAGAAGGACGTGATGGAAGTCGCCCGCTGCCTCACCGGCTGGGGCGTGCAGGAGGTTGGCCGCTCGAAGCTCAACCTCGGCTCGGTCGAGTTCAAACCCTACCAGCACGACCGCGGCGAGAAGGTCGTCCTCGGCCACGTCATCCCGGGGATTCCGAAGAAGGCCAACGCGGCGGAAATCGAGAAGCTGGGCCGCGCCGAGCTGGACACCGTGCTCGGCATCATCGGCCTGCACCCGTCCACCGCGAAGTTCATCGCCACCAAACTCTGCCAGCGCTTCATCGCGGACGCCCCGCCCGCCGCCGCCGTCAGCGCGGTCGCGGAGCAGTTCATCGCGTCCGGCGGCGACATCCCGGGCACGCTGCGCGCCCTCTTCGCCACCGACGCCTTCCTCACCACGCGCGGCAACAAGCTCAAGCGCCCGTTCCACTACATCGTCTCCACGCTGCGCGCCACGCACGCGACCACCGACGCGGGCAGCGCGATTCAGGACTACCTCCTGCGCATGGGCCACGCGCCCTTCCACTACCCGACGCCCGACGGCTACCCCGAAGAAGCCGCGCCGTGGCTAGGCACGCTGCTCTGGCGCTGGAACTTCGCCGTCGCCCTGACCAAGAACGAACTCGGCAACGCAACCAAACTCGACGCCGACAAGCTCCGCGCCAGCTTCGCGACCGAGGAAAACCAGATGGCCCACTTCCTCGGCCGCGCTCCGACCGCCGACGAAGTCACCGCGTGCAAAGAATCCGGTGCCCCGCTCGCGCTGCTGCTGGCGTCACCAAGTTTTCAGAAGTGCTGACCAGGATGAGCAAGGAAGTCATTTATAAGGAGAGCAGGAAGGCAGGAGAAACTGCCCTTCGTGCCGCCGCCGATTTCTTCCTGCTCTCCTAATAAAACTCCCCCGCCGGCCCAAGCCTTTCCTCGCCCATGAGCACCCAAACCTCCATCACCGGCAACGGCGACAATCTCAAGACGCTCGTCGTCGTCTTCCTGCGCGGCGGCGCGGACGGCTTGAACATGGTCGCGCCCGCGCACGACCCCGGCTATCACAACGCCCGTCCCCGCATCGCCATCAAGGACACGGACACCGGCGCTGCGAAGCTCGACGGCAGTTTCGTCCTCAACCCGCTGCTCAAGGACCTCGCCACGCCCTACCACGACAACGCGCTCGCGGTGGTCCACGCCGTCGGCTCCGAGGACGCCACGCGGTCGCACTTCGAGGCGCAGGACTTGATGGAGCGCGCGGGCGACGTGGCCGGCGGCTGGCTGGGGCGCTACCTGCGCTTCCGTGGCGCGACGACCACCGGCGCACTCTCGGCCATCGCCGTGAGCCGCGCGTTGCCCGAGAGCCTGCGCGGTGCGCCTTCCGCCACGGTGATGCGGTCGCTGGAGGATTTCACGCTGGGCAAAGGCGGCGGCCCACTCCAAGCCAGCTTGGAAAAACTCTACGCGAAGGAACACGACGCCCTCGGCAACTCCGCCCGCGACACACTCAAAGCCTTGAGCCGCATCGAGGACTTACGCAACGCCACTTACGCCCCGGCCCACGGCGCGAACTACGAGCGCGACGATTTTTCGCAAGGCATGAAGCAGGTCGCGCGGCTCATCAAGGCGCGCGTCGGCCTCGAAGCCGTGTCGCTCGACATCGGCGGCTGGGACTCGCACATCACGCAGAGCGCCATCATGGACCCGCAGATGCGCAAGCTGAACACCGGCCTGAGCGCCTTCTACCGCGACTTGGGCAAGACGATGGAGCACGTCACCGTCGTGGTGCTGACGGAGTTCGGCCGGCGGCTGGCGGAGAACTCCGCCTTCGGCACGGACCACGGGCGCGGCAGCGTGATGTTCCTGATGGGCGGCGGCGTGAAGGGCGGCCGCGTGCTGACGAAGTGGCCCGGCCTGACCAAAGACGTGCTCGAAGGCCCCGGCGACGTGCCCGTGACCATCAACTACCGCGATGTCCTCGCGCCCATCCTGCAGCGGCATCATCCGAAAGTGGATTTGGCGAAGGTGTTCCCGGATTACGAACTGAAGCCGCAGGTGGTTTACGGCTGAATCCAAGCGCGAACCCGCATGAACACCCTCGTCGTCATCTTAGTCGCCGGCGGCGCGCTCGGCATCCTCGTCTGGCTCATTGCGTCCGCGATGAGCGCCAGTCACACGGGCTCTTCTGACAGTTCCACACACCCCACCGACCTCGGCAACGGCACCAACCATTCACACGACAGCTCCGACTCCGGCGGCAGTGACGGGGGCGGGGGCGATGGCGGCGGAGGCGATTGAACTGGCTGGGCGCAGCAGCGTTGCCTCCGCGAACGGCTTGGCGGATGCTTTCCACAGTTTGCGATGCTGACTTACGAAGAAGCCCTGGCCCACGTCCTTGCCGCGATGCCGCCGGCCAAGCCGGTGGAAGTTCCCGTGGCGGAAGCTGCCGGGCGCTTTCTCACCGAATCCGTCTCCTCTCCGCTCGCCCTCCCGCCATTCGACAACTCCGCGATGGACGGCTATGCCGTGCGCGCGGCGGATGTGGCTTCCGCCGGCACTGATAAACCGGTCGCGCTGCGGCTGGTCGGACAAGTAGGCGCGGGGCAAGTCTTCAAGGGCAGCGTGGGCGTGCAGACCTGTGTGCGGCTTTTCACCGGCACACCCCTGCCCGCCGGCGCGGACGCCGTGGTGATGCAGGAGGACACGCATGCGGACGGCGACACAGTGCAGGTGCTCGACCGCGCGCGGCCTTGGGAAAATGTCCGGCTGCGCGGCGAGGATGTGAAGTCCGGCGCGGTCATCGCGACTCCCGGCGTGCGACTGGGCGCGGGGCACTTGAACCTGCTCGCCGCCGTCGGCACCGCGAGCGTGCGGGTGGCGAAGCGTCCGCGCGTGGCACTCGTCTCGACGGGCAGCGAGCTGCGTCCGCCCGGCAAGCCGCTCGTGCCCGGCCAGATTTACGAGAGCAACCGCCCGATGCTCGCATCGCTGCTCGCCGAGTGCGGCGCGGAGGCGCTCCCGCTGCCGCTCGTGCCGGATACGCTCAATCGCACCCGCAGCGCGTTGCAACGTGCCTTCACGGAGTGCGATGCGGTGGTGACGACCGGCGGTGCGTCGGTGGGGCAACTGGACTTCGTGAAGGCGGCGTTCGCCGAGCTGGGCGGCAGCCAGGAGTTTTGGAAAGTCGCCCTCAAGCCTGGCAAGCCGTTCATCTTCGGCTCGCTGGCGGGGAAGTTCCTGTTCGGCCTGCCGGGCAATCCGGTGTCGGCCTATGTGACCTTCCTGCTGCTCGTGCGCCCGGCGCTGTTACGCTGGCAGGGCGCAAATGAGATCTCGCTACCATCGCATCCCGGCACGCTGGCCGAACCGCTCGTGAACCGCGGCGACCGCCGGCACTTCGTCCGCGTGCGGGTGGATGCCGAAGGTGTCGCCCACTCCGCTGGCACACAGGCGTCGCACATGCTGCACTCCCTCGCGGCGGCAAACGGTCTCGTGGACGTGCCGCCGGAGACGACGCTGGCGGCGGGCGCTGTGGTGCGCGTGCTGCGCTGTAGCGGCGGTCTGTAACCGCCGTTGGTAGGGGCTTTCCGCAAGACGTCGGTCACGGACCGCCGCTACAGTCAAACGACCGCTCAACTTGCCTTTCCAACTCCACAGACCGGGCAGTCCGCGCGCCGTGCGGTCTTCAGCCGGCGGAATTCCATCGTCCCCAAGTCCATCACGAGCCGAGTGCCGGCGAGCGGTTCGCCCAGGCCGGTGAGCAGCTTGACGACCTCCACCGCGCCGAGGCAACCGGCCACGCCGCTCACCGCGCCGAGGACGGGGAAGTGGCGTCGCCAGTCCGGCGGAATCTCCGGCACGAGGCATTGCAGGCAGCCGGTGCGGCCCGGGATGAACGTCGTGACGTGCGCCTCGAAGGCATACACAGCGCACTCGACCATCGGCTTGCGCGCGGCGACGACAGCGCGGTTCAGCGCGAGGCGCTCCTCAAACATCGGCGCGGCATCCACCACCACGTCAGCCTGCGCGACGAGCGCCGCGGCGTTGGTGTCGGAAATGTTCTCGGCGACCGCTGACACCTCAAGGCGCGGGTTCAAGTCACGCAGCCGGCGCACGATGCTTTCCATGCGCGGCTGCCCGATGCGGTCGTGAGTTTGGAGCAGTTGGCGGTTCAAATCGCCAGGGCGGAGGTTGCCTGCGTGAGCGAGCACGAGTCGGCCCACGCCGGCGGCGGCGAGTTGATAAGCCACGTTGCCGCCCAAGCCGCCGACGCGCGAGACGAGCACGGACGCGCCCTTGAGCTTGCGCTGCGCTGCCTCGCCGAAGCCCGGCAGCCACATCTGCCATTCGTAAATGGCGCGTTCCTCGGCGGTGAGTTCGGGCAGGCTCATGCGGCGAGTTTGGGATTGTGGCGGGCTTGCCGCAAGCTGGCGATGCGGCCGTCGCGCAACTGTGACTGCGTGCCTTGACTCGCTCCCAAGCGCTACCTACAGTTATGACCATGATTCGATGCACTTTCCGCGCGGTGCTGCTGCTGACGGCGGTGCTGGCGTTGCCGCAAGTATGTCCCGCGCCGCTGATTTACAAGCCGGGCGAGGGCTGGTCTTACGAGCCATACGGCAGCACGAGCAACTGGCAGAAGACCCGGGCCAAGGACCAACTCGAAGTCGCCGAGCAGGCCTTCGAGAAGAAAGACTACGATCTCGCGCTCAAGGCCGCCCGTCACACGGTGAAGAAATGGGAGCTTTCCGACTACGCGCCCAAGGCGCAGTTCCTCGTGGGCCGCAGCCTTGAGGAGCTTAAGAAGGACGAGGAGGCGTTCCAAGCCTACCAGACGCTGCTGGAGAAGTATCCCAAGGTGGAGAACTACCAGGAGGTGCTCAAGCGCCAGTTCGAGATCACCAACCGCTACCTCGGTGGACAGTGGTTCAAGCTCTGGGGCGTCGTCCCCTTCTTCCCGTCCATGGAGAAGACCTCGAAGATGTATGAGAAGGTCATCAAGAACGGGCCTTATAGCGACGTCGCCCCGCAGGCGCAGATGAACATCGGCGAAGCGCAGGAGAAGCAGAAGGAGTTCACCGGCGCGGTGAAGGCCTACGAGAAGGTCGCCGACAAATATCACGACCAGAAAGGCTATGCCGCCGACGCGCTCTTCAAGGCCGGCCAGACGCACCTCAAGCAGGCGCGCACCGCCGAATACGACCAGGGCATCGCCGCCAGAGCCATCGCGTCCTTCACCGACTTCATCTCGCTCTACCCGGAGGACAAGCGCGTGGCCGAGGCGCGCAAGAACATTGACACGCTGCGTTCCGAGCAGGCGCGCGGTGCCGTCGAGGTCGCAAAGTTCTACGAGAAGAAGCGGCAGTGGAGCGGCGCTCTGGTCTATTACAACGAGGTGCTCATCAAGGACCCGGACTCACCCCAGGCCGCCGACGCCAAGCGCCGCATCGAATTCCTCAAGACGCTGCCCGGCGTGAGCATCGAGCCAGCGAGGACCACCAACGCCGCGCCGGTCACGCCGGTCAACCCCAAGTGATCATATGCGCGCCCTGCTTTCTCTTGGCCTAGCCGCTGGACTGGTTTCCCTGACCGGCTGCGCGGGCTACAAGCTCGGTTCCACTGCGTCCTTTCCCTCAGGCCAGCACAGCATCCAGGTCGGCTTGATCCAGAACCAAACTCTGGAGCCGCGCCTCATCGAGGCCGTGAACAATGCGCTGCGCAAGCGCTTCCAGCAGGACGGCACCTACAAGCTCGACACCCGTGGGGAGTCCGATGTCGTCCTCACCGGCGTCATCACTCGCTTCGACCGCGCGCCCCTAAGCTTCCAGCCCGGCGACATCCTCACCGTGCGCGATTACGCGCTGGGCATGGCGGCGAAGATCACTGTGAAGGATCGGGGCACGGGCAAGCTCATCTTCGACCGCGAAGTCAGCGGCCGCACCACCATCCGCGCCGGCACAGACCTGGCCAGCGCCGAGCGGCAGGCCGTGCCGTTGCTCGCCGAGGACCTCGCGCGCAACGCGGCGTCGCTGATCGTGGATGGGAACTGGTAGGAGACGACGTGAGGGGTCTCTGACTTTCGAACGTCGGCTGAAGACCTGATCAGAGACTCCTCACGTCGTCTCCTACGCGGGTTGCTTCAGTATCCACTCCGCTGCAGCCTGGACATCGTCCACCACCACGGCGCGCGCCGCCTTGTCGCCGAGTTTGCTTTCCGTCTCCGCGCCGTAGCCCGTTCGCACGAGCATGCTCTGCTGCACGCCCGCGTTCCAACCGCACTCCAGGTCAATCACCTTGTCGCCGACCATGAAGCTGCGCGCGAGGTCCACCGCCAGGTCATCCCGCGCGGCAAAGAGAAACGCGGGGGAGGGCTTGCGCCCGACGCTCGGCTGCTCGGGTGCCTCCGGCGAATAGTAAATCTTGGTCAGCCGCACGCCCATCGGCGCGAGCATGTTGATCAGCCGCCGGTTCACCGCGTGCATGTCCTCCTCCGTGTAGTAGCCCCGCCCGATCCCCGACTGGTTCGTGACGATGATGAGGAGAAAGCCCGCGTCCTGGAGGCGCTCCAACGCCGGTCCCGTGCCGGGGATCAGCTCCAACTGCTCCGGGTCGCTCAGGTAGTGCTTGTCCACGTTGAGCGTCCCGTCCCGGTCGAGGAAGACGGCGCGCTTCATCCTTCGCGACGGAAGCTCTCCGCCAACTCCGCCGGTGAAACCGTCGCCGTGCCCACCTTTCCCACGACCACTCCCGCCGCGTGGTTGGAGAAGATCGCGGCCTCGACCGGCGACGCGCCTGCCGCCACGGCCAGCGTGAATGACGCGATGACTGTGTCGCCCGCGCCAGACACGTCGAAGACTTCGCGCGCCACGGTCGGGATGAGGAACGGCTTCTGTCCCCGCTGGCAAAGGAGCATTCCCAAGTCGCCCAGCGTGATGAGCAGCATCGCGGGGCTGAGTTCCATCAGGAGCGTCTCGGCGACGCGCATGAGATTCGTGTCCTTCAGCGGATCCGCGCAGCGCGTGCCATCGGAGATGCCGGTGAGTTCAAAGGCTTCGCGCCGGTTCGGTGTGAGCAGCGAAAGGCCCAGCAGGCTCAACTCGTGAACCGGCTTGGGATCGAGGCTCAACCACACGCCGCGCGCGCGGCAGAGCCGGTGGACGCCGTCGAGCAACGCCTGCGTCACGACGCCCTTGCCGTAGTCGCAGACGATCACGGCGTCCGCGCCGGGGAGACTCCGCTCGATGGTGGCGAGCAGCCGGCCCGTGTCGCGCTCGTCCACCGCGCCGCGCGTCTCGCGGTCCACGCGCACGATCTGCTGCTGGTGCGCGATGATGCGGGTCTTGACGCTCGTGGTGCGCGAAGAACTGGCGAGCAAGCCATCGCAGAGAATGTCCTGTTCACCGAGCAGCTTGCGGAGCTGACGCGCCGAGTCATCGCGGCCCACGTGGCCAAGCAGCTCCGTCTTCGCGCCGAGCGTGTGGACATTGCGCGCGACGTTCGCCGCGCCGCCGGGCATGAAGCTCTCGCGGTCGAACTCGACGACAGGCACGGGAGCCTCCGGCGAAATGCGCCCGACGTGGCCCCAGATGTATTGGTCGAGCATCACGTCGCCGACGACGAGCACGCGGGCCTTGGCGCAGCCGGCGATGAGTTCATCGAGCCGGCTTGGGGAGATGGCGGGCAACTTCATTGGCCTGAGCTTGCGTCGGGCTGAACGGCTTTCAATTCAAAAACGCCGTGAGCGGACTTGTGGCACTCGCTGAAGCCTGCTGCGCGCCGAGGCCGACTTCAAACGCCGTCCGGCCCGCCTCCACCGCCTGCTTGAACGCAACCGCCATCCGGTTCGCGTCGCTCGCGATGGCGATGGCGGTGTTGACCAGCACGGCGTCCGCGCCGAGTTCCATCGCCTCCGCCGCGTGGCTGGGCGCGCCGATGCCCGCGTCCACGACGACCGGCACGGTGGCCTGCTCGATGATGATGCGAAGCTGGTCGCGTGTCTGGAGGCCACGATTAGAGCCGATGGGCGAGCCGAGCGGCATGACAGTGGCGCAGCCGACTTCTTGCAGCCGTTTGGCCAGCACAGGATCGGCGTTGATGTAAGGCAGCACGGTGAAGCCCTCCTTCACGAGCACCTCGGCGGCCTTCAGCGTCTCGATGGGATCGGGCAGCAGGTAGCGCGGGTCGGGGTGGATTTCGAGCTTCACCCACTTAGGCAGGCCGGCAGCGACGGCGAGGCGAGCGAGGCGGATGGCTTCCTCGGCGTTCATCGCGCCGCTGGTGTTGGGCAGGAGCAGGTAGCGCTTCGGGTCAATGAACTCGAGGATGTTGGCGAACGGATCCTTCTGCCCGCTCAAGTCCGCGCGCCGCAACGCCACCGTGACCATCTCCGTGCCGCTGGCCGCCAGCGCGTCGCGCATCGCGACGGGCGAGGGAAATTTTCCGGTGCCAAGGATGAGCCGCGAGCGGAACTCACGGGCGGCGATGACCAATGGGCGGGACGCCAAATTCATGCACGGGGAAAGTAGGCGGCACAGCGCAGCGCGTCCAGCGCGGTCGGGGGCCGGTCACTTCCTCAGCGTGAGCATTACCTGCCGCACGTCCATCACGCTCTGGCCGGGGATCTCCAGCGCCCGCAACGTGAGCGCGCCGCGGCCCTGCTCCAGCTTGATCGTGCCGAGGGACAGCGGGCGGAACTCCTTCATCTTCGACTCGCCGGCCGGCCGGGGAATCGTGTCCTGGTTCGTGTAGAGCGGCGGGTCCCAGCCGGGCGCGACTTTGCCGGCAAGCTTGCTGCCATTGAAGCTGAGTTCCACCGTCGCGCCCACGTCGGCCACGGGACAGGTGTAGAGAATCGTCACGTCGTAGCTGCCCGTCGTGTTCACGGCGATGTCCCACGTCATCGAGTCGGTGGCAGTTTTCCAGTTCACAAAGTAGGAGCAGTTCGGCGCACCCGCGCTGCGCTTGATCTCGCCGTGCGCCAAGCCGTCGCGCGCGGGCAGCGGCGTCATCGGAAACTCCGCGTAGCCGACGGGATAGGGTCGCTCGTCGGGCGGGAGTCCGCCGCCCTTGGCCTTGCCCTTCGCGTTGGCCACGGGCGCGATAGTTCTGCCGAGCACGTCCCTGCGCCAGTCGGTGACGGCGACGGCAAATTTCGCCGCCACCTCGGGCTTTTCTGCCGCGATGTTCTTCTGCTGGCCAGGGTCAGCGACCATGTCGAACAACTCGCCTGTGTTGCTGAAGCGATACTGCTGTGAGCGCGCGCTGACGTTGCCGTTCTGGTGCGAGAAGATCGTCCGGTCCGGCCAGCCGCGCCGCTGTGCGCCGACGAGCAGGTTGGAAAGGTTTTGTCCGTCGAGCGGCTTGTCGCCGACGCGCTTCACGCCCGCCATCGCCGTGAGCGTCGGCAGCAGGTCAATCGCGCCGGCAATCTCGCGCACCACCGTGCCGGACTGAATGCCGCCGCCGGGCCATCGGATGAAGAACGTCGAGCGCACGCCACCCTCGTCGGTCGAACCTTTGCGACCCTTCATGCCGTTGTTCCAGCGCCACGAGTTCGGGCCGTTGTCCGAGAAGTAGATCACGATGGTGTTGTCAGCGAGCTTCAGCTCGTCGAGGCGCTTGAGCACGCGGCCCACATTCCAGTCGAGGTTCTCGACCATCGCGAGAGCACAACGCGTCTCGCGCAACGTCTCCTTGTCGCCGTCCTGG
>SXGS01343217.1_pt1 | contig 19849 bp, 17 predicted proteins | sample 3174681 | NCBI WGS metagenome assembly SXGS01 (sample SAMN11356861, study PRJNA531348) | freshwater metagenome | isolation source: freshwater sample F1-80 | place: China: Fuxian Lake, Yuxi | collected 2017-12-25 | reverse complement strand
GACGGTCATCGAAGCGATGCGTGCCGATCAGATGGACATCGCGCACTACTGCTGGCACCCGGGCTTGAGCGTTGCGGGCGTTTGCCGTCTTTGCATGGTTGAAATCCAAACTCCGCCGCCGCCGAATGCTCCTGCGGGAACACCGATGGCTCCGGGCCGTTTGATGATCGCGTGTAACACCGCGGTCACCGAAGGCATGGTCATTAACAACACGAGCGATAAGGTTAAGGATGCAGTGAAGTGGGGTCTCGACTTCCACTTGATCAACCATCCGCTTGATTGCCCGATCTGTGACCAAGCCGGTGAGTGCGGACTTCAAGATCAGTACATGAAGTACGGTCAGTACGATCCTGAGATGGCCGAAGCAAAAGTAAAGAAGCACAAGGTTGTCGATCTCGGTCCTACTGTCGTTCTCGACTCTGAACGTTGCATTCTTTGCTCGCGTTGCGTGCGCTTCACCAATGAAGTTACTAAGACCGACGAGCTTGGAATTTTCAATCGGGGTGACCGCGCCGAAATCGGCACGTTCAACGGCAAGCCTCTCGACAACAACTACTCGCTCAACACGGTCGATATCTGCCCGGTTGGCGCGTTGACGTCGAAAGACTTCCGCTTCCGTCAGCGTGTTTGGTTCTTGAAAGAGCACCAAACCATCTGCACGGGTTGCTCGACGGGCTGTAACGTAAAAGTTCATTACAATAAAGAAGGCGCCTTCCGCGTGAAGCCTGTCTTCAACGAAAAGATCAACGGGCACTGGATGTGCGACGTGGGTCGCGACGTCTATAAGTTTGTGAATCGTCCCGCGCGTCTTCTCGATGCGAAGGTTACGACAAACGGCACGGCGGAGTGGGTTCTTCCCACCACTGCGGCTAAAAAGACGGGCGAAGCCCTTCGCGCAAACAAAGGTAAACACATTGCTCTCGTTCTCACTGGCCAACACTCGGTCGAGGAGTACGAAGCACTTGTTAGCCTGTTCAAAAATGAACTCGGCAGCGATCGCATCTTCCACTGGAAGAACAACCCCGAGAAGTTCGACGACTTCGACGGCCTTCTTCTCCGTGGCGATTTGAACCCGAACACACGCGGCCTTATGGATGTTCTCTCGAAGCACGGTGTAAAAACCGAGTGGAAAGAACTTACCGAAGGTCTCCAATCGGGCGCGATCAAAACGGTTGTCGTTGCGGGTCCTGAGAACCAAGCGTTCTTCCCCGACATGCAAGCGAAGGTGAGCGAGCTTTCGAAAGCCGCTAAACTCGTTTGGCTGACGGCTGGCAAAAACGAAGCTCTCGAAGCCCTCAAGGGCGACGTCACACTTATTCCTCTCAAGACGTACCTCGAAAAGACGGGCACGTACGTCAACTATGCTGGGATTGCACAAACGGCAAAAAAAGGTCTCACGATCGTGCCGAATACGCTCTCGCTCACGGAGGTCGCGGACCTCTTCGCGGGTCGCGAAGTGCAGCCTGAGCAGGCCCACAACAAGATCGGCTACGGCCGCATCACTAACGAAGCTTACGCGACAAGAGGTTCATTATGAGCCTGGTGAAAAGACCAAAACCAGTTTCATCGTGGTTTCTGCCGGGGATCCTCTCCGGCATGGGACTCACGTTTTCGAAGATGATAGCGAACATCGCGACGTACGTGACGGGCAACCGCCGTATTCCGACGTTGAACTATCCAGAAGAAAAGTACGAGTATTCGCCTCGTTTCAAAGGCAACCACGTCTTGACGGTTAAGAAAGACGGCTCGCTCCGCTGCACGGCTTGTATGCTTTGCGCGACGAACTGTCCTGCGGACTGCATCAAGATCACGGCGGCCGAGCACGAGGATCCGACGGTCGAGAAGTTCCCGATCTCTTACGAGATCGACGTTCTTCGCTGCGTCTTCTGCGGCTTCTGCGAAGAGGCTTGCCCCGTTGACGCCATCCGGATGGGACCTGAGTGGCAAACTCCTGGACTCAACGGCGCGCAGTTTGTTTATGACATTAAGCAACTCGCTTACCGTCCGCAGCTGAAAGGCGGCGTGGTTTCCGTCGTTGACGAAAACGAACGCCACAAAGAAGGCATCTGATCCCTTTTGGGGTACCAGTTTCCGATTGCAGAAGCGGTGCTTCTGCAATCGGAAACTGGTACCCTTAAGCTATGCGTATAGATCTTCCTGTTGTCGGCGAATGGAATAAGGTTTCCGAGAAGTTTCGCGAGAAACTTCCCTTTCAAGATCCCCTCGTTCTCGTGCAGGCCTACATGGGCTATCAGCACGCGCTCCACGAATCCACGCTCGGAGTCGCGAGACTCTTCTCCCACAACAAGACGATCGCGATTGTTGAGAACGCGGAACCAGCCCTTCAGGAAATCGCTGTTGGATTCTCCGAAGAAGGCTACACGGTTAAAACCCTTAAAGCCGCGGATCTTGCGAACGGTGCGGAGTGGTTAGCACCGATCCAGAACGAACTTTTGCTCGTCTTGTTTTCTCAAGATGATCCGATCACAGGGCGACGCTACGACGGTTCGCCCATCGATCAGCTCCTGAAAGATAAACGCATTTTTCGCGTTTCCGTCTCGCACACGGTGCACGAGTTCGAGCCGATCAAGCGGCCCGAGCTCTTTGAGATTCGTATCCTCTCACTCACGCCCGGTTTTAGCCTGCTAGTTGCGGGGGAGCGCTACCGCGTGCCGCCGGTGATTGCGCCACGACTTCCTTGGGCGCATGTTGATCTCACAGAGCCCCTTTCAAAAGTCGGCTCAATACGCGACTCCGAAAAGCATAAGCAAGCTGTCTTGAATTTCGAGAGCGCGTTACCACAAGGATTTACACCCTTCTTTGCGCAAGGTGATTTGCGGATCTTCGATCGTGCGGTCATTGTTAACGAGGGTATGGATGGATCGGCGGTAATCGAGCATCTCGGTCCGATCGCGAACTATCCCGCCGCTGCACTCGATACGAGCAGCCCCTGCCGTTGGAATAACACCAAGTACATCGATTGGTTGATCTCGAGGGGAGAGAAGCCCGAAACCGTGCGAGGTCTTGTCGTGATCGCAGCCGAAGCGCTGACCGAAAAAACTCCCGAGCAGCTCGCCGCGGCCGCCGTGAAGATCACTCAATTGCAAGAAGGTATTTAGCCTAAGGTCGGAGCAACGATTCCGTCTGGCGAAGCGCTGAGTTCACTGCGGAAGTAAGTAAGGCACTCGCGAAGACCATCTTCGAGCGAAACTTTCGGTTTCCAACCCAAAACGGATTCGGCGCGAGCGATGTCGGGCTTGCGTTGCTTCGGATCGTTCTCCGGAAGCGCCAAATGACGAAGCGAAGCTTTGTTTCCTGTCAAAGAGTTTACCGCTAACGCAATCTCCATCACCGTACGCTCAAGTGGATTTCCGATATTCACCGGGAATTTCTCTGAGCTGCGCATGAGCTTGATAATTCCGTCCACAAGATCCGTCACGAAGCAGAAGCTCCGCGTTTGTTTGCCTTCACCATAAACCGAGAGCGGTTGATTCTGCAGAGCCTGAATAAAGAAGTTCGGAATGATGCGCCCATCATCAGGACGCATGCGCGAACCGTAAGTATTGAAGATCCGCGCGATGCGAGTTTCAACGCCGAACTCACGATGGTACGCAACCGTGAGAGCTTCGCCGAATCGCTTGGCCTCATCGTAGCATGAGCGATGGCCAATCGGATTCACGTTACCAAAGTACGTTTCAACTTGCGGATGAACGAGCGGGTCACCGTAAACTTCGCTGGTCGATGCGAAGAGAATGCGAGCCTTCTGCTCACGCGCAAGCTCAAGCAGATGGCGATGACCATCGGCTGACGTAGTGAGGATGAAAATGGGCATCTTCGCGAAATCCACGGGTGATGCCGGCGAGGCCATGTTGTAAATCTCGTCGAATTTTCCGAGATCTCGCGACCATTCTTTCAAGGGCGAGTTGATGTCCGCTCGAACGAACTTAAGTCCGCGAGCGCGAGCGCTTTCGAGATTTTTCTCGCGTCCCGTGACGAGGCTATCAATCGCGGTAACTTCAAATCCTTGATCGAGAAGCGCATCGCAAAGATGACTTCCGATGAAACCAGCGCCTCCGGCTACTAACGCACGCGGCATGGCTTATACCTTCTCTTTGCGACCAGTTTGGTCAGAAACTTGACCTACCGCTTGGCGACCGATGCAGTAGTAAGTGAAACCAACTTTGGAAGCTTTCACCGGATCCAGAACGTTTCGTCCGTCAAAGACTACGGGCTGCTTCAATAAAGTTTTGAGTTGCTCTAGATCAGGTGAACGGAACTCGTTCCATTCGGTCACGATCGCAAGAGCGTCGGCACCTTTAACGCAATCAAGTGCCGTCGCTGCCTCCTCGTACTTCACGCTTGAGGCGACACGAGCCGTTTCCATCGCAACTGGATCGTAAGCACGAACCGTTGCTCCTGCACGCACGAGCTTTTCAATGATGTACAAAGCTGGCGCCTCACGAACGTCATCCGTACGAGGCTTGAAAGCCAATCCCCAAACCGCAATTGTGCGACCTTTGAGATCACCTTTGAAGTGCTTCTCGATGCGATCATACAAAACAAGCTTCTGACGATCGTTCGCCTCATCTGCGGCTTGCACGACAGCCATCGGCACACCGGCCGCACGCCCCGTGTGTACCAAGGCTTTTACGTCTTTCGGGAAGCAACTTCCGCCAAAGCCTACTCCAGGGTGGAAGAACGCAGGATTAATTCTCTTATCCGAGGTGAAGCCTTTGCGAACTTGATTGATGTCGGCACCCAATTCATCCGCAAGAAGCGCAAGCTCGTTAATGAAGCTGATCTTCACCGACAAAAACGCGTTAGCCGCGTACTTTGTCATTTCGGCCGAGGCATTATCCATAAACAAAATCGGATTACCGTTCTTCACAAATGGATCATAGAGCTCACGCATGACGTCTTCGGCATCTTGAGTCGCGCAGCCGATGACGACGCGGTCGGGACGAAGGAAGTCATCAATCGCCGCACCCTCTTTTAAGAACTCAGGGTTGGAGACGATTTCCATCGGGTGCTTCGTGAGTTCCGCCACGCGAGCTTTGACGATCTTCGCCGTACCCACAGGGACGGTGCTCTTCAGAACGATATATTTCTTCTCGTTAGCCGCGGTACAAATCGCTTCAACAACCGCCATCGTGGGCGCCATGTCCGCACTTCCGTCAGCTTTCTCCGGCGTTCCAACCGCTACAAAAACCACCTTCGCCGCGCGAACGGCAGCTGCCGTGTCAGTCGTAAATTCTAGTCGAGCGCGAGATTGGTGGAGAAGGTCTTCAAGACCGGGCTCATAAATCGGGATGCGGCCTTCTTTGAGGCTTGCGATCTTGCTTGCATCACGGTCAACGCAAAGAACGTGGTGCCCTGCATCGGCAAAGCAAACGCCAGCCACCAGGCCTACGTATCCGGTTCCGATCACAGCAATTTTCATTTGGGAGTTGCTCCTCTGGTTGGCAAACCCTGATGTTCAGCGTATGAATGCGGTAGCATGTCAAACCAGCGAACTCAAGCCAGCTCAGGGCGTTTAAACCCTTGGGTTGTCTGGTAAAAGCTTAGGATCGAGAAGGATCCCGGCCTCAACCTGAGTTCCGCAGCCAGACCGAAACGCGAGCGATTCAGGGAATGACCAAATCATCGATCAAAAACGTCACAAAGACAGTACTGAAGATCCTTTTCGCTGTCGCGCTTATTTACTGGATGATTCGGAAAGGCGCCCTCGACTTAAACGTCTTCAAAGAGATCGCGTCGGTGCCGCTCATCGCCTTCTGCCTAGGTTGCGTGCTGCTGCAAGTCGTGATCAACAACTACCGCTGGTTGATTCTCCTCCGTGCTCAGAACTTCGAAAGTTCGGTCGGTCGAACACTACCATTGTCGTTCATCAGCCTATTCTTTAGCTTCGTCATGCCTGGTGGAGTAGGCGGGGACGTGATGAAAGGCTATTACCTCCTTCAAGATCATCCCAAACAAAAGTTCGCGGCCGTCATTAGTATCTTCATGGACCGCATGGTGGGATTCTTCGTCATGGTCGCCACCACGTTCTTTGCTTTGTTCTTCAATTGGAACGATGTCTCCCACAGCCGGGAACTTCAATCCGTAGCGGTGGCCGTAACACTCCTCTTTACGGCCTTTATCGTGTTCTTTTCTCTGTCTCTTTCCCGACGAATTTCTCAGCGTGTCCTAGATTCATGGATCGGAAGACTCATTTTCGAACGCATGCCTGGAGCTGCTAAACTCCGTCGCATTTACGAGAACGTACATGCTTACCGGAACAAACCTTCCGCTTTCTTCATTGCGATCGCCCTGAGCGTAGTGAACCAGCTTCTGATCGTTGCGTTCATTGTTGCGATCGCAAATGCCATGGGTGTCGAAGGAATTCCGCTGATGGTTTACTTCTTCCTCGTGCCGGTAGGGATCGTGGTGTTGGCGCTTCCGATCTCGCCAGCGGGCATCGGTGTCGGGCAAGCTGCGTTCTACTTCCTCTTCAGCCTTTACCTAGGTAAATCGAGCCAACTTGGGCCAACTGCGGTAACGGCGATGCAAATCATCAACTTCGCGTGGGGTCTTGTAGGCGCTTACTTCTATCTTCACCGTAAACGCCCCGATGTTCCGGCCGACGCTGTTCCAGAAGGGCTCTGAAAGCGACGTTCAGGCCGCTTCGGTCCCGTCTTTCCGAGCTGAAAATCAGCGCCATTCGTGCCATGATGGGCGGCCATGCAGGTCAAAGAAAAAGTCTTTATCCTTCGCAAAACTCGATACGGCGACGCCGACCTGATCCTCAACTGCTTAACGCCGCGAGGAGCTCGTATCAGTCTCTATGCACGCTCGGCTCTCCGGAGTAAGAAGCGTTTCGGCGGTGGCGTGCTAGAACCGACTCACTACGTGCATGTCCTGTACGAAGATAAAAGTGGAACGTCTGCCGCCGAACAGCCGCTCCATACGTTGAAAGAAGCAACGTTGATCGAAGGCTTCGACGGTTTGCGCACCGATTACTCGCGAATCGAACTTGGGTTGCACTTCGTGAGACTTATTTCGGAAGTTGTTCGCGAGGGTGAGGTCGATTCCGAGGATCTGTTTAATCTTCTCGGCAACACGTTGCGAATCGCGCAGACTAGCGAGAAACTCGACCGCTTGCGCACGCATTTCGAAGTAAAGCTTCTCGCAAATCAGGGCGTTCTGCCGGTGGAGCTCGAAGAAGAGTTTCTGCTGAAGACACCAATTTCTGAACACGAAAAGTTGCCGCTCAGCGAAGGGCAGTGGCAGATTTTACGCATGCGAGTGAAGCGTGTCCTGAGTGAGTATCTGCAAGCAGCGCATTAACGTCTCGATCTGATACGGCTCTTCAGTAGCGGCTTTCCGGTCGATTGAGTCCATGCGAAAATAAACTCATGAGCATCCTCACGTTTACGCAAGACCAATTGTTGTGGAGCATCTTTGCATTTGGTTTTCTTTGGGTGACGTACTCCGTTTTTTGGGGTGGAGCGACACAAGAGAAAGATCAAGCTGACACCAGCTTTGGCTTCATCGATGACGTTATAGGCGATTTCAAAGATAAACTGTGATTTAGACCGTGTCGGAAGCCCATCGGAATCTGTCACGAACGGTTAGGTAAAAATCCTGACAATCTCCTGAAGACATCAAAAATCTCATCTGCTATTTTCCGCGCACATCAAACGGCCTTCGTTGAGGAGGCACACTAAGGAGAATAGTGATGAAATTCGCATTGCTCGCAGCTTTGACTCTTGCTGCTCCCGCTGCATTCGCAGAATACGGTGAATCTGCTCACCGTGCAGAAGTCCTCGCAGTAGCGGCTGGCGCTTACGATGCAGCTGTCCTCGGTCACCACAATGCAACTTACCTCGTTCGCACACCTGCTGGTTGCTCGAACGCTGGCGATCAAACAGCTCGTCCTGTTTACGCTACAAAAAAGAACGGTAAAGTTGTTCTCGTTGGTTACGAGTGCATCCAAGACAACCGTGGCGGCGGAAACGGCGGTTGATTCTAATTCGCTAACGCGAATGAAAAAGCCCGGCTTAGGCCGGGTTTTTTTTTGATCTAAGTTGTTCTTTCGAAATCAGAAGGCGTAAAGCGCCGAGAAGGTGAGAAGTGCCGTCCACTTCTTGTACTGATTCGCTTCATCGTTCGAACTGTTGATGTTGTAGCTCGTCACCAATCCCGCCGAATAAATGTCGCTGATTTTTTTGCTCGCACCTGCCGTCATCGTATAGCTGTTATCGAAGCGCGCCCCGATTTTCGAAGGATAGTTGAGAGAGAAGTAACCGAGCTTCAGCGTTGAAGTCGTATCCCAGAAAGTGGGCTGGATGTATCCAATCGCGAGATCATAACGATCGTAAATCGCGTTGCGCCCTTGCGCTTGGTTCTGTGTGAGCGCGATCTCGGAAGTCAGAATCTTCGATTTGTCGTCAGTCAAAAAATGCAAGTTGCTGTTCGTGAGCTTTACCTTGATGGCCGTCGCGTCGTCATCGGAAGTCGGTGCTGAGAGATTTGACTGGTCACGACGAATTTCAACATTGAAATTCGAATACAGCGTGTCGCTCATGATGAAGAGATTCGAAATATTCAAAAGAACCGACGAGATGATTTGCTTGTTCTCGCTGTTTTCAACGCTCATCCAAATCGATTCGTATCCGGGTGCTACGTCGAGCTTGTAACCCTTCCCGAAGAGCAAACCTTTGCGGCTCCAGGGAAGCGTGAGAGTCGCGACCGTCGGATCTGTGTCACGCAACGATTGGTTGGATTGGAATGACTTATCGAGTGTATAGAGAGTCAGCACGTCGAGCTGAACGGCGAACTCTTTTGTCTCCTCATAAATCGGACGGTAACGAGCAGAGCCTGAGAAAAGCGAACGGTAGCCTTCGACGTTCGAAGCATTCCCCTGACTGAGACTTGAGTCCGATGAGAGCAGCACGTTTGAGTCGTACATCTCACCAATCGTGGCCGCGAGCTGCCACTTGCGCGATTTTTCGAGTTCGAACTGTTGGAGCCTAAGGATTTGTTCAACATAGGCTTCGGCTCGCTCGTCTAAGCGAGCGTCTTTCGATGTATCTAGAACGGCTTGGAAGGCGTTTTTTGCTTCATCCCACTTCTTATCTTCGAAGAAGATGACGCCTTTATAAAATTGCGCCGAAGGACTGATCTCCGCGTTCTTCGCCGCCACGACTTTGTCGAAGCTCGCGAGAGCGTTGTCGTATTCTTTCAAACGGAAGTGGTTCAAGGCGATGAAGTAGTCTTTTTCAACTTGGTTGACTTGTGGGCCATCGGCCAAGTTCAAGAGAACGAGCGAGCGGTTGAATTGCTCGGTTTTGTAAAGCGAGACGCCGTATTGGAAGTAGTAACCCTTGTTGTCGGGATCGAGTTCGATCGCTTTATCAAATTTCGCAGTAGCTTCCGGATACTTCTCGCTTTGGTAAAGCGCCAGTGCATCGGCAGCGAGCTGTTGGGCCTCTTGTTTGCGACGCGCTTTTTCTTGAGCATTGAGTTCCGCTTCGCGTGCGAGGAGGTCGGCAATGCGTTTCGCCTCAAGCTGTTCGAGACGAATGCGTTCCGCCACCGCCGCTGCGGCGGCTTCTTTCTCTTTTAGATCAGCTGCGAGTTTTGCAGTTTCAACTTGTTGATCTGAAGGGATCTTTTTGTTTTGAAGCGCGATCTGCTGTTCAGCGCGGTAGGCTTTCAGTGCCGCTTGCGCCTGCTCGCGCGTATCGAAAACTTCGATCGTCTGCGCGCCGCTCGGAGTTCGGCGCAAAATGAAAGGGTTGCGCTTCAATTGGCCACCCGTGATCATCGCCGAAAGTTTCTTAAGGCCTTCGTTTGTTTCGAGAAGATCTTGCGGCGGAATATAGAACTCAGTCTTGAGTCGTTCGATGTTCTGCCAATTGATCGAGTAGAGGCCCGAGAATACGGACGAATCAGGATCCGTTTCCACCAAGTTGATCTGCACAAGACGGCCTGAAGATCCTTCTCTCATGAGGATGGAAGCTGAATCGACCTGCGTGGGGCTTTTGTTCCAAGCTTTGAATCCGTAGTTCACTCGCAGGGCCGTAGAAGGATCAACCTGCGATCCGCGAACTCGGCGACTATTTTCGATGGTTGCGGGGGCGTCAGGTGCGGCTGTTTTCTTTTCCGGGAGCTTTGCCGGCTGAGCTGTGGGCGTTTGGGCATAGGCCGCAACACCGAAACAAAGAAGCGCGGTTGCGGACAAACAGAACTGATTGAGAGTCGCGAGCGGACGGCGCAGCTTCACGGGCAGGGTCTCCTTGAAGTCGAATCAAGAGGTGTGACCCTATTCTATCTGTTGCGGTGGGAATGTTAAAACGATGTGAGGAGACCCAACCTTTGGGCTGGGTCTCTCAGCAGAAGCTCACTGCTCGATGCGGACCCGCAGGTTAACCTTCGTATTGCCTTTTTGGATGGCGTCGATGCAATGAGGGCAGTCGATCTTGGGCAAATTGGAATTGTTGGAAATAACGGGCGGTAGACGTGGACCGGTTCCCTCTATATTTCGCGGCAAGACCGGAGCTTTATCTCCCTTGCCTAAGTCATCCGCGCCGATCATCGAAGGGCCTTTCGGCTGAGTCGAAGAAGCCGGCGCCGATGCAGGAGCTCGATCGCCGCCTGGCGAAGGCGATTTGGCCTGATCGGAGCCTTTTTTATCGTCTCCACTCGAGAGTCCAGGAGCTGCACCAGCCACTGGCGCCGAACCCGAACCACTATTCGATCCCAAATCCACCTTTGAATCTGAATTCAGTTGCTGGAACTCACCTGCTTCAACTGGCTTCGGCGGCGCAGCCCTTTGACCAGGCGCAAGCTCCGAGCGTTGACCAGCACCAACCATCACGGAGTTCACGATCTTACCGCCGGGTCCGAGTTGTCCGACTTCGACCTGACCTTTGAACGTCAAAACTTCCGTTTTCTTTGTCTTCGCGTCGAAGCCTGTCAAGAAGTCTGTTCCGCGAACTCCCGCGACCGCCGACTTCGTGCGAACTTGGAAAGTGTTCGCCGCGCCGTCTTTAGCTTTGTCGTTGTACATGTTCTCTTGTTTAGTCGCCGCGCGGACTTTGCCTTGAAGGATGTTGAGCATCACCTTCTTCTTGTTCTCGGCGGGATTGTATTGGTATGTCTCGAGCACGATCTTGGATTCAGGCGAGATGTTGAGCTCGTTCCCGTCTTCCATCTTCAGCTTCGCGCGTGAGTCTTTTTCCGCGATGATCGTGTCGCCGGAGCAGATCTTCGAGCCTACTTTCGCGGCCTCAATCGTTTTTGTTTGCCCCGACTGGATTTTGATATCGCCTTTAGCAACTTCTACCTGTCCGCAGGCGGCGCGAGCGGAATCGAACGCAAGCGTTACCAAAGCGGCACCCATGAAAACAGCAAGGCTTCTCATCGCAAACTCCCTCGGTAGAGGTCGCAGTCAGAAAGAACTGAAGTCTCTTGTATTTTTCGGAGTACCAGCCAACGAACTTGATCAAATCTCAACAGAGAACGGAGTCGGCCCGGTTTAGCGACAAGCGGCGACTCGCCCTAAGGCGTCCCGATCTGAGACGCCTCACGATCGTTCACTCGCGATCATTCGCGAGGATAAATTCGGCCATGTGCAGAACATCGCGCGCAACGAAAGTGGGAGGCGGGAAGGCCGACTGAGAAGGAACATCTGTTCCGTCCAAAAGAATCGTGCGGCATCCAGCGCGTCGACCCGCTTCGATATCACTCATGCGATCTCCGATCATCCAGCTTCGCGCTAAGTCAGCTCCATGGTCGCGCGCTCCCGCGAGCAACATTCCCGGATTGGGTTTGCGCATCGGATGATCGCTGTCACTCGGTTGGGGAGCAAAGTAGATTCCGGCGAACTGAATTCCGTGCCGACCAAATTCGGCGATCATTCGGCGATGGATTTCCTCCAAATTCGCAGGGCTCACTAATCCCTTTGCGATCCCGGCTTGATTGGTCACCATCACAAACTGAAAACCCGCATCTCGCAAGCGACCGAGCGCTTCAAAAACGCCTTCAAGATAAAAGATCTTCTCGGGGTCGTTGAGATAATTCATATCGATGATCAACGTGCCATCGCGATCAAAGAAGATCGTTTTCTTGCCGCTCATTTCGAAAAGGCCTTTTTCTTGCGGGTCCAAAATCTAAGGTAAGTCGGCATCCTATACAGACGCGAATATGGCTGCCAATCAAGATCTCCGCTTCTTCGCCGAAGGCGACGTTCCCGCCTCACTTCCTAAAGGATGAAAGCTCTCAAGTGTTCGCGCCAGTTGATCAATGCCGAGATGAGTATAACGTTGCGTCGCTTGCAACGTTTGGTGGCCCAAAAGCTCTTGGAGAGTCCGCAAGTTCGCGCCGCTCGAAAGTAGGTGAGTTGCAAAGCTGTGCCTCAAGGCATGCGGATGCAGGGGTTGCAGAAGTCCAGCTTGTGCTCCGCGCGTGCGAACAATCTCGTAAGCAACTCGCGTGGAAAGCGGGGCCTCTCCAAAAACAAACGATCCTTTTCGAGGGAGCTTCATCACCGCGGAAGCCGTTAGAGGTGGCAACGCGACCAATCGCTCTTTTGAGCCCTTACCTTTGATGCGCGCGACGCGGCCAGATTTTTCCAGCTGGGCCCAAGTCAGAGCGCACGCTTCGCTTACGCGTAAGCCACCTCCATAAAGAAGTAGCACTAACGCAAGATCGCGCTCCGCTTTTAACCGCTCTTCCGTTGATCCCGCACTCTGGACGCCGCTCTGAAGCGACTTCAGCAAGGCCATCGCCTCATCCACAGAAAGATGATGCGGAAGCCGCACCGGGACCTTAGGCGAGTGAATATGGAGAGCCAAATCGCGGTCGATCGCTCCTTCCTCATATAACCATCCGAGGAAGCTCTTTAATGTCGCAGCCTTTCGATTCCGACTTGCAGGAGCCAAGTTCGCCCAACTATGTAGGGCCGCTCGGCAGGTCTCCATTAAGGAGGTCTCTTCGAGCTTTGAAGGCTTGCGCAGACCAACCGAACTAGTCCCTGAATTCGGTTCAGAGCCGGCCTGAATCTCTTCCACGCGTGGAAGTTCTTCCTCCCTCAACCCAAAAGCTTGGCGCAAATCACTTCGGTAGGAGCGGATGGTGTCGATCGATGCGGATCGGACAAAACTCATAAAAAACAAGAACTTAGAAGCCGTTTGGGCCAAATCAGGGCGGGGCGAAAAAGCCGTTTTTAGGCTCATGCAAACACCACTAGGGTAAATAATTTAGCGCGCTGCAAAAAGTTCCTTGCATTTCTAACACGGTGCGTTTAGTTTAACTTCCGTAACGCGGCGTATCGAAATGAGACGTTTGTCCAAATCGGTTGCGCTGACATGAACCAGAAAACTGAAAACCCATATCTGTCGATCAACCTATAAGGCGGTACGTATGTCACAGATCGAAAGCACCCCGATCCTTCCTACCAGCGCCACGCTCCCTGTTGGCGGGCAAAATGCTGGAGCTGCCGAGGAGACTCGCTCTTCTCAAAGTTTAGATACAAAGACGATCGTCTACAAATCTGAAGTCATGAAGCAGCTCATGAAAATGATCGATCGCGTATCGCCCTCAGGCGCGACAGTCTTGGTTCTTGGCGAATCGGGAACAGGCAAAGAGCTCATCGCTCGTGCGATCCATGATCGTTCAAACCGCCGCAACAAGCCTTTCGTCGCGATCAACTGCGGTGCGCTCCGCGAAACTCTTCTTGAGTCCGAACTCTTCGGTCACGAGAAAGGTTCCTTCACCGGCGCTTACACTCGCAAAATCGGTCTCGCAGAAGCGGCTAACGGTGGAACACTCTTCCTCGACGAAATCGGTGAGTTGAGCCCCGGCATCCAAGCGAAGCTTCTCCGCTTCATCCAAGAAGGCGAAATCTTCCGCGTGGGTGGAAAAGACCCGATCAAAGTCGACATCCGTTTGATCTCGGCAACGAATCGCGAGCTTGACCAAGAAGTCACGCGCGGCAACTTCCGCGAAGACTTGTACTACCGGATCAACACGATCACGGTTCACTCTCCGCCGCTCCGTCGTCGTAAGGAAGACATCCAGCTTCTCGTCGAGCACTTCCTCGCTCGCGGAAGCCACCGCATCTTGAACCGCGGTCGTCAGATGAGCGAAGAGGCGATGAAGATCCTCATGCGCTACGACTGGCCGGGTAACATTCGTGAACTTCAAAACGTTTGCGAACGCTTGCAGATTTTGGCTGACGGTCACACGATCATGCCCGGAGACCTTCCGGAAAATATCGTGAACCCTGAGCAGAAGATCGTGACGGATGATTACGATCCGACAGTCACTCTCTATGAACTCGAGAAGCGTTACATCCTGAAGGCTCTCAACTATTTCGACGGCAACAAGACTCAAGCCGCGAACGCGTTGGGTATCACGATCAAGACGCTTTATAACAAACTCCACGAGTACGGTGAGTTTGAAAAATACGCTGTTCACTCGAAGCCGGTAAAGTAATCCGACTCCGACAGAAGGCGAGGGCCTCAGAGGCGAGGCCAAACAAAAAGGCGAACCGGATCCGGTTCGCCTTTTTTATTTCGATCTCTTTGAATCAGAGAAGCGAGCAAGAAAACTTAGAAGTAACCTTCGTCGTCGTCGCCGCCTTCGAAATCTTCATCATCTTCGTCGTCGTCATCATCGTTGATGCTTTCGATTTCAGTTTCAGCGAACTGATCGTCTTCCATGTCTTCCGATTCGTTCGATTCTTGGTCCTCAAGGCCTTCGTTTTCTTCGTCGTGGCCTTCGTAACCTTCGTCAGCCATCGCGCCGCCAGCCATTCCGCCCGCAACGCCGCCGAGACCGGCTTTCGTCATCGTCTCTTTCTCAGAAGACTTCGACGTTTTTTTCTCGGCCTTCTTTGCGGGAGCTTTCTTCGCCGCTGTTTTTTTCGCAGCTTTAGGAGCTGCCTTGGGCGCCGCTTTCTTAGTGGCTTTCTTCGCCGCTTTTTTCGCGGGAGCCTTTTTGCTCGCTTTTTTAGCAGGGGCTTTTTTCGCCGTAGCTTTTTTAGCGGTTTTCTTTGCTGCTTTCTTCGGTGCTGCTTTAGCGGCTTTTTTAGTCGCTTTCTTCTTCGCCATTCTCGCTTCTCCTTCGAGCTAATTTAGCGCAGTTTCAATCTCTTTAGAGTGATCTTCTTAAAGTGATCTTCGGTGTCTTAACGGGTGTCTCAACACTTCAAAATTCAACTCTTGGTGTTCTAACTCTTTCAGTGTTCGTCAGTCGTCGAGTTCTATTCGCCGTCTGTCCGTCTACGAGCCGTCTTCAAACCGTCTTCCAGCAATCGTCGGGATCGAGAAGCTGCTGCACGCGAAAGTTGCGCCGCCGGGAAATTACGCTTTCGATGCCGATTCCATAAATCCGGGTTCTAGAAAAGTTCCAGTTCCGAATCCAAAAACGAACAAGGACGACTCTCTGCCAATGCTGTCGCTAAATGCAAACGAATTCCGTCGAGCGGTGGCTCTGAAGTTGAGTCAGCGCCCTGGTTCCAGCAGGTCTCACTGTAAACTAAATTTTCTGGCGTTGCCTAGCAAAAAACGGAATCGGTCCTAGGTGAATCCCCTGGGCAAAACGCGCTTTTCAACGCTGGGAAAGCCTTCTGCGCCCAGGTATTCGAAGGTGACAAAAACAAAACGCGCCGGAAGTCCGGCGCGCTTCAAAGTTGGAAGTTGTTTTCAACTCTCAACAACTCAGTCTTAGAGATGGTCGTCGATGAAGCGAGCGATATCGTTCGGGAGTACGAAGGACAGGAAGAATCCACCGTCGTTCGTTCCCTTTACGGGAACCGTCGAAACGTATCCATAGGTCTTAGTTCCGTCCTTGTTGCGGATCGGCGCGGAAATCGTGAGGTAAGGATTGAAGGGAGTGTTGACAAAAATTCCCACTGCCGACGTTCCGACGTAGATAGCGGCTTTGATGTCTTTGCCGAGATTGCTCAATTGAATAGCCAGGGCAGGGAGCTCGCTCGCCGGCATCTTTGGAAGCGGATCACCGTTCGGAAGACGCGCAGGCTCAAGGAAATCGACGCCCTTAGTAACGTAATGAAGAGGAAGCCGCAGAACGAGGGCCGAGCCGCCGTCGGGCATAGCTTCCAGACCAATCGACGCGCCCGGAAGATCCGGGAGTGGACCCGCGATGCTCAAACCATCAAGGTAAGGGTTTGCGAGCATCGGCAAACGAAGGACGAGTTCTTTCGTAGCTTTGTCGATATCAACCGCTTTTTCCCCAGCGAAAAGCTGCGATTTTTGATCGACCGAGCCCTCCATCTTGAAGTTCTCCCAAGTGTTCGGAGCGGGGGTCGTGGGGGCGACGGTCGTGTTACCACCAGATTTGTTTAAGCCTTCGCCCGAAGTCGATGTGAAAGGAGTTCCGCAAGCTGCCAACGCGAGCAGCGAAGTGCAGAGCAGGGCTGCTGTCGTTTTCTGAGTAATGTTGATTTTGCGTGTCATGGTTTTCTCCCTCGCCGAGCCCCAATTCTTGCGGGCCGACAGTGAACCTTTCGGTGACACCCGGACTGGACTTAAATCTAATACCGCGGAATCACTGGAGTTAACTCGTTCGAATTGTCGATCGTTTCGACAGGACCAACGTTTCAACTGTCAAAAACATGAAAACGTCGGAAAAATCTGTCGAGTCCTCAGACGATTCGCGAGCGAGATTGAAACGCCGGGCGAAAAAGAAAACTCGAAAATAAAAACCCGGATCAATGATCCGGGCTGAGTTTGTCTTTTGGATTCTACAGATCGAACGCCTCACTTTTTGGCGAGGCGTCCGTCGGAACCAGAATCAACCGATCAGCTTGAGAGCCAATTGATCTTTTTGGTTCGCTTGCGCAAGAGTCGAAGTCGACGCTTGGAGCAAGATGCTGTTGCGGGTCATTTCCGCTGTCGAAGCCGCTACGTCCGTGTCGCGGATTCGGCTGTTTGCAGCCGAGAGGTTCTCTTCCGCGACGCCCAAGTTGTTGATCGTCGAAGTCAAACGGTTCTGAAGAGCACCGAGGTTCGAGCGCATGCGGTTCACGCTAGTTTGAGCTTCATCGAGCGAAGAAAGAGCTGTTTGTGCGCCTTCTTTCGACGTGTAGTCAACGCCAGCCAAGCCAAGTGCGTCGATCGTAGCTGTGTTCTCAGAAGCGACGTAAGAGATACGGTCTTCGCCTTCGTTGTTGTAAACACCGATTTGGAAGTCGTAAGTCGGAGTCGATCCGTCGAGGAGCTTAGTTTTGCCCCAAGTAGTAACCTGAGCGATACGTTGCATCTCGTCCTTGAGCTGCGTGACTTCCTTATTGATGAAATCGCGTTCGTTTTCACCGACAGTGTCAGAAGCAGCTTGGATACCGAGTTCACGCAAACGAACGATGATGTTACCGATCTCGTTCAAACCACCTTCAGCTGTTTGTACGAGCGACACGCCGTCAGCAGCGTTGCGGTTCGCTTGACGAGTCGAGCGGATCTGCGCCTTCATGTTTTCGCTGATAGCGAGACCTGCTGCATCGTCAGCAGCTTTGTTGATGCGGCTACCGGAAGCGAGCTGCGCCATGCTGTTTTGAGCCTTGGACTGCGTCTCGTTCAAGTTGCGTTGTGCGTTTACAGAAGCGACGTTAGTAGAAATACGAAAACCCATTATTATCCTCCGTTAATCAATTTCATTTCTAATTCCTTCCTTGTGTATTCATCCCCGTCTTGTTTTGCGCGCGGGGCGTGGCATCCGAGCCATGTTTGTACGATCGTGTGAGAAACAATCTTCATCCTTGTACAAAAACTCTTCCTTGAAGCGCCTCCTTCCTCAGTTTCTGATCAATCGAGAGAGAGTCTGACCAAACCCCCTGGCGCTCCTGCACCTAGTGGATCGGACCACCTGACTCATGAAGTCGCTCACTCCAGGGAGTGTTGCGGTTTCACATCAGCGGTCACGCGAAACTATTCGGGCTCGGGGGTGGATTCTTGACAGGACATGAGACCGGTTCGAGAGCTTTGACAGGACGAAGATGCAAAATCGGAGGAAAGTCGCGTCCAGCAAAGCGCTCCGTACGAGGGAAAAATCGCGTTTTCGCCTTGGAAACCCGACGATCGACCGATCGAGGTCGAGGCTCTCCTGGCTCTTTGACGAGCCGAAAAATCAACGCTCACGCAGGCAGATCAAGACTTTCGATGAGCCGAAAAATTGTCGAGCGGAGCATGAGGAGCTTTAAATACGTCAGGTTTACTGGTCAGTTCTTATCGTCGAATTATTCTTGCTGGTAGGTTTCCAAAGCGTCGGCAATCCACTGCGGCTCATCTTCCATGATGTGGTGGCCGCCTTCGGGATGCGTGAGCAATCGCGCGTTTGGAATGAGTTTAAGAAGTCGGTCAATACTTCGGCGAGGCACCATCATGTCGCGCTCTCCGTAGATGATCAGGATCTTTGCGGCGAGATCTTTGAGGCCACTCGGAAGGCGGCGATCTGAAAGAAGAGAGGTTGCCGACCAGAATGCGCGAACCCCGTCTCCTTTATCGAGGAAGGGCTCGAGATAAGCGTCGACGACTTTTTCCGTGATGAGGTCTCGACGCGTGAGCACCCGGCCCAAGATCGCGCGCATCGTTCTCTTGTTCAGAGCTCTTCGCAAAAGGGGCGCGGCCGTTGCGAAATGTTGGACCGCCGACGGAACCAAACTTCGGTCGGTCGCTGGACTAAGAGCCGCAATTTTTTTGAACCGCTCAGGATACAGCTTTGCTAGCCAAAGCGAAATTGCTCCTCCCATTGAGCTTCCCACAATGAGCGGTTCGTTGATGTTCAGAGTCGTGAGCGTTTGCGCAATCATCTCGGTTTGCGCATCTAAGCCGTAATCGCGCTTGGCTTCTTTGCAGCTTTTGCCAAAACCTGGAAGATCGATGGCCGTGACCCGGTAGCGAACTTGAAGGAGCGGGAACACAAACCGCCAGATAAACACGGATGCACCGATTCCGTGGAGGAGGACCACGTCAGGTCCTTCGCCCGCCTGAATATAGTGGATACGAGCTCCGTTGACGTCTACGAATTTGGAATCTGGAACTAACGCCTCGAGGGCCTCGGGCGTCGTCGGCGTTTCGATCTTTTTGCGAGACCGGTTTTTTGCGATTCGGTAGGTAACAACCAAGCCGGCCGCACCCAGTCCGATCAGAGTGGCAGGAAGAATCCAAGAAGCGGGGCTACCGACTCCTTCGCCTGCCGTCATAATCAGTCGATCTCCATGAAGCGGCAGAAAGCGAGTGATCCGGTCAGATTATATAGTGCCATTTGTTCGCGCTGCGTGTGTTGCGGAACATAGCCGATCGTGCAGCGAGCGTTGGTCGAATCAAAGTGCGAACACTGATCACAGAAAAAACGGACGTCGTAGCGTGCGAGATCCGCAGCTTGAACGCGATCCGCTTTGATGCTGCGACGATGGCGTTTGGGCAAGTAAGGTCTCACGATGGGGTCGCCAGCATTCGTCGCCGGTGGGAGACGCAACTTGCGCGAAAGCTTATTCTTTTGCTTTGCAGCCTTTTCGGCATTCGGTTCAGCTTTCGAAGCTGAATTAGATTGATTGGCGTTATCCGCTGCGTCCACTCGGTATCCTGTCAAATTTGGGTCAGTGACCCTGGTCTCTTTGAACCTGATCTCTTTGATCCTGATGGCCTAGGGCTCCTGGCTAAACAAGCATTCACCACGGGCTCATCTTCGGCCAATCTTGGGGTCAACACGTCAGCCCAAAACGCCGTCGCGTTGACAAGTCGCCAAGAGGCCTCATCTTAGTGTTTGTAGGCCTCAAAGTCCACGAGCGCTTTTAAAGCGTCACAGCTCCAAATCGCTCGTGCGTGACGCATTGAGGGCTTTG
>SXGS01327259.1_pt1 | contig 19856 bp, 13 predicted proteins | sample 3174681 | NCBI WGS metagenome assembly SXGS01 (sample SAMN11356861, study PRJNA531348) | freshwater metagenome | isolation source: freshwater sample F1-80 | place: China: Fuxian Lake, Yuxi | collected 2017-12-25 | reverse complement strand
GGTCGGGCCGGTCACCAGCAGAATGCCATCCGGCAATGCAATCAACCGCTCGAACGTCTGCTGATCGTCGGTGAAGAATCCCAACTCAGGAAGCCCCAGCTTCAGGCCTTCCTTGTCGAGAATACGCATGACGATGCTCTCGCCGTGATTCGTAGGGAGGCACGAAACGCGGAGGTCGATCGTCTTGGCTCCAACCTGCGCCTGAATACGTCCGTCCTGCGGAATGCGCTTCTCGGCAATCGACATGTTCGCCTGAATCTTCAGGCGGCTGATGATGGAACCTTGAAGGCGCTTGGGCGGCGACTTCATCTCATGGAGCACGCCGTCGATTCGGTAGCGCACCCGGAAGGTTTTCGCGAGCGGCTCAAGGTGAATGTCCGATGCGCGCAGCTTGAAGGCTTCGACGATCAAGCTGTTCACCAACTTGATGATGGGAGCGTCGGCATCGACGGTTTCCGTGTCGCCATCCGCCCCGCCGGTAATCTTTCCGACTTCTACCTCACCCTCGGTGATGTCCTGAATCATCTTCCCGAGATCGCTGTCGTCCGCGCCGTAAAACTTCTTCAACGCCGCCTCAATGTCCTCTTCGCTGGCAACCTTGATGTCGAGTTCAGCGCGGAGAAGGTGCTGCAGGCTGTCGATCGTGTTCAGGTCCGACGGATCGCTCAACGCCACCGCAAGATGATTCCCGTGGCGATACACCGGCACAGCGCGATACCGCTTCGCCACATTGCGCGGCACGGAGGAAATCAACTCATCGTCCAGGCGCATGTCCGCCAACGTGACGACCTCAAAGCCGAAATGCGCTGCCTTCGCCTGCGTCACGATGGCACCGGTGATCAGTTTCTTGTCCAGCGCCAGATCGACGACCCCGGAACCGGAAGCTTCAGCCTCGGCGCGCAAGGAAGTCACCTGCCCGTAGTTCAGGTAACCCAGGTCGATCAGGTTATCGATGAGATAGTCGTCTTTAGCAGCCACGATGTTCGGAAATTCGAGCGAATATGATCAGCCGAAGTTTCAAAGTCAACGGAGAGCCCGGCCCGCATCGAAAAGAAATTCACCCTTCATTCACAACCAGTGCTTGATCACTTCGCAACAGTTCGACCAAGCCGGCGACCGGTCGTTCCGCCAAAACCCTTCCCTCGCGCCGCGTGCGTCAAAGCCGCCAAGACGAACACTTGACGCTTGGAGCCGCGCGTTCAAGATTGGCGGCACTATGACAAAGCCGAAGATTATCGCTTACCTCAAACCTTCCTGTGGCTGGAGCCAGGGCGTCCGCGCCATCATGCGCAAGTACGACCTGCCCTTTGAGGATCGCGACATCATCAACAATCCAGCGCAGCGCCAGGAGATGATTGAGAAGAGCGGGCAGATGCTCAGTCCCTGCGTCGAGGTCAACGGCCGGATGCTCCCCGACATCAGCGGCGAAGAAGTCGAAGCCTTCCTCCTCGCCAACAACCTGGTGACCGAAAACGCGCAGACTCCCGACGCCCCTATCAACCAACCCTGCGCGCATGAAATGCCGGGCGCAGCCCCGATGCAGTTCCGCCGTTAGACGTCCCCTTCCCTTTCGCCGCCGCAGGTGCCAGCCGCCTGCGGCGTTTTCCTTCCTCATTTCTCGTCAAGCGCGGTGAGAACCTCCGCCGCGTGATTCGCCACCTTCACCTTGGGCCAGACACGACGCACCCGGCCATCCGGCGCGATCAGGAACGTCACCCGATGAATCCCCATGAAGGACATCCCCATGAAGCTTTTCGGCCCCCAGACGCCGTAGGCTTCACAGACACTCCGGTTCTCGTCTGCGATCAATGGAAACGGCAACTCAAACTTCCGGGCGAACCGTTCGTGCGACTTCGCCGAATCCGCGCTTACACCCACGATCACCGCACCGCGCCTTGCAATCTCGTCGAACGCATCACGAAAACCGCAGGCCTCGCGATTGCATCCCGGCGTGTTGTCCTTCGGATAAAAGTAGAGCACCACAAACTTGCCGCGAAGTTCGGACAGCGACACCCGTTCTCCGTCCATCGCGATGCCAGCAAAGTCGGGAGCCACATCTCCTTCCTGAACCTTGATCTGAGGTATTGCAGTCATATCCCCAGACAGTAGGCGAACCACCGACAGGCTGAAAACGAAAAGGCGGCAGGACTTCCTGCCGCCTCGATATTCGCAAGGAATCGGGAACGCCTATTCCGGCGACAATTTGGCCCGATAAAACCGGTTCGGCCGGTTCGGAACCGCCGGATCAGTGTGCTCGATCGTGCCCGTGGGATTGAGCAGGATCACGATGTCGGTCCAGGCCACCAAGTCCGTCGATGCCTGAATCGTGATGCGCTGGCCAGGATCACTCGTGACACGCATCGTGGCATTGCCAGCCGCGTCCGCCGAAAGAATCGTCAGCGTTAGCGGCCCGGCGGCGTTCACCGCCAGCGTGCCGTTCACGAACGCCACCGTGTAGTTCGCATCCGTCGCTCCGGCCGGGACGATGTCGTAGTTCCCCACCGGGCTCGTGCCGTCCGCCGTCGTGCTCAATGTCACCGGCGTGTCCAGGCTCGCCTCCGTGTCGCCGTTCACAAAGCCCGCCAGCGTCGCCGTCAGCGCTGGGTTCGCGGAGCCGTAGGTCTTCGTCTTGTTGTCCGCCGTCACCGTCAGCGTCGCGGGCGTCACTGTTAGCGAACGGGTTACTGTTGCCACGTTGTAGTTAACCGTGTCCGCAGGCGTAAACGTGACGCTGAGAGTTTGCGAACCTGCGTTCAGCACAGCGCCGATGTCCGGCGAGTAAGCAAACACCCCAGGGACATTGGCCGTTGCATTCAATTGAACCACAGAGAGCCCTGTGCCATAGCCGATCGGCGCAGGCACCGGCCATGTGATGACTGGATCCTCGGGGACGCCCGCGACATTCAGCACGAGAGTCGCCTCTTCGCTGATACCACCATCACCATCGTCCACCACCGCGCGCACCGTCCGGGTGACTATCGATGGCGTCGTGGATGCGTTGCTGTAGGTGATGTTTTGGAGGAGCGCCTGAGCCATCGCAGGAGTCGTGGTCGTGTTGAAGGCGATGACCAGTGGCGACGATCCGCTGGTGCCGCCCGAGAATGTTCCAATCCCGAGCCCTCCATAAGTGACACCAACACCGGAGACGCCAATCTGCCCTGGATCAACACCTTCGTTCCGGATGCCGAGCCGGTCCTCCGGCTGACCATTGGCGGAGAAGTCCACCGTCAACGAACCAGCGCCGAAGTTGCCTGTGTCGCCATCCGTCACCACAGCGGCAGCATCCACCAGCACGGCACCATCGCCCTCAGTGTAATTGCGGCTGCCGATCGAAAACGCCACCACAGGCGCGTCATCCACCGACACCACGGCGAGCGAGAACGAATTGGTTGCAGTCAGTCCTCCATCGCTCACCACGACGCTCACGGTTGTGGTGCCGTACTGATTCGGTGCAGGAGTGATGACCACAGTGCGGTTCGAATCACTACCGCCGAACGTGTATCCACCCGCCGGAATCAGGTTCGTGTTCGCGGCAAACGCGGAGACAAGCAGACTGGTCGCCGCGGTCTCAAAATCTCCCACCGTGAAGGCAATCGATCCGGATGCCGTGTCCTCCAGCGTGGACTGGCTGGCGATACTGGAAATGGTGGGGGGATAGTTACCATCCGGATTACTGCCAATCGCTGAACCGGACGCGAGGATGCAATCGACCGTGAGGTCTGCCCCCGCAAGAGACGATCCGACGAACAGGCGATCCACGAAGTCGCCGGTTCCGTTTGCGAGCTGCGCCTCGGGAAGAGCCGGCTTGCTGCCGTTAGTGGAGACGTAAAGCGCCATCGTACCGTTCGCCCCGGTGCCGCGGGTCCAGTCCACCCACACGTGATACGTCACACCATCGTCAATCGGCGTGGTGCCCACCACCGTTGAAGTACCGTGGCCGATCTGGAGAAGATTGTTATCGCAATAGATTCCCGCCGCCGTGGAGGTGTTGGTGTCCCACCAGTAAACCAGTGCGTCGTAGTCGATCCAGGGATTCCACTGTGCCCGGAAGTAGAAACTGAAATTCGTCGTCACATTGAAGGAACGGTGAATGAACTCGTTGCCGGCGGTGTGAAGCGAATGCTCTCCCTGGATCACGATGCTCGTAAAATCCGGGTTGGGCGCGCCGAATGCAGTCCAGCCAGCGTTCTCGTAGCCCGCACCCTCGAATCGTTCCCGAAGGAAAAATTCGCCCGCCGAAGGCGGCTCGTTAGTCGATGTCACGGTGAGGACGAAACTCGACGACGCTGTGAGATCACCGTCGCTCACAGTGACCGTGACGGTGGAACTTCCAACCTGCCCAACTGCCGGAGACAGTGTCAGATCACGATTCGCCCCGCTGCCACCGAAGACGATGTTCGCAACAGGCAGTAGCGTGGGATTCGACGAGGCACCCGCAAGAGTCAGACTCCCAGGAGCAGTTTCGACATCACCGACAGTGAACGCGACCGGGCCCACCGGACTGTCCTGCGGCGTCGTTTGATTCGAGATGGCGGAAATCGTCGGCGGCGCGTTTGGCGTCCCGACCGTCACCGTGAAGTTCGTCGCATTCGTCCAGTAACCGTCACTGACGCGCACCGTGATGGTCGCAACGCCGCTCAGGCCGGTCTCAGGCGTCACGACGATCGTTCTATCCGTGCCGCTTCCGCCGAACGCCAGATTCGCCACCGGAACAAGCGTCGGATTCGACGAGAGACCACTGACCGCCAGATCACCCGCCGCCGTTTCCGCATCGCCCACAGTAAACGGAATCGCCGCAGTTGGCGTGCTCACCGTTGTCGTTTGATTCGCAATGGCCGAGATGGTCGGCGGCGTGATGGCCGTGCCGACCGTGAGCGTGAAGTTCGTCGAGTTCGTCCAATAACCGTCGGCCACCGACACAGTGATAACTGATACTCCGCTCAGTCCCGCTGCCGGAGTCGCGGTGATCGTGCGATTCGAGTCGCTGCCGCCGAAGATCAGGTTTGCATTTGGAACCAGCGTGGTATCAGAGGAACTGCCCGCCACCAACAAACTGCCGGCGGCAGTTTCCGCATCGCCGATGGTGAACGCGATGGCAGCAGTCGGCGTGCTCGATGGCGTCGTCTGATTTCCGATGCCCGAAATGGTCGGCCGCGTTAGCGCGGTTCCCACCGTCAAGGTGAACGAGGTCGGAACGCTGTTCTCCCCGTCGGACACTGTCACAGTAATCGTCGTGACTCCGACAAGGCCCGCCGCCGGAGCGATCGTCACGGTGCGATTCGTCCCCGAACCGCCAAATACAATGTTCGCATTCGGGACCAGCGTCGTGTTCGACGAAGCACCGGTCACAGTCAGATCAGCCGCGTTGGTCTCCGCGTCGCCGACGGTGAAAGGAATGGCCGCCGTCGGCGTGCTCTCCGGAGTCGTCTGGTTCGGGATGGAGGAAATCACCGGGGCGGAGTTCGGCCCGGGATCGCTTCCGATCAACTCGTCATCGATCAGTACCTTGTCATAGATCGCATCGACTCCGCTCCCGAACGGACCGAGATCGAACAGCGCAAGATCTGCTGTGCCCGTTCCGTTCGAAATCGAAGCCTGGGGTGACACAGGCTTTGTGGTGTCCGTAGAAATGTAGAGGCGCATGATGCCGTCTGCGCCGGTGCCTTTCACCCAGTCGATCCACAGGTGATAGGTGACGTTGGTCTCGATGACGTTCGGTGCAGTTACCGCAGTGGAGCCATATACCAAATCAAGCCTGTTGCCAAAACCAGTCGTGACCCGCGCGCGACTCGTGGAGTCGACAGACAACCAGTCCGCCACAAAACGATCCGGAGCCCACTGAAACCACTTCACACGGAAGTAACACGAGAAGTTCGTCGAAGGCGGCGCAAAGTCACGCTGCACGAACGACACGCCCGTGCAACGGAGGGACTGCTGGCCCACCAACGGATCCACTGAATAGTCGGCGTCCGGGACAGAAGCGCTGTTCGTCCGCCACCCGGAATTCTCGAAACCCGTGCCCTCGAATCCTTCCACGAGCAGGTAAGTAGGCGCCGCCGCACGGGCGGATTGCACCAAGCCTAGGAATGTCAACATCACGAGCACCGTCACGGGTGCCAACCGGAGTATCGCAACAGCAAGTCGCCCCGGCGGGATTCGACGGCGGGGAGAAAACGAAGTCGGGGAGTCAAAGAATACACGGGTCATACTGCTTCCTTCTTGGTTACGCTTGCGCAACATACTTATCCGTCAGTAGATCAAACGCCACTGCGAGAGACACTCCGCTCCACACAGAGCGAAAAACAGCGCCACCCGCCCACCAAACCGACCTCGATATCGCGTCTTCCAGGCGACTCCCCCGCCCGCAATGCACACTCCATCGAGGATTGTCGAAACTTGCACATGCAGGGGTTATCGGCAACCGCTCTCATTAAACGAAGTGGAAGTTTCTCCGTCCATAAGGAAAACCCCTATATCTAAAGCCACCTGGTCCGGGACTGGCCGCACGTCCCCGGCCAATTCAAGTCTTCGCACGCCGCGCCAGCACCGCCCCGCCCGTAGTCCCAGCGTCATCCCCCAGACGCGTCGCCACGATCTGAATGCCCTCATCCGTCCCCGGCAACGCGTGTTCCCGTGCGACCTTTTCGATGATGGGCAACATCTCGTGCTCCAACTGCTCGATAATGCCACCTCCCAGCACGATGACCTCCGGGTTGAACAAATTGATCAAGTTCCCAACCGCGATGCCCGTGTGATGCGCCGACCGGTCGATCACTTCTCCGACGAATCGGTCGCCACGACGCACAGCCTTTCTCAAGTCTCCGCTGCGCATGTCCTCCAGATCCTTCCCGAGCATGTCCACCAGCAACGTCTTCTGCCCCTGCTGGACCGCCGCGTGAATGGTGCGGAAAATCGCGCGCCGACTCGCCAGCGCCTCGAAGCAACCGCGATTACCGCAGCCGCACACCGGTCCGTTCACATCGATCACCATGTGCCCCACCTCGCCTGCGGAACCGTTGAATCCGCGGAACGGCTTCCCATCAATGATGATGCCCGCGCCGATTCCCGTCCCGAGAAAGACGCCGATCACATCACGCGGTTTGGACTCCAGTTCCACCTCGTAAACCCCCAGAGTGTGCAGCTTGCAATCATTCTCCACGGACACCGGCACGCCGAGTTCGCGTTCCAGTTCAGCCTTCAGCGGAACGTCCTTCCACCCGAGATTAGGTGCAAAAATCACCCGACCCTTCGCCGAATCGATCGCCCCCGGTGCCCCGACGCCGATGCCGCCGATGTCTGCCGGCGAAAGATCGCATTCATCAAGCGCATCCTTCACGCAACGAACGACCCGCTCGATGACCCCCGCCGGCCCGCGATCGGCCTTGGTGGAAATCTTCATCCGCGACACGCACTCGTACTTCGAATCAAACACTCCGGCTAGAATCTTAGTCCCGCCAAGATCCACTCCCACCCAGTGCGTCTTTCCTGCCGTTGTCATTTTGAGTTCGGCCGATGTCGGCATCGCAATTCACTTCTTCGCCAGCACCAACTCCACCTTCTGCTGCAACTCGAGGTTGATCTCGTCCGGCGATCGGTCCCCGTCAACGATCCCAAAACCATACTTGGTCTGGAGCTGCTCGAACTGCTCGGCCATGCGGCTCTGGTATTGAATGAAACTGTCGAACATGTCGCGCGACAATCCGAGATCCATCCCGCTCTCCCAGAAATCCAGCGCGAAGTCTTTCGCGAAATTCCGCTGCACCAGAATCTCCGGCGATACCTTGAGGTAAAATACCGCGTCCGGCACCAGCGCAATGCCGTAGAGATTCTCGAGCCACTTCAGATCCATCCCGCGAACCAGATCGCGCGCCATGAGCGTGTAGATGTATCGATCCGCCAGCACCGTAAACCCCGCCTTCAGCGCCGGGAAAATCGCGTTCTCGATCTGATCTGCAAAGTCTGTTGCGTAGAAGAGGCTCATCGTCGAGCGGCTCAGGATGTTCCCCTTCTTCGCCTGATCCAGTTCCTCGCTAACCAGGGTCGAGCGCTTCAGCCCGACCTGCACCGTCGCGTGGCCCGCGCCCTCCAGCCAGCGCAACAGCCGTTCGATCTGCGTCGAACGGCCCGAACCATCCGCCCCCTCCACCACAATGAGACGTCCGGCCAGTTTCTTCAGGTCCACATTGGGCAGGCCGTGGCCGTAGAACCGCCGCGCCGTTTTCTCCGGCACTACGATCGGGACGTTTGCGCGCCGCGCTGATTTCGTTTTCTTTTCCATCGCTCAGGAATTGGTTGGAGAGGTTCGCACCGGAAGGCTCGCACGGTCGCCGTCCGTCCCCGGCGCGTGGGTCAGGGAGACGACGAACGCGGACAGATCCAGCCTCGTCGCCACCAGATCGCGAAATACACTCTGCTGCGCCTCAATCGGCTGGTTTGCATCCATGATCGTAAACTTGAACTCCTCGCTCATCCCCAGATAGCGCTCCAGAATCCGCCCCTGGAAAATCCGAAAACTCTCATAGATGTCATTCGACAATCCCAGGTCCATCCCCGCCTCGAAGTATTTCAACTGCGGCCGGCCGTCGAGGATGCGGTTCAACGACACCTCCAGGTCCGCCTTGAAGAAGAACGTCATATCCGGCAGCGCCGCGAAGTCATAGATGCCGCGCACCCATTCCGGCGGGCAGCCGCGCACCGTGTCCCGCGCGAAGGCCGTGAAGATGTAGCGGTCGCACAAGACGAGATAGCCCGCGCGCAACAGCGGCACCAACTGCCGCTCGTAACGATCCGCGAAGTCCGTCGCGTGGATCAGGCTGAACGTCGTCGGACTGAGCAGTTCGCGCTTCTTCCCCTTGCTCGTCGCCGACTTCACTAGGTCGGAGGAATTCCACTCACTGAAGAAGACCTTCAGCCCCTGCAATTCCAGCCATCGCTTGAGCAAGTAAATCTGCGTGGACTTGCCCGACCCATCGAGCCCCTCCACCGCGATCAGCCGACCCGCAAAACCCAACTCGGAAAATGTCTTTGTCATCGCCGCGCCGAACCTAAGCACCCGCACCCGGTTGACAATGTTTTTCACGCCCGGACCAGTTCGGGAATGACAAAGCACTTACCAACTCCATCTCCACCCTTGCGAACCGGTCCAAATCGCGATTCTCTTGACCATCGCCTCTGCCCCAACACTTGTGAAGCCCTTGCCACTCCTCCTCCCGTTCGCCTGCCTGTTCGCAACTCGTCTCGCCGCAGCCCCCGCCGCTCCCGCCGCGGAAACTCCCGAGCCGCTCAACTGGACCACGCAGCAGGATCACCAGAACATGAAGCAGCAACTGGGCATCACGCGGCTACGCCCCGGCCCCAGCGGCAATGCCAACGCGACCAACGCCGCCAATTACGATCCCGCCAGGGCCAATCCCTTTCCCAACCTGCCCGACCCGCTGGTGACCAAGGACGGCAAACCCGTCACCACTGCCGACCAATGGTGGAACGTGCGCCGGCCGGAAATCGTCGAGGACTTCGAGCGTGAAATCTTCGGCCGTGTGCCGAAAAACGTTCCGAAGGTGACGTGGACTGTCGTCACACAGGCTACCGATCGCGTCGTCGGCACCAATCCCGTCGTGGCTAAACAACTCCTCGGCACCGTGGACAACTCCGCCTGCCCGTCCATCCCGGTGGGAATCCAAATGAACATCGTCACCCCGGCGAACGCCAAGGGACCGGTGCCCGTGCTGATGATGTTCGGCTTCAGCAGCGCCCTTCCCCGGCACCCCGGCGAACCCGCGCCGACCAACCGCTTCAGCGCGTTCGGTGGCGGTGGCACCAACGCCGGGCCGTCCTCGACCGAAATGCTCATCGCCGCCGGTTGGGGCTACGCAACGATCGTCCCCAACAGTATTCAGGACGACACCGGCGGTGGGCGCGGCGGCAACCCCGGCGGACTGACGCGCGGCATCATCGGCCTAGTCAACAAAGGCCAACCCCGCAAGCCCGACGACTGGGGCGCGCTTCGGGCCTGGGCTTGGGGCGCCGCGCGCGGACTCGATTACCTCGAAACCGATCCCACCGTGAACGCGAAGAAGGTCGGCATCGAAGGCGTCTCCCGCTACGGCAAGGCCGCGCTCGTCACGCTCGCCTTCGAGCCTCGCTTCGCCTCAGCACTCGTCGCCTCCTCCGGAGAAGGCGGGGCCAAGCTGCACCGCCGGAATTTCGGCGAGGCCGTCGAGAACCTCACCGGCTCCGGCGGCTACCACTGGATGGCCGGCAACTTTCTGAAATACGGCACCGCGGAATCCACCTTCGGCAGCAAGAACGCGGGCGACCTGCCGGTGGACGCGCACCAACTCATCGCCCTGTGCGCGCCACGTCCGACCTTCATCAGCTACGGCATTCCCGCGAAAGGCGACGCCCACTGGCTCGATCAACAAGGCAGCTACATGGCCACCGTCGCCGCCGGCCCCGTCTTCCGCCTGCTCGGCGCGCGTGACATCGGCGAGAAGGAAAACTATCGCACCGCCAAAATGCCACCGGTCAACACCGGCCTCCTCGACGGCGAACTCGCCTGGTGCCAACACGACGGCGGACACGAGAGCCGCTCCAACATGAAACACTTCATCACCTGGGCCAGCGGGCACCTCAAGCACACGCACACGACACGAGGAAACTGAGTCGGAACCATGCCATGGACGGTTGGGCCGAGTTGCTGCTCTACCCGGAGGCCACAGACGAAGTTGCAGCCGTGAGTGACCTGCCGTTCGCACCAACAGCGGGGGCGAAACACCAAAATCAAGCGGGCTTCCGATGACGGGCGCGCTCGAGAGTGGCGGGCAAACTTTACAAAGCAATATGCCAGGGATTACAAAGGGCTTCCGAAGTCTTGGCCGCTGGCTGCCCGCCAGTTCCGATCGCACTCAGCGGCTTTGACCCGCTCGTCAGGAGCCGATACATCGAATACATGTCCACCCGCTGCGCCTTGGTCTCAATCCTCACGTTCCTAGGATGTCTCATCCTATTTTCAGGCTGCAAGCCGGCGGCTCCAGTAAAACAAGCGGCTGCATTCAGGCCGTTGCAAAACGGGTTCGGAGTCGTGGCGAAGTGGGTCGGAGTGGATTCTGGTCCGGGTGCCTCGCTTTTTTACAAAGGCACCAACGAAACGCCCGTGCTCGTGTGGCGGGATATTGGCACGCACGGTTATCCCATCCTTTATACGAATGACATCGCGCTTTTAATGGCGGACAAGCCGGATGAGCAGGGCCGCTTAGGTGGAGGCGCACTGATTGCCGTCCAAGGAACAGGACCGGCGATGGACATTTCCTATGACCTGCTGCACCTCTATTCAGCGAAGAGCAATGTGGATTTCAGCGTGTTGGTGAGGTTGGCCTATGAGCCTCGTAGGTTACAACAAAGCGATGGGGAAATGTCCGTCACTTACTTGTCGTTTGAATCTGGCGAAAGAACAGGTCGCAAGTTCTCAATCACATGGGAGGAGGTTTTCTCCATCATGGAGGATGTAAAACGAACCGGGAGAACGAACAAGATCACCAATACGGACATCTTGTACCTTCAAAAGATTTACTGGAGCCGCCAGAGATAGTTTCCGCCGCAAGGCCAAGCCGCGATCGTTCCTCCAGCGCAACCTTGTTGGCAGGACAGGTGCGACGAAGCGCTCGATTCACCAACCCGCGAAGCGCATCACGCTCCCGAGCCCGCGTCGCGCTTGCTGCGACGCCACTCGCGATAGATCTCGAACACCGCCGGCAATGTCGAAACGACGATGATGCCGAGGATCACGAGCGAGAAATTCTTTTTCACCACCGGCATCTGGCCGAACAGATAGCCCGCCGGCGTGATCAATCCCACCCAGAGCACCGCACCGCCGACGTTGTAGGCCATGAAGCGCCGGTAGGTCATCGCGCCGATGCCGGCGACGAACGGGGCCAGCGTGCGCACGATCGGAACGAAGCGCGCGATCACGATTGTCTTGCCGCCGTAGCGCTCGAAGAACGCGTGTGTCTGGTCGAGGTGCTTCTGCTTGATCAGCCTCGGGAACTTCGCGATGAGCTGTTTGCCGGAATACTTGCCGATGGAGTAGTTCACCGTGTCGCCAAGCACGGCCGCCACAAAGACGAGTCCCATCGCGAGGAACAAGTCCAGCCGCCCGCCCGCCGCCAGCGCACCGACGGCGAAGAGGAGCGAATCGCCCGGCAGGAATGGCGTGACCACAAGGCCGGTTTCGCAGAACACGATGAGAAACAGGATTGCGTAGATCCACGCGCCGTAGTCGGAAACCAATGTGTCGAGGTGCGTGTTCAGGTGCAGGACGATGTCCAGCAGTTGCTTCAAGGTATCCATGCGGCGCGAACGCTAGGCAGCGGCTCCGGGTGAAACGAGAAAAATGTTTGGCATTGTGGGCCGGAACTCCCTTGATCCAGCCGCGCCCACTCCGATACTCCTCTGGCAACAACCCTGAGTCCCGTGTCCCGCTCCCGATCAATCGCGCGAACGCCCGCAGCCTTCAGTCTCCGACTGCTGGCCGCGTGCGCCGTTGCGGTCCTGACCATTCATCCAGCAGACGCCGCCGTCCGTTCAGTCAGCCCGAGTGGCACGGGCCGCGACGGCTTCACTACGATGCCGGCCTTGGACACCGGCGTGGCTTTCACCAACCTACTCGCCGATCGTTCTGCTGCCGCCAATCAAGTCCTCCAGAACGGCTCCGGTGTCGCGCTTGGCGACGTGGATGGCGACGGGCGTTGCGACATTTACCTCTGCAATCTCGAAGGACCGAATGCCCTCTACCGCAATCTGGGCAACTGGCGCTTCACGAACATCACAACGCAGGCCGGCATCGCCTGCGATGGCGATCTCTCTACGGGCGCCGTGCTCGCTGATCTCGACGGCGACCAAGACCTCGATCTGCTCGTGAATTCCGTCGGCGGTGGCACTCGTTGTTTCTTCAACGACGGCGCGGCGCGTTTCACTGAATCGAACTCGGGGCTGCACCGCCGCTTCGGAGCCATGTCGATGGCTCTGGGCGACATCGATGGCGACGGCGATCTCGATCTCTACGTCGCGAACTACCGCACGAACACCGTGCGCAGCACCGGCATCCAGGTGCTGAATGTCAACGGACGCCGCATGGTGCGGCCGGAGGATCGCGACCAGCTTGAATTCACCGCCGAGGGCCGGCTCCAGGAATACGGCGAGCGCGACGCGTTGTATCTGAACGACGGACGCGGCGGCTTCACGCCGGTGCCATGGACGGACGGGCGCTTCATGGATGAAGACGGCCGCCGGCTCACGGACGCGCCGCGCGACTGGGGCTTGTCGGTGATGCTGCGCGATCTCAACGGCGACGGCGCGCCGGACTTGTATGTGTGCAATGACTTCTTCACCCCCGACCGGATCTGGATCAACGACGGCCGCGGAAACTTCCACGCCCTGCCGCGTCCGGCGCTCCGCCACACGAGCACCTTCTCAATGGGGGCGGACTTCGCGGACATCAACCGGGATGGTCACGACGATTTTCTCGTGCTCGACATGTTGAGCCGCGACCACGCCCGGCGGATGCGCCAGCGCGGCATGAGCGGCGAGTCGGCTTCTTCCGCCAGCTCCATCGACGAGAGACTTCAGGCAGAGCACAACACGCTCTTCCTCAATCGCGGCAACGGCACCTACGCCGAGATCGCGATGCTCGCGGGCGTTCACGCGTCCGAATGGTCGTGGGGCGTTGCGTTCCTAGACGTAGACCTCGACGGCTACGAGGACATCCTCATCACCAACGGCCACGATTTCGACACGCAGGACGCCGACACCGGATCGCGCCTCGATCAGCTCGGGCCGCGCGCCGGCAAGCCGGGCGAGACGCTCCTGCACTACCCGCGCCTCTTCACGGCGAACGTCGCTTTTCGCAATCGGGGCGACGTCACCTTCGAGGAAACCGGAGCGCGCTGGGGCTTCAATTCCGTCGGGGTTTCACACGGCCTCGCGCTCGGTGATCTCGATGACGACGGCGACCTCGATGTCGTGCTGAATAACCTCAACGCCGCAGCGACGTTGTTGCGGAATGATTCACCCGCTCCGCGCATCGGCATCCGCCTGAAGGGACGTGGCGCGAACTCGCGCGGCATTGGCTCGAGCATCCGCCTCGAAGGCGCGCGTGTCGCGCAGTCGCAGCAGATGATTGCCGGAGGCCGCTATCTCTCCAGTGACGACGCGATGCGGGTCTTCGCCACCGGTGGTGACGACAAGCCGCTGCAAGTCACAGTGACCTGGCGCAACCGCTCACGCAGCGTGGTAACGAACGCGCAGCCCAACCACGTTTATGAAATCGAGGAACCTTCCGCCCCGACTGCTCCCGCTGGGATGCCATCTTCCCCTGCCCCGCTCTTCGCCGATGCCTCACCGCAACTCGCCCACACGCATCGCGACGAACCGTTCGACGACTTCGCAAGACAATCGCTGCTGCCGAGACGCTTGAGCCAACTCGGCCCCGGACTCACCTGGACGGATGTGGACGAGGATGGCCGCGAGGATTTGATCGTCGGAACCGGGCGCGGTGGCAGCATCGCCGTCCTGCGCCAGACCGGCTCTGGCAAGTTCGTCGGGGCCACCAATTCGCCGATCGCCAGCATGACGGGAGATGACTTCACGCAAGTGCTGGCGACCGGCGTCCGATCAAATGGTTTCGCTTACTAGACCGCTGCAACAGGCTACGAAACTGCCGCGTTAGCCACCCTCTCCGGCTTCCGCGATCTGAACACGGCTGCGGCGATTTCGATCGGTCAACTCGGCGGAAGTCCCGGTGCGATGGCGACGGCGGACGTCGATGGCGACGGGGAAGTGGACTTGTTCGTCGCCGGACGCATCATCGCCGGACGCTATCCGGAAGCCGGCCCCTCGCGACTCTTCCGTGTGCGCAACGGTCTGCCAGCGCCAGCGCAGGAATGGACTGACCTCGGCATGGTCACCAGCGCCACCTTCAGCGACCTCACAGGCGACGGACTGCCGGAACTCATCATCGCGACCGAATGGGGACCGTTGAAGCTCTTCCGCAACGAAGGCGGCAAGTTCGTGCCGGGCGATCCGGTCATCGAAACCTCCAGTGCGACGAATCAGTCCGCGCGCGCCGCGCTCTCGACGCTCACCGGCTGGTGGACCTCGGTGACCACGGCGGATTTCGACAACGACGGACGGCTCGACATCGTGGCCGGCAACTGGGGGCGCAACCACGCGCAGAAGGAACACTTGCGCGACGGACTGCGCCTGCACTTCGGCGACTTCGCCGGGCGCGGCAGCATGGAAGCCATCGAGGCCTATCACGATCCGGCACGCAACCAAACCGTCCCGGCACGCTCGTTTGACGCGCTCGCCCAGGCGATGCCGTTCATCCTCGAACGCATTCCGAACTACCGTTCCTTCGGCGAAGCCAGCATCGAGAAAATCTTCGGCGACCGGTTGCGCGCCGGCCGCGAACTGCGGGTGACGTGGCTGGACTCGACCGTCTTCCTCAATCGCGGCGAGACGTTCAAGGCCGTGCCCCTTCCCGTGGAAGCCCAGATCGCCCCGGCGTTTGGCATCGGCGCGGCGGACTTTGATGGCGACGGTTCGGTGGATCTCGCACTCGCGCAAAACTTCTTCGGCGTGAATGCCGAGTCTTCGCGCCACGACGCCGGCTGCGGACTGCTCTTGATCGGCAATGGCACCGGATCGTTCCGCCCACTACCGCCAGCCGAGAGCGGCGTAGTCGTCCACGGAGAACAGCGCGGGCTTGCGGTCGCGGACTTCGATCAGGACGGCCGCGCTGATTTCGCCATCGCCCAGAACTCCGGTCCGACGCGACTGTTCCACAATCGCCGCGCAACACCCGGTGTGCGCTGGCGCTTGCGCGGCCCGACGGGAAACCCGAACGCCATCGGTGCGATTCTCACCGCCAAGCTCGCGAACGGACGCGTGTGGGCTCGAGAGATCAAGGCCGGCACAGGCTGCTTCTCGCAGGACAGCGCAGTGCAACTCCTCCCGAAACTTCCCACCGACGCCTCAGTGATCCTCCACTGGCCCGGCGGCCAGCAGACTACGGTGCGAGTCCCGCGCAGTGCAACGGAACTGGAAGTGGATTCCACCGGAGCGACTCGCGTGCTGCGATAGAGTGCCGCAGCGGACCGAGGCTTACACCAGCGGAATGAGCTTCGAGGCGACGAGTACGACGATGATGCCGGCGATACTGTTGACGGTCACGGCGACGGTCCAGGTCTTTAGCGTTTCGCGCTCAGTGAAGCCGCTCAACTTGCCCACCACCCAGAAGCCGCTGTCGTTCATCCACGAGCAGATCATCGCGCCGAAGCCGATCGCCATGAACACGTACACCGGGTGATACGGCAGCGCCGGCCCGGTGCTCATAATGGGATAGATCATCGCGGCGGTCGTCAGCATGGCGACGGTGGCGGAGCCTTGGGCGACTCGAATCACCCCGGCCACCAACCACGAGAGCAGCAGCAGGTTAATCTCGCGTCCCGCCACGAGGGACTTCACCGCATCACCGACTCCGGCGTTCTTGAGCATCAATCCGAAGGCGCCGCCCGCGCTGGTGATGAGGATGATGACGCCGGCGGTGGCGAACGGCCCTTCGATCATTTCGCCGATTCGCGCGAGCGTCAGGGTCGTGCGCTGGCGAACGAGCACGAGCAACGCGAGCGCGGCACCCACGAGGAGCGCGGTATTGCGGTTGCCCCAGAAAACTCCCGCCGTGTAGAGCGCGGTGTTCATGCCGGAGGTAGGAAGGAGTTCCGCCGTGAAGGCGTCCTCAATAACCGAACGATTCAGGCGCACCAGATTGTCCGCTTGCGGCTTCAAGTCCTTCAATGCGCTGGTCTGCGGACGAAGGGTGACGGATTGGAACGCTGGCTCTGCGGCGATGGGTTTGCCACGGATGATTGTGTTGAGTTCGCCGACAACGGCGTCTTGCAACGCTGCTGTGGGAGGCTGTGCAGAGTCGTGCCGGGCGAGCGCATCACGGGTCTTGGTGGTAAACACTGCGGCGACCCCTTGGGCAGCGGGATCCGCCGCCTGCTTGAGGCGGTTGACCAGCGCGGCGGCGTCCTTGAGGTCGGTTCGCTCGAAGCCCTTGCCCTGGATCGCGATGAAGGTCGAGGCAGTGGAGATGAGGGCGATCGGCAGGATGACCGGGAGAATCGACGACCAAAAACCAGGAAGCTCCGACTCGGGTTTGTCCGCGTTCCTGCGCATGTCGGCCAGCGACATGCCGGGGACTTCGCGCAACGGGATGTCCATGCGCCGGTTGATCCACTTCATCACCGTCCACGAGCACGCCACGGGGATGACGCCGCCAATGATGCCGACGATGATGGTCAGGCCGAGGTCAAGCTTGAGGCTCTCCGCCATCGCCAACGGCCCGGGGTGCGGCGCAACGAGCGAGTGCGTCACCACTCCACCGCAACAGATGGCCATGATGTAGAGCATGTAATCCTTACCAGTGCGCAGGCGCATCGCCACCGCCAGCGGCAGCAGGAGCATGAAGAACGTGTCGAAGAAGATCGGGATCGAGAGGATATAGCCGCTGATCAGGATGGCGGCACCGGCGCGCTTCTCGCCGAAGAACGCGAGGAACCGCCGCACGACCTTGTCTGCCGCGCCGCTTTCCATCAGGCACATTCCGATGATCGCGGCGAGCGCGATGACCACGCCAATTTTCCCGGCGGTGACGCCGAATTCGGTGGTGGTGAGTTCGATGGCCTGCACCCAATGGCTCTTCTCCGGTTCGCCCGGCAGCGTCCTGGCAAGCAGGCCGGCGGCGAAGGCGGCGAGGATCAGGGCCATGAACGCGTGAACGCGGAGCACGGTGATGAGGGTGACAATGAGTGCGACGCTGATCCCCAGGACGGCAAAGGGCCAGTAGTCAGGAGTCGCCGCCGGCGCGGCAGTCACTTGAGCGAGCAAGGTGTTCATGGATTCGGGTAACGCGCGTTAGTCCGACACGAAAACACGGACGGGTCAAGGAATGTGGTTTCGCGGATCTAATCACGAACGGCACCGGCCCCGGTGCTGTTCACTTGGCCTGAGGCTCCAGCCATGCGCGGTGATAGGGATGGTTGTCGAGGATCGTCGGATACACACCCTTCACACTCGGACTCATCGCATACGGACGTGTGTAGAAGTACAGCGGGACCACCGGCATCTCGTCGAGCAGGATGGCTTCCGCCTTCTGAAAAACTTCCAGGCGCGCGGCGAGATCAGAGGTGCGGCCGGCTTCACGGATCAGGCGGTCATATTCGGAGTTCGACCACCGGGTGTCGTTGTTTCCGCCGCCGGTGACCCAGAGGTCGAGAAAGGAATTTGGGTCCGGGTAATCGCCAATCCATCCGAAGCGCGAGATCTGGTAGTTGCCGGTGCGTTTCGAGTCGAGGAAGACCTTCCATTCCTGGTTCAGCAGCCGCACATCGATGCCCAAGTTCTTCTTCCACATCTCCTGCACGGCCTCGGCGATGGCGCGATGCGATTCGAGGGTGTTGAAAAGAATCTCCACCGGCGGCATGCCGCGTCCTTCGGGATAGCCCGCCTCGGCGAGGAGTTTCCTGGCGGCAGGAATGTCGAAAGGGAACCGCGCCCGCGCCGTGTAGCCGGCCGTGCCCGGCGGCGTGAAGTGATACGCGGGAAGTTGGCCGCCGCGCGTGACGTTCTTCACCAGCGCCTCGCGATCGAGCGACATCGCCAGCGCGCGCCGTACCCGTTTGTCGGTGAGCGGAGGCTTCGATGTGTTAAGCATGTAAAAATACGTGCCGAGGAACGGATCGATGTGCAGCAGCTCTGGAAAGTCTTTGCGGTAGCGATCGATCTTCATCTGCGGCAGTTCGTACGTCTTGTGAACCTGGCCGGAGCGGAAGGCGCGTTCATCAGTGTCGGTGCTCTCGATGGCGTAGAGGTAAATCTTCTGAAGCTTCACGTTCGCCGCGTCCCAGTAGGTCGGGCTCTTGCGGACGATGATGACGTGGTTGACGCGCCAAGACTCGAGGGCGAACGGACCGTTGCCGACGAACGTCCCGGGCTTCGTCCAGCGGTTGCCGCGTTCGTAGAGCGGGCCGTTCTTTTCGATGGTCGGGATGTGAAGCGGAAACCACGAGTAATGGAGCAACAGCGAGAGAAAGTACGGAGTTGGCGCGTTGAGCCGAATCTCCAGCGTGTGGTCGTCGATGGCGCGCGCTCCGACTTGAGAGAAGTCGGTAATCTTGCCGGTGTTGAAATCCTCCGCTCCCTTCATCACGAAGAGCATGTAGGCGTACTCCGAGGCGAGTGACGGAGTCAACGCGCGTCGAAACGTGCGGACGAAGTCATGGGCCGTCACGGAATCGCCATTGGACCAGCGGGCGTTGCGGCGCAGGTGAAACGTGTAGGTGGTTTGATCCTCGGAAAGCTCCCAGCGCTCCGCGGTTCCGGGCTGGGGCGTGATGCCGCGAGGGTCTTCGCTGACCAGGCCTTCGATCAACGTCATGATAACGTGATGCTCGGGCACGCCGGTCACAACGTGCGGATCGAGATCCTGGGGCTCGGCTCCGTTGTTGATGTGCAACACCTGATCGCGATCGCCCGCCTCGACACGGGTTTCCCGGCGGCCGCAGCCGCAGAGCGCCAGCAGGGTGAGCAGAAGTATCAGGCCGGATTTCATGCGCGGGATACTTCCGTGGACCCCGTGCCGCTGCAACCGCGATTCTACCGGCGTGAGTCAGTAAACAAAAAGCCGGGAGCGGCGAACCGCTCCCGGCTTGAAAAGGTTTCGTGGAAATTCCGATGTCAGAACTTGCCGCCGTACACCGCGTTACTGCCGAGCAGCTGCTCGATGCGCAGCAGTTGGT
>SXGS01554363.1_pt1 | contig 19860 bp, 18 predicted proteins | sample 3174681 | NCBI WGS metagenome assembly SXGS01 (sample SAMN11356861, study PRJNA531348) | freshwater metagenome | isolation source: freshwater sample F1-80 | place: China: Fuxian Lake, Yuxi | collected 2017-12-25 | reverse complement strand
TGATAACAGCGGATCGGACACCGTGACGATTCAACTCAACGCGGATGCAGGTAGCGAAAGTCTTGAACTCATCGATCCCAAAAACGGCCAAACCATCGAACGAAAGAGTGAAGCCTACACGGTCGTCGTCTCACTCAAGGATCCAGAGGATTACCGATCGGTGAGTTTGTATGCCGAGGATCTCTCAAACGGTTCTACATCACTCGCTGGACAGACCCTTGATCCCGAGTCCCCATTCCTCACGTTTGAGTGGAGCCTCCCGGCCTCGGGCACCTGGGCGCTCTCAGCTCGAGCAATCTCAGATGATGGTTCGACCGAGTTGTCGACGGCTGGGGTGCTTGTGGAAATCCTGCCAGGTGACTCAACTGCCACAGAGGAGTCGGTAGCAGAATCGACAGAGGAATCAGGTGAAGAAAACATCTTCGTCCCCGAGACGGACCTAAACTTGTTCTGAGTTTCGGTCCCCCTCCTTTTTAAGGAGGGGCTAGGGGTGGTTATCACCATTGTTTTCAAGCAAAACCGCCTTGATTGCATTGACAACCGGGCGGTTTTGTGATATTTTCTACAGTCGAGAAATCGGCAAGAACCTTCCACAACGATCCTGAAGGAGGAACCATGTTCAGATTGATTCTTATTGTCCTCACCCTCACCGGCTGCGGCGAGATGGTCAGCGAAGACCATGCCGTCAACACCCTCAAGGCCGAGGGCTGGACCGACATCATCGTCACCGCCAAACACGGCATCAGCCCCCATCTCGTGGGCGGCTGCGGTGAGGACGACTCGGTGGCCTTCGAGGCCACCGGGAGGAACCCGGCCGGCAAGGATTCGACGGCCACAGTCTGCTGCGGCCTCATCGTGAAGAGCTGCACCATCCGCCACTGAGGCCCACGCCTCGCTCACGTCTTCTGCGCCGTATCGCCTTCGCGATCGCCCGCGCCGCTGACATCGTGTGACCTAAATAAGAGGTCACTTTTCTATTAAGCCAGATACGCATCCCTCATAAGGTTCTCACTCTTGAGTTCCTGCGCGGAGCCGGCAAAACGAATCGTGCCGCTGGCGAGGAGATATCCGCGATCGACATACTGGAGAGCCAGACGGACATTTTGCTCGACAACAAGGATAGTTGTACCACTCTGGCGCAATTTCTCGAGTGTGGCGAACACTTCGTGCATGAGTTTGGGCGATAGTCCCAGCGATGGTTCATCAAGCATGAGGAGCTTTGGGCTCATCATGAGGCTGCGTCCGATGGCAAGTTGCTGTTGCTGACCGCCGGAGAGCGTACCGGCTTGTGAACGACGGTTTTCTCCCAACGCCGGAAATGCTGTGTACACTTTTTCTAAATTCGCGCGCATGGTTTCTTTGTGATCGATAAGGTATCCACCCATTTCGAGATTCTCTTGAACGGTAAGGGTTTGAAAAACAAGGCGTCCTTGCGGGACAAACCCAAGCCCCTCTTCAATAAGACTGTGCGTTGACAGCTTTGTGATGTCGCGATCGCAAAACAGGATTGAACCGTTGGTTCTTGTTGTGAGACCAAAGACACTTTTGAGTACCGTCGATTTTCCCGCCCCATTGGGGCCGATCAAAACAACCATCTCACCTGGCTGAACTTCAAGATTCACGTTCTCCAGTACATGGAGCTCGCCGTAACCGGCCGTGAGATGTTGAATGGACAATAAACTCATAGACTCATAGAAGGATACATGTCTGGCTGGTGATAGTCTGGTTCCTTACCTGGCACGGGTGAGAAAGCCAGGAACTGTCCCGACATGATCACAAATGCGTTGAGCGCACGAAGGTTCTCGGGGATCATCTTCCAGGGAATCGTGAGTGAACTCTTCCAAAGTTTCTCGCCTGTCCTTTCAAACCGCAACACTGGCGCAAAATATTCAAACGCGTTACTTCGATGTCGTATCGAGTCAAAACCGAGGACGAGAAAGTGACCGCCGGCACCCAGCTCGATCTCAAGGTATGTATGGCCTGGGCCAACAAGGAAGAGCTCCACGACGTCAAAGTCCCACAGTCCCTCTACTCGAGAACCCATCGGCGCGTCTGGAACTTTCTGGTCATGTAGCATGGGTGCTTGTGCTCGGATGACGAGCCCTTCCTTCGTCTGCGACACAAATACCTCTGCCCAAAGCCGGTCGTCGGGACAGTCGGAACCATTCCAGAGTCGGTCGACTCGAAGAAACAATTCTTCGGGACTATGCGGAATGTGCATCATATAGATCCAAGATAGGCTTCAAGAACTTTTTCGTCTTTGAGGACAACCTCGGGTGACCCTTGGGTAAGCAATCTCCCTTGATCCATCACGACGACATGATCGGCCACGGCGCGAACGAAATCCATGTCGTGCTCGATTAAAAGAATGGTCTCGCCCTGAGCCTTCAGTTGTCTTAACAGGTCCTTGAACTGCTCGCGCAGAACAGGATTTACTCCCGCGACCGGCTCGTCAAGCATGAGAAACGAGTGCCGATTGAGAAGAGCGCGAGCGAGATCGAATAATTTTTGTTGACCGTAGGAGAGATCTGTCACGATCGTTCCGGGATCCTTGTCGAGTCCAACAAAGTCCATCATCTCGTGAACTCGTTTCTTCTCCTGCGCGTCTCCTGCCGTCCCCCGCCAGAACATGTTCCAAAACTGGTCATCGTCTTCTCGCAGTGCGAGCAAAAGATTGTCTTGGATTGAAAGATTCTTGAAGAGCTTGGTGAGTTGGAAGGTGCGACTCAATCCTAAACGAGCTCGCTTCCAAGTGGGCAGGCGTAGCAGGTCTTGATTCTCGAATTCGACCGTGCCCGCATCTGCTTCATACAATCCGCTGACCAATTGGAATACAGTTGTCTTGCCGGCACCGTTGGGTCCCACAAGCGCAGTGATCGAATTCTTCGCCACGACAAAACTCAGGTCATCCACCGCCTTCACTCCGCCAAATGATTTTGTGAGATGGGAAATGGTGAGCATATCATCCTTCCAACTCGGCTCTCCCCATGATCCCACGGGGTCTGTAGAGCACGATTAATAAAAGCAATAAGAGCATGATGAGCAGTCGTAGAGGCCCCACGTACGCCGAAGGAATATCCAGGAATCGCATGGGCTCCAGGAGAAAAAACAGGATCACGACCCCCAGCACGGTCCCACGCATACTTGCCACACCTCCCAGCATCATGCCGGCAAGTGCCCAGACAAGAAGATCCAACCAAAACATCCCAGGGGAAATGAATTGAACGAAATGCGCGAGTAAAGCTCCAGCCGTCCCAACAATAAACCCACTCACCGCCATCGCAACTATTTTGAGCTTGAACACGGGCTTCCCCAACGCCTGCGCAACTTCTTCGTCGTCCCGCACGGCTTCAAGCGCACGGCCAAACGGAGAATGGATAAGACGATCAAGGAAGAAAAACACCCCTGTTGTGATCCCAACTGACAACAAGAGGAACATGGTATTTGTGGTAAATCCTTGTGGTCGTGGGATCCCCGGAATACCAAGCGTCCCGCGCGTGAGCGACTCCCAGTTCACCAAGACGGCAAACACCACGAACATGAATCCAAGGGTCACCAGCGCGTAATAGTCGCCTTTGATTTTTCTCGCCGGAATCGCAAGCAGTGTTGCAACCAGCATGGTGAGTGCGGCGGCTCCCAAGAGAGCGACCCCAAACTGAAGTCCGGTAAGTTTCATGAGCAGAGCACTTGTGTATGCGCCGATCGCCATGAGACCAACGTGGCCAAGGTTGAGAAGCCCGGTGTACCCCACGACCAAATTAAACGACAATGACATGAGGATGTAGATGCATACCAGTGAACCAAGATGAATGAGGTACGCGTCCATATCAGGAGTATCGGGAGTGCCCAAACAAACCGGTTGGTTTCACGAGCAGGAATAGGAATAACAACATGAACGCCATCGCGTTACGCCACGTCGAACCCAGGTACCACACACTCGCCTGCTCGACTCCGGACAACAGCAGCGCTCCCACAATCGCCCCTGTGATCGACCCTGGGCCGCCGATGACCGCTGCGGCAAATCCTTTGATCGTAATAATCACTCCGATGTTAGGATCGAGATTAAACTCGAGAGCATACAAAATAGCAGCGACGCCACCCAACGCTGATCCCAAGACAAATGTAAATCGACGAACCTGTCGGGTGTCGATACCCAGTACCTCAGCGACAACCTCGTTATCGGCTGTTGCTCGCATGGCCTTTCCAAAACGGGAAAATCGAACAAACACCCACAACAGAAAAAAGAGGGTTATTGTCGTACTGACTGTCACAAGTTGCAAAAGAGAGATATTCACTCCACCAATATGGTACAACGGGGAGGAGATTCCAAGTGATTGTCCCTGAGCACCAAAAAGAATGATGATGATGGCTCCACACATCATGAGCATCGAAATAGTTGCGATCAGGTACCCAAGGCCTCTTGTCTTGCGAACACGCAGCGGTTCGTACACAAGCTCGTTCATCAAGAGCCCCAGAAGGGACGCTGCTAATATGCAGGCAATCATCCCAACCCAAAGTGGGACTCCTCCCACTTGAACGCTCCACCAAAATACATAGGCCGAAAAGGCGATCACGCCTCCGTGCGCCAGATGAAAGACCCGTGTCGTCGTGTAAATAAAGACAAGCCCGGAGGCAATAAGGGCGTATATCGACGCCGTCATGAGCGTATAAGCCGTGAGTTGAAACAGGACTTCCATAGCGATCCCATAGTATCAAAAACAAAAGACAGGCGCGATCGCCTGTCTTTCTTGTTACTATTCTGCAAGAGGAACCAGCTGACCGCCAATCACTTGAACAAGTGTCAATTCCACCTCTGCGTCACCTCGCTCGTCAAAATTGAATGTCCCAAGAGCTCCAGCCCAATCAGTGAGCCCGTTGAAGTATCCTGCAACAGCCTGTGCATCTTCACCCACCGCCCCAATGGCCTCAGCAAGCAGGTACACGGAGTCATACGAACTCGCGGTGAAGGCTGAAAAATCTGGATAGGCTCCGTACTTTCCGGCATAAGCCTCAAGCATGGCATTTGCGATTCCTGAATCTGGAAGTTGGACTTCTGAGAGAATGACTTCCTCATACAGGTTAGGGTTCTGAGAGAATGCGTTGCGGTCCAACATGGAGTTCACCGCAAAGATGGCGACATTCATTCCATTCTCTTCAATTTGTTTCAGGATAAGCTCTCCCGCCGCTGTTGTTTGTGGAGCAACGTAGACTACTTGGGGATTGGCCGCCCGCATTTTTGTGACGAGTGTACGGAAGTCGGTTTCACCGGTGTTAAAGGACTCGTTAAAAACGACGGTGCCGGTATACGACTCATTGAACGCGTTGCGAACTCCTTGGGCAAAATCCGTGTTCTCTGAAATGATCGCCGCTCGAGTCAGACCCTGAGCGATCGCAAAATCGGCAACAAGTTTTGCCTCAAAGTTATCTGCTGGATATGTTCGAAACACGAGATCACCTGCCTCGCTAATGTCTGGACTGGTTGCCGTCGCAGAAAGAAGCATCACGCGAGCCTCCTGGGTAATTTCAGAAGCTGCCAATGTTTCTCCTGAACATCCACCACCTAGAATAAACTCCACCCCATCAACATTCACGAGTTTTTGTGCGGCTGTTGTTGCCGTAGCTCCATCACATTTTCCATCCTCATAGACAAGCTCAATCGCCCTTCCACCAACACCACCCGCGGCATTGATCTCTTCAACTGCAAGGTCATAGGCTCGACTGATAACCTCCCCATAACTCGCCGCGTCACCCGTAAGAGGTGTGATGACACCGATCTTAAGTGTGCTTGCGCTGCCCCCTGTTATAGAAAAATAGATAACTCCCAGGATGATGAGGACTCCCCCAATCGCCCAAAGAAGGGCATTCTGTTTATTCTCGGCCATAGGTGCAGGATGTTAAGAATTCTATTGTTTAATTGGCATGACAATATAGCGATACCCCTCCGTGGTTCCTTTTGGAGTCAGAAGACAGGGGTTGCCTGGATCGATCATCTCAAAGACCACCTGATCGGAGGAAATGGCCTGAAGGCCGTCCAACAGATACCGATAGTTTACCGTAACCGTGTTGGCCTGCCCAGAAACATCCGCACCACATTGGCTTGTATTTGCTCCTCGCGTGGCATCTGTTGCACTCACCAAGAGTTGCTTTGTCTGCGGGTCAAAACCTAGATTTACATCAAACAACCCATTTTTAGAGAAAAGACTGGCTGTTTTGACACTTTTAATGAAATCTTCACGATCAATGATTGTCTGTGTCTGGAAACTGGTTGGAATAATCTGACGGTAGTCTGGATATTGCTCGTCAATAGTTCGAGATATCAGTTCAACCGGACCGTACATGAACACCACCTGGGAGCCAGACACACTCATCGTGAGTGATGAAGGAAGCTCCACGTCATCTTTAAAGACCGACAGAATACGATTGACCTCTGAGAGTGTTTTTGCTGGCACGACAAGATTAAGGGGCTCAGTGATGGGACTCACAACAGGAATCGTGGCCTCAGCAAGACGGTAAGAGTCTGTAGCAGCCATCATGAGGCGGCCTTCACTCTCATGTGGGAAAAACTGAAAGGAGACACCTGTCAGTTCCGGACGCGACTCATTCGTCGCAACAGAGAACAACACTTGGGAGAGTGCCTGTTTAAAATCATCAACAGGTATTTGAACGGACAGTTCCCCTTGGACGAGTGGGACGAGTGGGAACTCTGATGATGCGAGGCCATTTATCCTTGTTTTATATGTTCCACATTCGACTTGTGCTGCTAGGTCATCAACTTCGATTCGAATCGTCTCATTTGGAAGAAGCGAAACGTAGTCAAAAAAAAGTTTTGAGGGAATGGTGTACTCGCCTGGTTCGTCTACCTTTCCTCTCACAGAGCAGTTCACAGCCATCTCAAGATTTGTTGCTGTAAACCGAATCGTTCCTCCTTCTGCTTTCACAAGAACATTCTGTAGGATTGGGAGATTCACATTCTTTGTCATGAGATGACTTGTGATACTCAATCCTTGGTGGAGATTGTCTCGAGTGCAGGAGAGTTTCATATCAGACAGTTCTTTATTATGTATTTAGTTAAATAGATAGAAGAAAGAATGTAGTAACAATAAGGGGTGTGGGTGACGGGGATAAATTCGTTTTTGTTGTTACTTTAGCAAAGAACTTCCTTGTGGATTTGTGTATCAATAGAGGTATAGAGCTGTGTGGGTTGTGTGGATGTTGCTCATGATAGATTCAGGACACAGGATTCTCCACAGGGTTCTAGCCACCTTTCCGCATACTTATCCTGAGTCTTATCTTCAGAAGTTGCTCTGGAAAAGGTGTGGACTAGATTGCGTATAACTTTTGCTTGATGAGTTCTAGGTCGTGCTGAAGCTTCTCGTCCTCGAGAAGGCACCCAGTGATCTTGTCATAGGCGTGCATGGCGGTGGTGTGATCTCGGCCGCCCAACTCTGACCCAATGGAAGGATAGCTCGCTTTCATTTCCTCTCGCATCAGGTACATTACGATTTGGCGAGGGAATGCCAGGCGTTTTTGACGACTCTTTCCTAAGAGATCGTCCATGTGAATGTCGAAGTAATTAGCGACCGTGATAATGAGCTGCTTGGGGGTCACGTTCTTGCGGCTGGTCGCAGGTTGGAAGCTGGAAAGGATTGGTTTAACGGTTTCAAGAGTTGGACGGGAGTTTTTAAACTGATGGAAGGCAATGATTTTATTGAGAGCACCTTCAAGTTCTCGCACATTTGTTTGGACGACAGTGGCAACATGGTGCATGATTTCGCGATCAAGAGAATACTGTTTTTCTTGGCATTTTGTGTCCAAAATCGCACAACGTGTCTCGAAGTCAGGCGAACCAACATCAGCAAGCATGCCACATTCAAAACGTGAAACAAGGCGTTCTTCAAGCGCTGGAATGGCTTTTGGTGGTCGGTCGCTGGAGATGACAATCTGTTTGTTGTTCTGATAGAGCTGATTGAAGGTATGAAAGAACTCCTCCTGGGTCCCTTCCTTTCCTGTGATGAATTGAATGTCATCAACCAACAGAACATCTACTGTGCGGTAGCGGTTTTTAAACTCGACGATACGGTTTGAGCGAAGGGCCCCAATAAAATCGTTGGTGAAGCGTTCGCACGTGATGTAGAGGATCTTTGTGCTTGGGGTTTTGCGAATAAGTTCATTCCCGATTGCCTGCAGGAGGTGTGTTTTGCCCAGGCCTACTCCGCCATAGATGAAAAGCGGATTATAAATACCGCCTGGCTGTGCGGAAACAGCTTGCGCGGCGGCATGCGCTAATTCGTTTTGTTTTCCAACGATGAAGGTTTCAAAACAGTACTTTCCGTTGAGGGAGAATTCCCCTGTGCGGATTTCCTTCACCTCCTCACGAGGTTGATAGTAGGAGGGTTGTTGGGAAACAGGTGCCTCTGCCTTTGGTTTTTCAAAAAGAGGGATCGCTTGTGGGGAGGTTGGGCGTGACTCCACACGATAGGTGAGGGATTTGATGCTTCCCTTGCTGTGTTCTGAAAGAGATCGAAGAATTTCCTTGGTATATTTCTTTTCCAACCACGCTTTTGTAAACATGTTTGGAACACCAATGATAATGGCATGCTCGTTTACATCCGAGATAAAGGTACTTTTGAACCACGTCGTAAAGTTTGCTTTACTTAGCGCAAGCTCAAGTTCTCCAAGGACCGATTGCCAAAGTTCATTGGTGTTCATAGGCGAGTATGAATGGAGAAAATTCCTCCTAAAAAGTTCACGTGGTCTGTAGTGTAGACTAACTATCCACATGTGGGCAAGCGGGGCTTTGTTGTGCATATTGGTTGATGAAATGTGGACAGTATGTTAGTATCTTCGCGTATGGCAAAACGAACATATCAACCAAAGAAACGGCAGCGCTCAAAGGTGCACGGGTTCCGATCTCGTATGAAGAGTTCGACCGGTCAAGGAGTGTTGAAGCGCCGACGTGCCAAGGGTCGCAAGAAGCTTACGGTTTAAGCTATGTTGCCGCAGGCCAACCGCCTACGCCTTGAAAAGGATATCAAAACGCTCTTTGCCCGCGGGAAGAGCGTTTTTGGTTCACTTGTAGGCCTGAAGTTTCGAGCCAATGCTTTGCCAGTGAGTCGCTTTGCCGTCGTGGCCGGAGTGAAGGTGTCTAAAAAGGCGGTCATGCGCAATCGTTTGAAGAGACAAACACGAGCGATCGTCCACGAGGTCCTTGAGAAAATCACCCCTGGCTATGACGTTCTGCTTTTTTTGAAAGCTCCGGCTGTTGGCAAACCTTTTGAGGATCTCCAGCAAGAAGTTCTCGCAAATCTCAAAAAAGCCAAGCTTCTCTGAGTTATGCAATGGCTTGCACTCAAAACGATCCGTCTTTACCAAAGAACCATTTCTTTTGATCACGGCCCGTTTAAACACCTGTTTCCTGGAGGTTTTTGTCGATTTTACCCGTCGTGCTCTGAGTATGGACATAAATGTATTGCCAGACACGGCCTGATACAAGGAAGTGCACTCACTGCGTGGCGAATTCTACGGTGCAATCCTTTTTCTCCCGGCGGGATCGATGAACCGCCAACAAAAAACTGACCTCTGATAGGTCGGTTTTTAGATGCGAAACTGTTTCATTCTTGCTGTCCCGCCCCGAATCAGTTCGATTTTTGACTTGGCTATGTTGAGTTCTTCCGCGAGAGCCTCGATAACCGCCTTATTAGCCTTTCCCTTCTCGGGCGGTGCAGTGATAGATATTTTCAATGTGTCTTCATCGATCCATTCAAGCGATTCCCCGTGCGCATTGGGCTTTACGTGAACCGTAAGGATCATAAGGCTGTTACAGCCTCCTGTTCGCGAGTAATGGCGATAAGTTGGTCGTGAATGACTCCATTGGTTGCGACCAGGTCTGAACTGTCCAAACTCCAAACGTTCCCACAATAATCGGTTACTCGACCGCCAGCTTCCGCAACGAGAAGGACTCCAGCGACCACATCCCACGGCTTGTTTCCCGTGAGAATCACGGAGTCGGCGCGACCGGCAGCTACACTTGCCAGCATGATGGCGGCGCAACCAAGTCGTCGGAAATAGGTTGTTTTTTGTTCAAGAGCGTAAATGATTTTCCCATGTCGCTCATGGTCCTGATCTCGGTACCCACGCCCTGCAAACAACATTGCTCCACGCAAGGCATCTTTGGATGAAACATGAATGGGGTGACCGTTGAGGGTGGCACCCTTCCCAAGTTGGGCGACAAAGAGATCTTCGTGCAAGGGGTCATAAATGACACCGACCTGAGTCTTTCCTTCGACAACGTATGCAATAACAATGGCGAAAAGAGGAATCCCGGCGATAAAGTTTGAAGTGCCGTCGAGGGGGTCAATGATCCATGTTGGTTCCGGCCCGACCTTGCGAGATAGTGCATCAGGAAGCTCCTCATCTAGGATCGAGTGCATTGGAAAGGCTTCAGAAATAACTTTTTTTATGATTTCGCTACTCCCAAGATCCGCGTCTGTTACGGGAGAGTTATCAGATTTGAAACGGACTCCATCTTGCGATCCAAATAGGGGGAGAATGAATTCTCCTGCTTTTTTTGCGGCAGAAATAGCGATTTCGAGTTCGTTCATAGAATTTGATGACCAAGTCACCATACACCCACAAAGGTATTCGTGCCAAAAGAAAAGACCCGACACAGAGTCGAGTCATGAGCGTCCGCTTGAGAGCGGAGAGTTGGCCCAGAGCGAGGCCAGAGCGCCAAGTCCCATGAACGGGTCGCGCAAGTAGTAGCTGGCCAGCATGAGCAGGCAGCCGCAGAGGCTGCCGATTGTCCTCGCGAAGAAGTCGGCGAGCCGTGGATGCCCAAGGAGTTCCTCAAGCAGCATGGCAAACATGTGTCCCCCATCAAATGGGCGGCTAGGAATGAGGTTGAGAACCCCCAGGACCACGTTGAGCAGGCACGACGTGAGGGCTAGGTTGAACGTCACTTGGTCCTGCGAGGCCACCAGGACGATGACCGCGAGCACCGCAAGAAGAAGGTTGGCCAGAGGGCCAGCGAGGGCCACCATCGCGAATCTCCACCCGCGGCAGGTAGGTTCCTTTTCCAGGGGGATTGCTGCCCCGCCCACCGCAAGGATGAGGACTTGGGATCGGATCCCGAGGAGTTGGGAGAACGCGGCCACGTGAGCGAGCTCATGCACGAGCACGGAGCCCAGCAGGATGAGGCAGGCCGTGATGATCTGCCAGGTGTGGAGTTTGAGAATCCACCCCTGGTAGAAGAGGTAGGAAAACAGGAGGAGGACTGAGAGGTGTATCTCAATCCTGGTGATCCTGACATTGAAGACAAGGATCTTCATGTTGGTTTCATCCGTGTTTGAAGAGAACAGTCGTTTGAAATAAAGAACAAGGGCCGATCATAGGTTTATACGAGTGGTTTGTCAATGAAACGAAGTAAATTTAAAAGCAGCCTTTAAGGCTGCTTTTGGTCTATTTTATAATTATTCCTCGTAGGTATTCGATTACCTTCCGGTTCTTGAGAATCTGTTCCATATAGTCGCGATACTGTGGCGAGTAGACCTGTTCCCTGGTCTTCTGGTCTTCGTACCCTTCAGCGATGCGGTCGAGTTCCTCATCGACTTCTTTGTCGGTGACCTCGATCTTCTGTTCACGAGCAACCTCGCGCATGGCGATGGCCACCTTCACACGCATGAGCGCTTGGGGAGTGAAGTCGATCTTCATTTGGGCGAGTGTCTTGCCGAGATTCTTCACATATGTGTCGAACTCGAGACCCTGGGCTTCCACAGCACGCTGAAGTTCAAGGATCATTTTGTTGATTTCCTCATTCACGAGCAGGTCAGGTAAATCCTCAAACTGTGTTTTTCCTGCGACGAGTTCGAGCATTTCTTTCTCTTCTTTCGTTCGGGCCTCATGCTCTTTTTCAGCATGCAAATTTTTCTTGATGGTTTCGCGTAAGACCACCATGTCTTTCATGCCCAGTGCCGTCGCAAACGCATCATCAAGGGCAGGAGGTTGTAAGTGAAAGAGCTCCTTGAGTTCAACATCGAATTCAACATCCTTTCCTGCGACCATCGTCTGCACATGCTCCTTTGGAAACGCGAGCGTGAATGTTTTCTTCTCCCCTTCCTTGAGTCCTTCAAGCTGATCTTTAAATCCTGGGATGTAGTACTCCTCGTTGAGGTAGACCGCGTGGTTTGACGATTGACCGCCTTCGACAGGCACTCCTTCGAGCTTCATGTTCATGGAGATTACAACCTTGTCGTTCATGGTCACACCTTCCTGCGCGGTCGCACGAACCTCTGAGGTTTGCATACGTTGAAGATCACGAAGCGCCATCTCGATCTCTTTGTCTTCGACGGACGGAGTCTGAGCTTTTACGGAGAGGCGGCTTACATCTGGAAGAGACTTCGCACGCGGCATAAGGGTGACTTCCGCGGTGAAGACGATGTCATTGCCTGGGGCGAGTTTAACGACATCTACCTTTGGTGAACCAACCGTTTCAATATCGTCTTCCAAAATAGCTGAGATGAATGACTTGCGGACAATTGACTCAAGAGCTTCTTCGAGAATTTTCATCTCTCCGAGTCGCTGCTTCACAATTTCAAAGCCGGCATGTCCAGGACGAAATCCTGGGATCGAGGTTTGCTCTGAGAGTCGCTTTGCCGCCTCCTCGAGGTATGGCTGTGCGTCATCTTGCGTGAGCGTGAATGTGAGCTTGAGACCGTTCTTTGGCAAGGGTTCTTTTTGGATATTTGGCATAAAAGTCAGTCACGGATAACGCCGGGAGAATAGCGATTCCAATGTTCTTTGTCAATTGAAAAAGCTCCTTCCTCACTTGACATTTTGCCTTTGTAAGACTACAACTGTCTCTTCCGAAAGTTGACATGAGATCTTTTCGGAAGCCTATTTAGATCTTTCCAATCAACCCACAACCCAGCGGTGCCAAATGGCGATGAAAAAAGGAACCTCATGCCTTAGCGCGGAGCGACGCAATGAAGTGTGCCATGCGTTTTGCGACTGGTATGGGCAGGTAGATAAGAAGCGAAAGGCTATGCTTGATTTGGGTGTTCCTGAATCGAGCATCGGAGGCTTCACCTCTGCTTTCAAGAGCGGCGTGCGTATTCCACCCCCGTGGCTTCTCGCCGTCTTGTGGAAGAAGACTGCCGATAAACGCTTCCTCTTCACATCCCAGGAGAAGGCTCAGAAGCTTGCTCAAGGTCGTGCGGAGCTGCCTACCGTGGCTGAGTGGCCGGATTTGGATGCCACTCCTCATCCTGAAGCAGAGTCCGAGGCGGTGCCTCTCACCCAGTTGCTGGATGCTCACGGTGGAGAAACCTCCCCGTTGGGCATCCCAATGGTTCTCGGAGAAAAGTCGTTCGTACTGATCGACCTGGATCCTTCGGAAGAGCTGATCGTCACAGTCGAACGACTCGTTCAGACTCTTCGGGGCTTGCTCAATCTCCTCGCGCAGATCCGAGACGATCATATGCGCGATCTCGTCCGCAAACGTCTGAGTCCGCAGATCGAAGAGCTTGAGTTGGCCATCCGACTCTTCTCCGATGTCCATCCCAACCGTTTGACTAAGCTCCACGACGATCAGCGTCGTGCCTGGTCTCCCAAGAAGTCCTAGAACCCACAAGGAGAATCACCCATGTCCACTACCGATCCTTCCGCCATGCAGGCTACCATCGGCGTCGGCTTCTTCCACCGGATCTTCGGTGGGAAGTCCTGGCTCCACTGTCTGATGGAGCTCGTCAAGAACACGCGCGATTGGGGCGCGATGCACACCTGGATCCTCACCGAGGATCGAGCCCGTCTCATCGTCCGCGACGACGGCCGGGGCATGAACGCAGCCAACCGCGACGCCTTCCTCTCCGTTAATACCACGACGGCCGGTAAGGGGCAGTCGGGACAGTTCTGCACCGGCACCAAGCAGATGCTCTACTCCATGGCCAGGTTGGTCGAGGTGCTCACCGCGCCCGAGGATGAGCCGGACTGGGTCTATTCCTTCTCCTTCACGACCGAGGACTACGAGCGTATGGCCCTTCGCGGCGAGAAGCTCCGTCCAAAGCGTCTTTCCAAGACCACGAAGACCTGGCCATTCGAACACCTGTTCGGAACCCAGCTCATCTACATCCTGGCAGACACCAGCAGCCGGCGCATCCTGCGGGGTGCTCGCCTCGCCCAGGAGCTTTCCGCAAGGCTTCCGCTCAAGTTCAAGGACATCCTGTCCGTGGACGGAGCGGCACTCCCCATCAAGGAGATCGTCGGGCAGGTGTTCACCTTCGACGAGGTCAACCCCCAACTGGGCCAGGTCTCCATGGAGATCTACCGTCCCACACGTCGGCACGCTGAGGAAGATCTGCGTCTCACGGGCGTGGAGATCGGAGAAGCGGCCATCGCCAACCTCTACCGGGTACTGGGCGACTACCGTGACCAGTTCCCGCAAGTGCTCCTGCTCCCCGAGGTCTGCGGAACGCTCTCCGTCCCCTTCCTCAGCGAGTACGCGATGGAAGACCGGACCACCATCCGGGCGGAAGTTGTCGACGATCCCCGTATCGTCACCCTCCTGGAGATCCTCAAGCGGGTCTCGGGTCAGATCCAGCACAGCCTGGAGATCCGGATGGCCGCCGAGGTCGGTGATGACGTCGAGCGTCAGATCGAGGACATCCGTAGCATCTGCAATGCCGCCTACAACCCCGACCAGCGCCCCCCCGGCGAGGGCGACCTCCCCGGAGACGATAGTGCGGGTGGTACGGGAGGCAAGAAGCAGCCGCCCATCACCCTGCACTGTCGCCGGGAGTATGAGGTTGGTGAGAGGATCGAGGTACATGCAACCGTCCGACCCAACCTTGGCAAAGTCTCCGACCTGCGGTGGTACGGCGCCAATGCACGCGCCAAGGATCTCGAGATCACCCACAGGGGTGTCGCCATGATGGCAGCAGAGGTCGGTACGGGCACCATCCGTGCGGACCTTCCCGGGACGATCCACAGTGCCGTTCGGGCCTTTGCGATCGTGCCCAACCGCGTGTTCCGCCTGTCTACGCCCCACGCGACCGTTCCGATCGGTGGCAGCGTGACCCTGTTCGCGGTCAATGCGGACAAGCTCAAGGGCCAGCTGGACTGGTCTCTCATCGGCAACGGCGAGCTCGAGAAGGACGGTAGCCGGGTGACCTACACGGCTCCACGCTATCCCTCCACAGCTACGCTCGTCGGCTACGACCGCAGCAACCCCGGCATCCGGGCGACCTGCGAGATCTCCGTCGTGGGCCAGATGGATACTCTGTGTATCCGCGGTGTCCACTTCATGGTCACCACCTACAATGCTCCTGGCGACGACGCACGTCCGGTCACGATGCGCTCCGGTGGGGATCCCCATCAGGTGATCTTCAACTCCGGAGCTCCTGGTTTCCAGGCGGCTCTCAAGGCCGGCAGTCAGCGCGAGCTGTTGCTGATGGCCCTGGCCCAGGAATTCCCTGCCTTCCACGCCTTCGAGCTGGAGGGGGTCGATCTCTCCGAGTTGGATCCTCGGGACGTCCCACAGCTGATGCGGCGTCTCGCTCGCGAGGGGTTCGAGATCTACGAGGAACTGATCAAGGCCGTGGCCTAGCCACACTCGTCCCGTGCTACGACGCACGGGATTTTAATTTAGCAAAATAAAAAGAGGAGCGATGCTCCTCAGCTTGACGTTCCTCCACTTGCCTTGCGGGCTTGATGGAGGGCTTCTTGTTCTTTGCGACGGCCTTCGTGGCCTTGCTTGATCTCCTCAACGCTGATGTTGTGGCGTGTGAAGAGCTCGTTGATGCGAGACTCCCCCGCTACGGACATCTTCAGACGAGGTTGTCCTTTTGTCTCGTACACGATCCATGTGGCTGGGCTCGTTTTTCGCAGACGAGTCACGTTCCTACTTTCTCTACACACGAGGCGCTCTCCTGGCCTCTTGGAGAGTTCGGAGACACGTTGACGGTATCCTGTGGCCTCTGCAGGGGTGATGAGGCTCATGAACCGCAGGATGTCGAGCATGGCACGAATTGTGCTTGCCGCCAGGAAGTAGTTGTTCGCGGTGATAACGAAACCAACACACCTCACCAACTCGTAGATCTCCTGGGCTCGACGGGGATCCAGAGAGGTCACAGTCATTTCGGTTGAGTCCTCCTCGTCCAAGCCAGGTGACTTCTTGGGTTCCGGAGGATCCTCTTTGCGCGCGAGGGTCTCCTTGGCGTTGGCGAGGAATCGCCGAGCTTCCTGAATCATCCGCTCTAGTGGAATGGGAAGGTGCGGCTGTCCAAGTCGGGCGATGATGCGAGAGGCAAGCCCTTCGACCCGACTCTGTGTCGTCGCCGGCCCCCATCGATGGTCGTCGGCGATCAGCAGGGCTCGGTCGAACTGGTCTGGAGTGATTTTGCCCTGAATGGGCTCCAGCTGGAATGGAGGGCGGTGCGTGATTCCGAAGAGCCTTCGGTAGTCACGGATGGCCTTGCTGCCTTTGGCGAGGTCGGCACACAGGCGGGTGATCACCATTTGATTGGGGACCACTTCCGTTTCGACTCGACCGTGGAGAGCTTGCCACTCTCTCATGACCTCTTCGATGGCGCCTGTACACTCATCCAGGTGCAGCTGAGCCAGAACTGTATCAGGCTCGTTGCCGACGAAGGCTGCCGGCGTGCGAGTGAAGTTGAAGGTATGGAGATTGAATCCAATGTCTCCCCCCGAACCCTCGAAGAAGGAGCGAGCTACTGCAAAGGGATCCGTCTCGATCATCAGGCGTTCACGCCACCGATCGAGCGTCTGGCCTGTGGTTTGCTCGAGCACACTGAGGTCTCGTTCGATTCTCTCCAAACCCTCAACAGCTCGGATGAGGAGCAGGGAGCCGGCAACTACCTCGTCATATAGCCTGAGTCGAGCACCGTCGTTGGCCGCAAACGCGTCCGTGATTTGTTCGATCCCGGCCGTGACGCCGCTGACGTGGTTCTCCTTATGGTGGAGTTCCTGTGCCTGCGCAAGGGCTCCTGCCAGCATTGTGTGGAGGATGCCTTCCCATTCTCGCGCGGCAACCATCACTTCTCCACGAGCGATTGCTTCAAAAACCGGCTGCAGGTTAAGGGCATCCAGAAGAGCCTGAAGAGTCTGCATCCCACCCTGGCCCAACTCTTCGAAGCTTGGTCGGTAGGTTGGCAGAACCTCCCTCAAGGTATTGCTCAGGGAAGAAACGTCTGTGATGTCCAGACCGGTGAGGTGACCACCGCTGACCGGGAAGAATTTCGTTGGTCCGCCCTTGTTGGGCATCCTGGTGTGGAGTTGTGTGACCAGATCGCGTGTGATACGAGTCGTGTCAACTCGTACGTACTCATAACCCCCACCGGGGGTCGGTACGCGAAGGAAAAAGTCCTGTGCCATCGAATTTCCCCGATGCTTTTGGTTTGGTTTCTGGAAAAAGAGCAGAGGCCACTTCACCACGCAATTGAACTTTTGTCAATAATTAGTGGAGATGTTCGGCGAGCCATTCGGCCATGAGGCTAGCAATCTCCTCTCTGGAGGGATCTATTTGAATTCCCTTGATGGTTGGCCGGAATGAGTGTGCTGCGTTGGCGACAGGAATGAATTGCACTTCTATCCCGGCTGCTTCAAGTACGGCAGCAAAGGCTTCTGATTGTTCGATCGGGACGGCTGGATCATCCTCGCCGTGTAACAGGAGAAATGGCGGATCGTTTTCATCGACGTACGTGTAAGGACTGGCAAATTCCATTTCCTCATGGGTATCCGTCGCAAAGACACGTCGAATAAGGTGTGTGTTGGCGCCTTCGATTTCCACCGTAAGATTTGTTGGCCCATACATATTCACGACTGCAGCAACGCGACTAGACACTCCTTGATACGGACCCACGTCGTCCCATCCGGCACTCTCATCTGCCACGCCCAAGAGTGAGACGAGATGTCCGCCCGCACTTCCACCGAATGCACCAATACGATCAGGATCGATTGAATAGATTTCTGCACTTGCGCGAAGATGTCGCACGGCACACTTGGCGTCCTCGATCATTGATGGGAATGGCGCTTCGCCGGCAAGACGATAATTGACTGCGAACACGACGATGCCACGCGGCAGAAGTTCGTTGAGATACTGGTCGAGGTTATCGGTCTTATCTCCCGAGCTCCAACCGCCTCCGTGGATATAGATGACGGAGGCAAACGGAGCTTGGCCAGCTTCTGGCCAGTGAATATCCATGAGGAGTTCTGTGTCGTCGATCGTGCAGTAGGGAATATCTTTGTCGGTTGTCCCAAACTTCATCGAATCAAAAGGGGTGGGTATTGGTTCCTCCCCCTGCACCTGGGAAGTGACTTCTTCAACATTCTCCTCGATCTTTGTCGGTCCGCTGATCGTGAACCAGACCAGCAGAATTGCTGTTGCCACGGTGCCGATTCCGAATAGACCCAAAAGGATTGCCTTGGATTTTGATGACATATCTCTCATTATAAACAAAAACACCCAGGGCGTCTGAGCCAGGGGTGTTTTTTGTATCTAGACAATGAGAGCGACGATCAGGAGGGCTACGATGTTGAGGATCTTGATCATCGGGTTGATGGCAGGTCCAGCGGTGTCCTTGTATGGATCTCCCACGGTGTCACCGGTGACAGCCGCTTTGTGTGCATCACTTCCCTTTCCGCCATAGTTTCCTTTTTCGATGTACTTCTTGGCGTTGTCCCATGCTCCACCACCTGTGGTCATGGAGATGGCGACAAAGAGTCCTGTGATGATCGATCCGATCAAAAGTCCCCCAAGGGCTTCAGCACCCAGCGTAAATCCAACAAGGATCGGAGCAAGCACAGCCAAGAGCGATGGAGCGATCATGTACGTAATCGCTCGGCTCGTCACGATGTCGACCGCCTTACCGTATTCAGGTTTTCCACTGCCGTCCATGATGCCTGGGATCTCACGGAATTGGCGACGCACTTCCACAACCACAGCGCCGGCTGCTTTGCCGACCGCTTCCATGGCAAGCGCTCCAAAGAGATAGGTGATGAGACCACCAAGGAATAATCCAGCAATGACGTTTGGATCAACGAGATTGAAAACGATATGTGCCCCCGTCGCTTCAATTGTGTGAACGTAATCACCAAACAAGACGAGGGTCGCGAGTCCGGCCGAACCGATGGCGTACGCCTTGGTGACCGCCTTGGTCGTGTTGCCGACAGCGTCGAGCGGATCAGTGACGTTTCGAACTTCTTCAGGGAGTCCGGCCATCTCCGCGATACCGCCCGCGTTGTCCGTGATGGGACCGTAGGCGTCAATGGCTACGATGATCCCTGTGAGAGAAAGCATGGCGACGGCGGCGATCGCGATTCCGTAAAGACCCGCAAGAGAGAATGCGATCAAAATACCCAAGACAATGGTGATGACGGGGAGCGCAGTCGATTTCATTGAGAGGGCAAGGCCGGCGATAATGTTTGTGCCGTGACCGGATTCAGAAGCCTCTGCGAGTTTCTGTACGGGTTTGTGTTCTGTTGCGGTGTAGTACTCCGTGATCATGATGAGGAGGCCTGTGATGAGGAGTCCCAACAAGGAGCAGTAGAACAGGGCTTGTGAATTTGAGAAAGCAAATTGATTCGTAACAAACCAGAATCCAATAGCCGCCAAAACACCAGCAGCAGCGAGACCCTTATACAAAGCTCCCATGATGTTGTGACTCTTCCCGAGTTTGATGAAGAAGGTACCCAAGATTGAGGCGACGATAGCAATGGAACCCAAGGCAAGTGGATACAGTACAAGGCCTGAGTCTGTTGAAAGGAGTCCGCCAAGAACCATGGCAGCGACCAGGGTTACCGCGTAGGTCTCGAAGAGGTCCGCGGCCATACCAGCGCAGTCGCCAACGT
>SXGS01096867.1_pt1 | contig 19871 bp, 21 predicted proteins | sample 3174681 | NCBI WGS metagenome assembly SXGS01 (sample SAMN11356861, study PRJNA531348) | freshwater metagenome | isolation source: freshwater sample F1-80 | place: China: Fuxian Lake, Yuxi | collected 2017-12-25 | reverse complement strand
TGCTGATTCCTTACCTGACCGGGACGTTGCCGACAACATCACCCTTCTCCATCGGAATCAGCAGCATAAGAGAAAGCTGACCAACGCAAGCCAACCTGCGAAACGTGCGGGTTGGTTCCTGCTCCATGATCGAGAATTTGGTGTGCCACGCGGAGTAAGCTCCCCGCGCTTTCTGGTGGCCCTGGCGGACAAGCCGCCAGCGGCGCCTCAACAGGTGCGGTCACGTGTTACGCGCTGGCCGTCGCTGCGCGTTGCGCTTCATCCTGCGCTGTCGGCCCCTCGACTTTGTAGAGTTTCTGGGCGTTGTCCCACAGAATCTTCCGGCGCACGGACTCTTCACAGTCGGAGAGACCACTGGTGATCCGCGCCTGCACTTCATTGCCGTACAGCGAGGTCGGATGCGGGAAGTCGGTCTCAAAGAGAATGTTCTCCACACCGACTTTGTCGAGCAGGCGGCGCGGCGCAGTTTGCTCGAACCAGTAACACGCGTAGACATTACGCGTGAAATACTCGGACGGCATCAGGTCGAGGTCCGGTCGATCCTCTCGGACTCGATTCCCCATAAACTGGTAATCAAGCGCTTCGAGTACAAAAGGAATCCAGCCGATGCCACTCTCGACAGACACGAATTTAATTTTGGGATGACGCGCCAGCACGCCCGACATGATGAGGTCGCTCATTTGGATGCCGTTGCGTAACAGGATTTCAATCGAGAGATCGGTAAAGGTCGCCATGCGACCATAGGTCGCCACTTTGTCCTTGCGTAATCCCAAGTCCATACTGCCGGAGCCCACATGGAAGCTAATCGGCAGATCCAGCTCGACCGCAGTTTCCCATAGCGGGTCCCAAGAGCGGTCGCCGAGCAAAGGCTGTCCGAAAGATTGCGGCTCTCCGGTAAAGAGAATGCTCTTGTGCCCCATAGCGGCACAGCGGCGGACTTCGCGCACTGCTGCTGCAACATCCCAGAACGGCAACGAGGTGGTGGGCAACAGTCGCCGGGAATCCACCGAGGCCCACTCGGTCTGCCAGTCGTTGTAGGCTTGCACGCAGGCGAGCATCAGTTCAGGGTCGCCCAATTTGAGGAACTGCTGACTGCCGAAGCCACCGACGTTCGGGTACATCACCATCGCCCAGATGCCCAACTGATCCATGTACTTGAGACGAGCCTTGGCGTCATACGCGCCGGGGTGCATCTCGTCGTAATTTTTCGGCACGTTCTTCATATCGCCCACGCCGGCAGTAGCGCTCAGCCCTGGACTGGCGAGGCGATTGTTTCCCAAGACCCACCATTGTCGCCCTTGCGCATCGGCTTCAACGCGCGGCACCGCGTCACGCATACGAGCAGGCACGCGACTGGTCCATACATCTGGGACCTCAGTGACATGGGTATCGACGTCAATAATTGTGTAGCCGCTCATACTTCCCTCCTTTGGAACCTAGCCGAACAATTGGAACCTAGCCGAACAATTTTGCACAGTTCAAGTTGACGAACGGCTCTCTTCTCGTGTTGCGAATCTGCGAGGAACTCAGAGGCCTGCAACCGAGCCCCCATCTACGCGAATGTTCGTGCCGGTGATGTACGACGCCGCCTCGGAGGCAAGGAAAAGCACGATAGCTGCGACTTCCTCCGACCGACCAGGGCGGCGGAGTTCAAGGTGTGGCCGCCGTTTTGTTACAAATCGAGAGAGCACTTCTGCTGCTGAAATGCCTATGCGCTTTGCTGTTTCCGTCGCCATCTCTTCGACGGCTTGAGTCGCAATCATTCCAGGAGATACGGCATTAATCAAAATGCCATCAAGCGCATATTCCTTCGAAATATTTTTCGTCAGATTGAGAATCGCAGCTTTTGATGCAGCATAGTGCGGCATATCGCCATCCGGCTGCAGCGCCAGCTCGCTGGCAATGTTGATGATCCTGCCCCATTTCTGCTGTCGCATCTGTGGAAGCACGGCGCGCGTAAGGCGTACGGTCGAGAAGAGGTTCACGTCAAAGGTCTTGAACCAATCCTCATCAGACAGGGTTTCAAACTTCGGAAACCCATCGACGACACCGCCAGCATTATTGACCAGCACGTGAATAGAGCCAAAACACGCGATGGTCTTGTCAACGAGGGCCTGGACTTCATCCGGGCAGGTGAGATCGGTCGGACAAGCAATCGCTTCGCCGCCATTGTTCTTGATAGTAGCGGCTATACGCTCCAGGTCGGAAGCCGAACGGGCAGCTAATACTACCCGAGCGCCTTCAGCAGCAAATGCTTCGGCGATGGCTTGGCCAATACCTTTGCTCGCCCCGGTGACAAGCACGGACTTGTTTGTCAGTTTTAGGTCCATGGCTTTGCCTTTAGCTGCGTACTGGCCTCTCGTCTCCACGCACGACTTTCCCTGGTCGCGCATCAGTGGCGACGCCGTTTTCTTGTATGATCTCACCGCTCACAATCGTGGCGGCGTAACCTTGTGCGGTCTGCATTAAACGCGGCATGCCAGCAGGCAAGTCATTGATCATCGCTGGGGTCGTAATCTGCAAAGCGTTGAGGTCAATCAGATTGAGGTCGGCCTTCATGCCGACCTCCAACGTGCCGCGATCCTGCATGCCAAACAAGCGGGCGGTGTCCTGACTTTGTTTTTTGACGACAAATTCAATTGGCAGATGGTAGCGATCGCCTTTCGCATTATCGCGCACCCAGTTGGTCAGCATAAAGGTCTGCGCACTGCCGTCGCAAATAAACCGCATGTGCGCCCCGGAGTCGCTGCCGCCCATGACAGTGAGTGGATGGGTCAGCATTTCGTACAATGCGTCGCGATTCCCGTCAGCATACCCTGCGACTGTGTACATTAAAAAGGCGTAGCCATCGTCCTCCAACAACAAATCGTACACGGTCTCAAGTGGCGTGCAGCCACGACGCGCGGCAATCGCCGCGATATTGTTCTGCGGGTCAGGAAAGTAATTGAGCGAGGCACCCATGGGAAAGGTACGCTCCCAAGTCGACGCTTGTCGGTAGAGAACGGAGATGCCTGCTCTAGTCGGATCTTTCTCTACCAAGAGCTTCCGCCGTAATTCCGGATCACGAAGCGCACGCATCTTCTCGGCGTGTGGGAGATCTTTCAACGGCGCGTAGCTCGGCATGTATTGGAACGGGTGCTCGCCTTGAAAGCTGAACAGAATGGTGACTGGACGAGCAAAGACCTGGGGAATAATCGGTGCGCCCCCGCGAGTGGAGCTGTCGCAACGTTGCAGTAAGTCACGCCAGACCTGTGGGGAGATATTGGCTTGCGTGAGCAGAAACGTAATCGGGCATCCGGCGGCAGCGGCGCGTTGCATCCAGCCAAATTCTCGCTCAATGTTTTTTCCGCCTACGGCGTCGGTGACTACTTCCATGAGGCCACGCCCAGCTTGGGCAATGCCACGGGCGATGCCGAGGAGTTCATCTTCGCCAGCAAAGGTGCCGGCGATGGGTACGCCCTCGGGGGTGCCATGCACCATCGTGCGAGAAGTAGAAAAGCCCAACGCGCCGGCTTCGATGGCTCCGCGAGTGATTGTCGCCATACGCTCGATGTCTTCTGCCGTGGCAGGCTCATTGTTTGCCCCGCGTTCGCCCATGACATAAAGACGGAGGACTGCGTGAGGCACCTGCGTCCCGACATCAAGCGTACGTGGGAACTTCGCCAAAGCATCGAGATATTCAGGAAAGGTTTCCCATTGCCAATTGATACCGGCAGCCAAGGATTGGCGCGGAATATCTTCGACGCTTTCCATCATCGCCATCAGGTATTCCCGTCGGCTCGGATGCACCGGAGCAAATCCGACTCCGCAATTGCCCATCACCACGGTGGTCACCCCGTGCCACAACGACGGCGCAAGCAAGGGGTCCCACACGGCCTGGCCATCATAATGCGTATGGACATCGACCCAGCCGGGAGTCACTACGAGTCCGTCAGACTTGATGGTGCGGCGAGCGGCCCCGAGATCTTTACCGACGCCGGAGATACGGCCATTGGCGACCGCGACATCGCCGGTGAAACTTGGCTGTCCGGTTCCATCAACAATAGTTCCGCCTGTAATAACAAGATCATGCACGATTGAAGCCTCTTTCTTTCTTCATTGGTATGTTGCCGACAGCTGAGGGGCGTTACTGGTTGGGAAGTCAGACGCCTTTCTGCTCCTTGTAGGCGTTAGCGAAATCTTCCAGGCTGAGTGCGCCGATCACTTGCAGGTTATCATCCAGCACTTCAAACAAGACGCCGTCCTTGCCGCGCACACTGTAGAAGACCACTCCCCCACCGTCACCGGCACCTTCTTGGTGCGGATCGCCTGGAGGGCTGGACGTGTAGCTGCCAACCGGACGCACCTCTTTCAGTTTGCCATTGGGCTCATACAAACGGTGCTCACCTTGAACAACTAACGTGTTAGTGAGCGCCAAATGGCGATGCAGAAAGATCTTCTCGTTGGCTGGAAATTTAAGCACAAAATCGACAATCTTTTGTGACACATCAACATCTAACATCGCGAAGACGAAATGCTTGAAATCCCCCAAGTTGTACCAGCGGATGTTGCGATCATCGAAGACGTGGGAGATTGCTTCAGTAGTGGCCATAGATTTTTCTCTTGATCCCTTCAGTGTGGAGTTTTCATTTATGCAGCAAAACGGAGCGGTAAGGTCTGTGGACCGCGCACCAGGAACGCGGCAATACGCGGGACTTGTCCGCGCACTTGGGTAAACGGTGGGCAGTCAAATAACAGTGCGTCTAATGCAACTCTGCCTGACAGTCGGGCCAACGGTGCGCCCAGACAGTAGTGGATTCCATAGCCAAACCCAACGTGATCCGAGGGATTACGGGCCACCTCAAATCGGTCCGGGTCGGGAAATTTACGCTCGTCGCGATTCGCTGCGCCTAAGAGCGCTAAGACTGTTGCGCCCGCAGGAACCTTGCCTCCGGCTAATTCGATATCTTGGGTCGCCTGACGGTACACGACTTGGACGGGCGAATCATAGCGTAACACTTCCTCTACCAGGGCGGAGATGCTGGTGCGATCAGCTCGGACTTTCGCTAATTCCTCGGGATGGGCGAGCAAGGCCAGCACGGCATTGCCAATCAGGTTCGTCGTCGTTTCATTGCCAGCTGCGAGCAGCAACACCGTCAGTCCGAGAATCTCAATGGAGGTAAGCGTTTGCCGTTCTTCCTCGGCTTGGACGAAGGCGGTAATGAGGTCCTCACCTGGCTCGGTTCGGCGTTTCTGAATTATCTGTTCTAAATAGGAGCGAAGTTCGCCAATATTGCGCTGAATTTCTGTGCGGACCACCTCATCCGTGGGGTGATTGAGAGATTGCACGAGACTGTCTGACCAACGCTTGAAATCAGCCTGCCGCGCTAACTCGATGCCCAACATTTCCGCGATCACGATGATCGGTAGCGGCACCGACAACGTCGGCACCAGATCCACCTCGGCTTGGCTTCTCAATGTTTTTAACAAGCCCTGCGTGATCGCCTGAACGCGAGGTTCCATCGCTCGGATTAAGCGCGGCGTGAAGCCTTTATTGGCTAACTTGCGCATGCGGGTATGGTCTGGTGGGTCCATGGACAGGAGTCCTGGTGCCTCGGGAACGGCAACCAAATCTCCCGAGGCGGCCTCATTCCACAGCCCTGAGGAAAACAGGCGCGGGTTACGGAGAATAAAATCGACATCGCTATAACGACTCACGGCCCACGCTTGCATGGGTTCGATCCAGGCGACCGGCGCTTTATTGCGTAGTTCGGCATAGTACGGATACGGGTCGTTTTGCACTGCCGGCGAGAGGGGATTGTAGTTCATGGAAACGCTCTTCCTTTAGCGAGCAAAAGATTCTGTCAGTCTTCTTTGCCTGTTCTGAATAGGAGATTGAAAACCTTAGTGACGACGCAAGAATTCCACGATTTTTGCATTCACTTCTTCAGGGCGCTCAAGGTGTGGGAAATGGCCGGTTCCTGGCAAGAGGACCTTTTCGAGTCCAGCAGCAAAAAATTCGTCCATGCGTTCAAACGCTTCGAGTCGCCCTGGTCGGTCTCTGGTGCCATGAAGCGCTAACGTCGGGACAGGGGTCGGTGACGCAGCCACTTGTTTTTGTAGCTCTGCTAAGGCGGGATCGTGATTCGCTGGGTTCATGGTGTGGCGATAGTAGGTAATCGCCGCCGTCGCCACGCCCGGCTGACGGAAGGTTGCTTTGACGCTTTCCATGACTTCAGGTGGAATCTGGTACTCGGGCGACGCATCTCTCCACCATTTTTCGATGAACTCGTAATCGTTCGCCGCAACCGCTTGCTCAGCGAACGGCATCTGGAAGAAGAACGCGTGCCACCCGCCTTTGATCATGTCATAGCTGCTCGCCAGTGCACCAAGTAACGTTGCCGGGTGAGCAGCGGCAATCGTGACGATGGCCCGCACCCGCTCTGGAGCCAACACGGCAGCGCCATACGTCGCCAAGGCACCCCAATCATGCCCAACTACATACGCACTCTCCGCGCCCAGTGCAGCGATCAAGGCCACAGCGTCCTGGGCTAACAAGACGGCCTGATAGCGTTCGTCTTGTGGGCGGCCAGTCGGGGCATAGCCGCGCATGAACGGCGCGACAACGCGAAATCCGGCCTCAGCGAGCGTAGGACCCAAGTAGCGATAGGTAAAGGCATTATCTGGGAACCCATGTAAACAGAGCACCAACGGCCCGGTTCCCATTTCGAGATAGTGAAAATCAATGCCATTGGCTTGGATATGGTTCTGACGGAAGTTGATCATCGGCTCCTCCGCGCCTTATATGACGAGCACGCTGCGTATAACTTCGCCTTTCTCCAAGGCGATCATGGCATCATCTGCGCTTCATTGATGTAAATGCGTTCTTCGCTCAGCTTCCCGGCCGCATCAAAGCAATAGACGATACACATCGGCACTTCTACCGGCTGCCCTTCTTTGCTGGTAAAGTGCAGCACGTGTTCGGCAATCAAACTGTCGGCGCTGAAGTGGCGCTGCTTCACCTCGAAGCGGAAGTCCGGTAACGCATTGAGCCTGATCTCGTACGAGCGGCGAATCTTGCGGTGGCCAATAGTAGGAATGCCATTATACATCACGCTGGTGCGGTCGCCTTCGCCGAACGTGTCCATGATGGCATCCATATCCCGCGCATTTTCGGCGCGGACGTGCTCCTCTACAGTCGCTAGGCGTACCTGTTCTGCTGCGGTCATGAGCCAGCTTCCTTTCTGATCTCTGTGCTGGGGGGTGCGCTCAGGAGCGCGTGCGTCTCCAGGGTGAATTCGAAGAGCGTGCGCCAACATGCCGATGGCGTCCACGACCACGGATAGGGTGCTATCCGTGGTACTCGAAAATCCATCCCTAGTTTGTTCTGCTACTGTAGATTGTAGAACTGCATGGCGCTCTCAGCCAACACCGTGCGCCGCTGGGTCTCAGGCAGTTTTTCGGCAATCTGCGCCGGTGCGCCGGGGAAAAACCCGTCCGGATGCGGATAGTCGGTCGCCCAGAGAATTTTGTGCGGACCAACGTAATTTACCAAGTGGGTCAGGTTACCCTCCACCGGCTCGTAAGAAATCCAACACTGGCGCTTGAAATACTCGCTCGGCAACATGGTCAACGGAGAATCGTTGAACAGCGCTTTATCCTCAAAGTGGCGATCCATACGGTCGAGCCACGGTGCCATCCACCCGCCGCCCGACTCCATAAAGCCGACGCGCACTTTGGGAAAGCGTTCACAGACGCCACCCCAAATGATCGACAATGCGGCCAGCATCATCTCCATGGTGTGTGACACCATATGGCGTGCGCCAAAGCTCTCAAAGCGATCTACCCCGACGGCTGGCATCCCACCGGTTCCCTCATGAATGCCGATCGAGAAGTCGAGTTCCTGCGCTTCCGCCCAGAAGGCATCATAATCCGTATGGCCTAACATCCGGCCATTATACGGATTGGGCCGCAGGAAACCTGCGCGCATATCTAGTTCTTTGCGGGCGTAGCGCATCTCTTCTATCGCCAGCTCAATCGATTGCATTGGCAACATGGCCACGCCAAACAGTCGATCCGGGTATGGGCTGCAATACTCGGCCAACCAACGGTTGTAGGCGCGACTGGCGGCGGCAGCGAGTTGTGGGTCGTCGATTGCTCCGGCAAAAAGGCCCAGGCTAGGGTAAAGGAAGGCCGCATCAATGCCGTCCAGGTCCATATCGGGAATCCGAGCATGCGGGTCAAAACCGCCCTTGCGTCCTTCGGTGTATTCCATTTCCAGCGGGATATCCGTGGCATGGTGCCACTTACCGTCGATTTGCTTGCGCACGCCAATCGCCCCAATCAACCCCAGCCCCCTGGGTGGGCCAATCAGTTTACCATCCACCAGAAAGCGCTCTTTGCCTTTATCATCGGTAATGAGCGCCGGTGCGCGGTCGCGGAATTGTGGGTCGATATACTCCCGCCAAAAGTTGCGCGGTTCCAACACGTGGCCGTCGGAATCAATAACATTATACGTGCGTCCCATGACTTCCCTCCTTTTAAGGGTGTTTGTGTTACAGCTCCATAGAATCAGAGAACAGCGCTAATGCTCGTTCAGATAGCAGTGTCCGCCACCAAGATAAAGAAGGCCAGCCCATCGCCGTTCGCCCATACCCCAGCGAAGTATCTGGACGAGAGCGGTGAGGCGGCGGCTATCACTTTGACACTAACCAGGCCGGCCTTCATCCAGCATCCTGCTCTTGATATCTCCGGATCGCACCGGCAAAGGCTTCGAGCGCGGCCCGCAACATGGGCGCAAGTTCTAGATGAGTGGCAATGTCCACCTCATTCAGGAGTTTCTCGCGAAGCGTGACAGTAACCGACGCCTCCGGAACAATGCGCCCGGACATGATCGTGAGAATTTCCGTCAAAGACGCAACCGCATAAGTTGAACGCGGCGAGGCGTTGAAAAGCGCCACAGGCTTATTGCTGAAATCGGAACCTCCCACTAACCAATCAAGCGCGTTTTTAAGGACACCCGGCACGCCGTGAGCATACTCGGGAGTGGAGAAGATAATCCCGTCGGCGGCCCCGACTTGTGCGCTAAAGTCTTTCACAACCGCTGGCGCTACGTCTTCAAGATCCGGATTAAAATGGGGAAGTTCACCCAACCCTTCGTACACATGAATCTTGACCCCATCAGGCGCCAATAGGGCGGCAGCACGCAAGAGTGACGTGTTGGAGGAAACAGCGCGTAAGCTCCCAGAGATCGCCAGAAGTCGAACGTTTAGCCTTTGGTTTTGCATGTTTCGTGCGGCCCTGCCCTACCAGTAGTTGCGCATAATTGCAGTCGCCCACTCCGGCTGCCGGACGCCTTCTCGCGGAAGGAACTCCTGCATCGTCGGCTTAATATCTAACACCGGGGTGCCGTCGATTGCATCAAGTCCTTCGACATAGAGACGGTTTCCCTCTCGTCTCAGAATCTTGACCGTTGCAAGCCCTAAGCGATTCGGGCGATTCTTGCCACGCTGCGCTAAAATACCGACTTTGGGCCAGTTGGGATTATTACGAGGATGCCGCGCCCCAGTGACAATCTTCTGCTCTTCGACTTGATGAAAATAAAAGATGATCTCGGCATGAGAAAACTCTTCGATGCCAGCTAATCCTTCCGCACCGATCGGTTCCTCTATAGCAATCTCCGAAACGATCCCTCCCCAGTTGTCATCTTCGACCGCCTGACGTGAATTTCTTACGATGCCGATGGGCTGCAGCCTGATCATAGTTCTTTCCTCGCGTTCAGTTCAGCTTTTGAGTGAAAATTTTTCATCGCAGCGTTGGGTAGCAGTTCATCGGGCACCTAGTGCGCACGGTGCGAAGCTGAGGTGTTGCCATCGCCTGTCCCCTTGTTCGTTGAGTTGCCTACTTTATCGCTCGGATTCTACCCTCAATCTGCGCAAAATACTCTATCGTTGCGGCTTGGGAATAGCCGACAACGCAGATTCGCAAATTGTCGGTTTTCATCTCTTCACACCTTCTCGTCCTCCCGCCGCAAAAGAAAAGGGCTGCGATTTTCACCGCAGCCCTTGGAAGAACAAAAAGACCGCAGGTGATGCTTCGCCTACGGCCTCTGAATGCTGTCTATTTGGATAGTATCTCATTTAGACAGCACACAGCAAAGCGTTCATACGCGCGGGGCAATGAATACGAATAGCTTTACTTACTGCGAGTCTGAGGGAAACACGAAATTTCATTGAGGAAGTTCGTATGCTTGTTCTCCAGGTGAGTGCAAGAACGAAATAGAAGTCTTTCTCGCTGGGTAGCTCTCACACCGCTTTTATTTTTTTTCGAGTACCGCCCGCAGTGACGTGAACCATTGCGGCATCGCTTCTTTAAGCTGATTGACGCAGTTCTCTCGCTCTGCTTCTGGGCATTCGAGGGAGATCGTCCATTCCATGAACGCTCGATTACCATCGACGATCGGCGTCACCCGACCCGTCCCTTGGTAATAGGTGATCGCTCCAAGCGGTTCGCAAGACTCATAAGTGTAGAAGCGATCAACATCGGAGTGCGCCATCAATCGCTGGCGAATGTGCGCCCCAAATTCAACAAAGTCTCGAATGGCACCGACTGAGTCACCGGACTTGCCCCCTTCGATGCGACTCTCTGTTACAGTCTCCACCCACACTGGGTAACTGTTGAAGTCACGGATCACACCCCACACTTGATCGGCAGTGTGATTGAACACCGTGCTGTATATCACTTTTGTCATGTCTCATCTTCCCTTTCTATTTTGGCCTCGGAGGTATTCCACACTCAGGTGCGATTTATGGACACTCCACCATCAGCGAATAACGCACCGCCCGTGGTGAAGCTTGAGAGGTCAGAAGCGAGATACAAGGCTGACTTCGCAATCTCTTCAGGCCGCGCGATACGTTTCAGGGCGTGCAACCCTTGGACAAACGCTAGTGTCTCTGGCGTGTTGGCAAAACTTTGGCCCATCGGCGTGTCCGTACCACCTGGCAACAAGGCATTGACGCGAATGTTTTGCGGGCCGTACGCAACGGCGAGCACCTTCGTGAGACCGATCACTCCGGCCTTACTCGCTGCATACGCGGTCATCGGTGGAAAAGCTGCGGTAGATCCCACGAACGATGAAGTGAAAATCAACGAACCCCCGCCACGTTTCAACATTGCGGGAATCTGGTATTTCGCGCCAAGAAACGCGCTGGTGAGATTGGTCGCCAGCGTGTCGTCCCATGAAGCCAAAGGCAGCTCCGACACTGAGACACTCAAGTCGCCAAGTGTACTGGCATTGTTGAACGCAATATCGAGTCCACCGAACTTATTTGTGGCTAGATCAACTAACGCTTTGGCATAGGCTTCATCCTTCACGTCTCCTGCCAGCGCCGCGGCGCTGCCGCCACCTTCAACAATCTCACGAACGAGAGCATTCAGCTCTGCGTGGCGGCGCGCACTGACCACAACCTTCGCGCCTTCGCGTGCAAAGAGTTTGGCAGTGGCATAGCCAATGCCAGCGCTCGCGCCAGTCACAATTGCGACTTTCCCTACAAGTAGTGTCATACTCTGATTCCTCCATAAAAGTTGGTTCTCAGAGTAAGACCCCGCAGGGAGCGAAATGTGAAAAAGAAATATCAGCGACTAATAATGCCCCCATCCACAGCAATATTTTGCCGAGTGATCCAGCGTGCGCCCGGGCTCACAAGAAACGCAATTGCTTCAGCAATATCGTCGGGTTGTCCCAACCGCGCCAACGGCGTCAACGCAACCAATTCTCGGAGCGCGTCCGGTCCCATGTTCGCACGCAACATTTGCGTCTCAGTAAAACCAGGCGACACCACGTTGATAGTGATCCCACGTGGGGCTACTTCTCTCGCCAGAACGCGACAAAACTGTTCAACCGCCGCCTTGCTGCTGAAATAGCAACTGCCACCTGGGACATTCAGTTCAGTACCGATAGTGGAAATGCAGACAATCTTGCCGTCATCAGCCATATGTCGCAGCGCCTCTTGCAAGCAAAAGAACGTCCCTTTGGCATTGAGTGCATAAGTCTGGTCAAAATCTTCTTCGGTAATGTCGGCGAGCGGCTTGAACACCGCATAGCCAGCGTTGGCAATCAGCATATCGAGCCGGCCCAAACGCTCTACAGTTTCGCGAAACAGCCGCCGAATATCGTCAAGCCGTCCAACGTCAGCCTGAAGAGCCAGGGCTTTGCCACCGTGCAGCGTAATTGCATCAACTACGACCTGCGCTTCACCATCACTCTTGGCGTAATTGACAATCACCGACGCACTATCTCGCGCTAACCGCTCAGCGATTGCTCGCCCGATTCCCCTAGAGGCACCAGTTACCACGGCGACCTTCCCTGTGAGTGTCTTCATGCTTCTCCTCTTGAGTCACATCTTAGTTGTTGAGACACCACTCGTGGATATTTATGAAAAATGTAGGGAATTATTTTTGCAGAGACTGAAAGAGACGGCGGTCTCTAAAATTTTCCCCAGTAGAGAGAGGTTTCTCTTTGCGATACAGTACGCGGCGGAAGAAAAACTTGGTAGGGAGGAGACGATGCGAAAACGACGAGTGAGTACGATTCTGGCAATAAGCATGACGACTGCGGTCGCCCTTGCAGCAATGGACCTAGCGCGTGCGCAGCAAAGCCTGACCACCCAGATTGCCGTGCCGGAGTCCGCAGCGCTTACACAAGAGAAGATTCCCCAACCCATCAGAGCCGCAATCAGCGCGGCGGATCGCTCGACTGCCGATAAAAACCTTGACGCCGGACGCCAACCCGAACAGATGCTCGCCTTTTTCGGCATTCAGCCAGGTATGAAAGTTGCCGATCTCTGGGCAGGCACTGGCTACAGCACTGAGCTGCTTTCCCGAACCGTGGGCGCGAATGGCCTAGTGTATTCGCAGAATCCACCCTTCCCACCTGAGTTCCAAATGGTTGCCGATGCGTGGACAGAGAGATTGAAGAACCCGACACTAAAAAACGCCACCGCCGTCAGCAAGCCCTTTGACGCTGCAGACTTCCTGCCCGCTCCGTCAGGCTCACTCGATGCCGTGCTCATCAACATGAATTACCACGACCTGGTGATCCGTAATATCGACCGCGCGAAAGTGAATGCTGCGGTTGCCCAAGCACTCAAATCTGGCGGAGTGTACGCAATCGTCGACCACAGCGCCAAAGATGGCAGCGGCGTCGCCGACCTCCAACTCCATCGTATCGACGAGCAATTTCTCATTAGTGAAGTGCAGAAGGCCGGCTTCACGCTAGCGGCGCGGTCGAGCGCACTGCGCCACGCAGGAGATGATCGGACATGGTCAACGTCACCACGTGTGGCCGGAGAGCGGCGCGGCACCAGCGACCGCTTTATGCTGTTATTCAAGAAGCCGTAGGTGATCGCAGCGAGGGAAGAACCGTCAAGAACTATGGGACGCAGTCCTTCCTGAGGCGTTCAGCCAACAAATCGTAACGGCAGAGTCTTGGGTCCACGGACAGCGAGCCCATCCCCGCGTGTCATCGCCTCTGTTGTCCTAGCAAATGGCGGCTGCTCGAACAATAAGGCGTCCAGAGCGACTTTGGCTTCGATACGCGCCAACTGCGCTCCTAGGCAATAATGAATCCCATACCCAAAGGACAAATGGTCCGGCGGATTGCGGAACACATCGAAGCGATCAGGATTTTCGTACTTCCGCTCATCGCGATTGGCTGACCCATTCAGATAAAAGACGCCTGCGCCAGCAGGAATGGTGGTCCCAGCCAACTCAATCTCTCGCACGGCAACACGAAACACGCCCTGCACGGCGCTGTCATAGCGCAGGACTTCTTCAACCAGCTGCGGAACCAGTCTGCGATCGGCTCGCACCTTGGCGAATTCGGCGGGATGAGCGAGCAGGGCCAGTATAGTATTGCCGAGCAGATTGGTCGTGGTTTCGTTGCCAGCAATGAGAATCAGAATCGTTAAGGCAATGACTTCCAGTGCGGAGAGGGTTTGGTGGTCCTCTTCCGCTTGCACTAAGCGCGAAATCAGGTCCTCCCGTGGCTCTTTGCGGCGTTGGGCAATGATGTGTTCCAAGTAGGCGCACCTGGCGCGGGTTTCGCGCCGAATCTCATGGCGTTCGTCTTCGTCCGTAGGGCGCACAGAGGAACGGATGGTGGCATCCGACCAGCGCTTAAAATCGGCACGGTATTCTGGATCGACGCCGAGCAGTTCAGAAATCACGATCACCGGCAACGGCATTGAGAAGTCGCGGACAAGGTCGAACTCCACCCGCCCACGCAAGTCTGAGAGGATCTGGTTACAGATCTCGCGGATACGCGCCTCGAGCGCCATGATGAGGCGTGGCGTAAATGCTTTATTCACCAACTTCCGAAGCTTAGTGTGATCCGGTGGGTCGAGGTCAATCATCCAAGGGACTTCCGGCACCGGATTGAGATCGCCCAGAAAGCCGTTCATGAGACCGGTAGAAGAAAAAATCTGCGGATGGCGAATGACATAATCGACATCGGCATAACGACTCACGGCCCAGCACTGGATCGACTCCACCCAAGAGACGGGCGCATGTTCGCGCAACTAGGCGTAATACGGATACGGATTCCCCCGCACTTCTGGGAGTAAGGGATTATACTTCACAGTGTTCGACGCCTGCGAGGATGCGGAATTTGATCCGGCGGACATCGACGTCGTCCAACCCTATGGGAATTTCAGCGCCCAGGGGGTCGCGTCGCTGATCGACCATGGCTTTTGCACCTACGAGAATGTGACGGAGGTCCTCCGCTTCGAGAACCTCATCGCACCATCCGGTGGTCTACCGGTCAACACTGCCGGCGGCAATTTCGCGCAAGGCTTTGTCCATGGCATTGGTCTGGCCATCGAGGCTATCCGTCAGTTACGCGGCGAGTCCGTGAACCCTATGCCAGGCGCTAAGACCTGCTTGATTGCCGGTGGACCAGCGGCACCGACGATCAGTTCAGCGGTGTTTGGAAGGGATGTTTAACAGAATCGGGTGGCTTTCGTTTTCGCTCAGATGCCCTATAACCTCTTGCCTACAGCTTTCGCTATGATCCAAACAACACTCGGCAGGAGGTACAATGAAATTCGGCATCCACAATTCCTCATAGCTCTTCGGCCCTGACCCTTATGAACTCTTTGCTGCGACCAAGCGTCGGGCGCTGTGGGCCGAGGACCACGGCTTTGCCTGGTTTTCGGTGATGGACCATGTCATTCAGATTCCAGGCGTCGGCGTAGCGGACGAGCCGTTTCTGGAAGGGTGGACCGCACTGTCCGCGCTCGCAGCAGTGACCAGTCGGATACGCCTAGCGACGTTGGTCTCGTCGGTGGCGTATCGCAATCCCGCCCACCTTGCAAAAATTGCCGCTGGTGTGGATCTCATCAGCCCGCGGGCGACTGACGCTAGGGATTGGCGCGGGCTGGCATGAGACGGAATACCAGCAATACGGGTGGGAGTTCCCACCACGGCCTTCCGTGCGCGTTCGTCAGATGGAAGAAGCCATCCGGGTGATTCGGACGATGTGGCAGGAGTCGCGCGCAACCTTTCACGGCCAATACTTTCATATCCAGGACGCCATCCTCGAACCGAAGCCAGTGCAAAAGCCTCGGCCTCCAATCCTCATTGGCGGTAGTGGGGAGAAACTGACCTTACGGGCGGTTGCTCGCTTAGGAGATGGCTGCAACATCACCGGTGATCTCGACACCCTGCAACGCAAGTTTGCGGTGTTGCGGAGTCACTGTAACGCCGAAGGGCGGAACTACGACGAGATCGAACGAACGACAGTCACCAATATCCTGTTGGCTCGTGATGAGGCGGCGCTGAAAGCAAAGTGTGAATGCTTGCATGCGCCCACCCAGTTTCCAGGTATCGCCTGTACGGTGTCTCAGGCTGTAGAAGTCCTCGGACGCTACCAGGAGATTGGCATACAGCTCTTCATTGCCAACGTCTACCAGAATGATGCGGAAACCGATGCGTTACTTGCGACCGAGGTCATGCCGCATTTTGCCTGAGGGCTTGGAGGTCGCGCTACGGTCTCTCTTTTTTCTGCTCAGTCTGAGAATGTCGCGATGACTGGATTGTGGTCGCTCAGGCGATCCCATTCCGCGCCTGACAAGACGGTGCAGGATTGCAGTCGCTTCTGCCAACGCCGTGGCGCAAAAATGCCATCGCAGTGATACGGAATCGTGCGATTGCCCGTCCAGCGCAGCGTTTGGGCTGGTGGTCGCCCTGGGTTCGCCTCCTGCCAGCAGTTCATCAGTCCAAATTCTTCAGTGAGTCGCGTGTGGATCGCCGCATTGCGCTTGTTCATCGGCTTGTCCGCCTCGGGCGAGTGACTGATCGAAACATTGAAGTCGCCTCCGATGATGAGGTCTTTCCCGACCGCAAGTCGAGTGATCTCGTCGAGCAGCGCATGCACTTGCTTCGTGTACCCTCCCTGACCGTAAGGCACGTGGACGCTGAAGACCGCGAGGGGACGGGCACCCTTGCGTCTCCACGCGGGCCTCGTGATTTCTGCTCCAACGACCCAGCCGTTGAATTTTGGAATCTGGAGTTGTTTCACAGCGCCAGTTGTCGAGAAAACAGCGCTGCCCCAGCGGTTCGGTGTGGCCATGTCCCACACCGACTGACCTTGAAGGTCGGAATGCAGGAGGGGTGGGAGGAAATGCTCTTGCGGACCTGATTCTTGCGCGAATAACAGATCAACTGCATGCTCGGCGATCATCTTGAGCCAATGGACTCGTTTTGTTCCGCCCTTCAACATGTTGTAGGTAGCGACCCGCATGGGTTTCCTCTTCAAGGAAGCCAACACCAGTTCAGACGACGTTGCAACGTTGAGAGACATCTTTAGCAACGTTAGGGATTGTCCTGAACCGCAGGTGAGAGCGGATTTACTCCGTGAAACTTGGGTTCCTTTATGGGAGGGGCGCACAACCGCACGCCCCTGTGAGTTACTTCACGATGAGACCGGAGAAATCGCCTTGTTCACGCCATTTGGCAAGCATGTCGTAAAAGGCCAGCGCACCATGGGGGTACACAACCTGGATGAACCCCTGCCCTTCGTTGGTCCCTTCGCCGTTGTAGTAGCCCGGCGTGCAGACACTTTGGTACTTGGTCATCATGTTCGGTCCGGTCACGATCCGCACCCACTCCGCCTCAGCCTCGGGAGTCGGTTCAATTGATTTCGCACTGCGGTGATTGACCTGAGTAATGAGCGCAGCGACGTGCTTGGCTTGATTGTCGAGCATGTAGGTGAAGTTCGCCGTGAGGCCGGTCTGCGTGAGCCCCATGTGAAAACAGTTGGGGAACCCGTGGCTCAGGAAACCGTGGTAGGTGCGCATTCCTTTTGCCCAGGCGTCGGAGAGAGACACACCGTTACGGCCGTACATGCCGAACTCGGCCCGGCGCGTGTACGCTGTCCCCACCTCGAACCCCGTCGCGAAGATCAAGCAGTCCACCTCGTACTCAACCCCATCCACGACGACCCCATGCTCGGTCACACGATCAACTCCCTTACCACCGGTGTCCACGAGCTTGACGTTGGGACGGTTAAAGGTGGGGAGATAATCGTCGTTGAAAGTGGGACGCTTGCACCATTGTCCGAACCACGGCTTGAGCGCTTCCGCTGTTGCCGAATCGCTGACGGTGGTGGTCACACGATTGCGAACGTCGTTCATTTTCTGAAAGTCGGCGATCTCGGCCAAGAGCGCCTTTTCTTCAGCGGAGACATCTCCACTTTTGCTATTGAGCAGATCGCCAAGTTTCTTGAGCGGGCTGGTCCACTTGTCGCCGACCTCATCTCCCTCGACGCGCACCCCATCCAAGAGGGCGGTGAAGTTGCGGTTGCGATAGTTCTGCCAGCCGGGCTTGAGCGTCTTCGCCCATTCCGGGTTGGTGGGCGTGTTGTTACGCTCGTCCACCGAGGAGGGAGTACGCTGGAAGACATAGAGTTGCTTGGCATGTTCACCAAGATGGGGGATACACTGGATCGCCGTGGCTCCCGTGCCAATAATGCCGACGCGTTTGTCATGGAGTTTATGCAATCCACCAGTGGTGTCGCCACCTGTGTAATGGTAGTCCCAGCGGCTGGTATGGAAGGTGTGCCCTTGGAAATTTTCGATCCCAGGAATGCCCGGCAACTTGGGCTTGTTCAGCGGCCCGCTCGACATAATCACAAAGCGCGTCTTGAACTCATCGCCGCGATCGGTGGTGACAGTCCAACGTCCGGCTTCTTCATCCCAGCGGGCCTCTTTGACTTTCGTCTGGAAGCAGGCGCGTTCATAGAGGTTGAAGTGTTTGCCGATGCGTTGCGCGTGGGCAAAGATCTCCGGTGCAAAGGAGTAACGCTCCTTGGGGATGTAATTAAGCTCTTCAAGCAAGGGCAGATACAGGTACCCTTCGACATCGCACTGCGCACCAGGAGAGCGGTTCCAGTACCAAGTGCCGCCAAAATCCCCGGCTTTCTCGACGATACGAAAGCTGGTGATCCCGACCTCTTGCAGTCGAGCGGCCGCCAGCATGCCGCCGAAGCCTCCACCAACAATGAGGACATCAAGCTCTTCGTGCAACCCGGCGCGGGTAAAACCTGGCTCGACGTAGGGGTCCTCATTGTAGTGCGCGAACTGGCCGGTGATTTCCTGATATTGGCTATTGGCGTCTACCCGCAGGCGCTTGGCGCGTTCGGCGGCGTACTTTTCGCGCAAGGCTCCGGGATCAAAGCCCAGCTCTTCGGCTGTGGGTAGGCGACTGGGTTGGGATTGGGATATGGTTTGACTCATTGTGTTATTCTCCTTTTTTCTTATTGCAATCGAAATCCTTCATAGCCCTTCGCCGCCGTCTCAAGGCATCGTTTCCGATAGGCCGGGACGGTGTTGGCATAGAGCAGGAAGACGCGCTTCTTGCCCGGGATATTGGCTCCGACAAACCAAGAATTCCCGGCAGCGAAGAGCGAGCCCTCCGCGAGCTGCGCAGCGTGATCTACCCAGGCCTCCTCCGCCTGTGGGGTCGCCACGATGTGGGAATACCCTTTCTCGCGTATGTGCTGGATGCAATCGGTAATCCATTCGACAATCATCTCAGCGCAGACCGGGTAGTTGCCAAATGCCGTGCTGACGGCGAGGAAGAGGTTCGGGAAGTTCGCGATCGTCATCTGCAAATAGGTGCGCGGTCCATCTACCCATTTGTCTTTGAGCGTCTGTCCCCCCTCCCCGCGAATATCCATTTGGGTCAGCGCCCCGGTGAATGCATCAAACCCAGTGGCGTAGATGATGATGTCAAACTCGTATTCTTTGTCGGTCGTCTTGACTCCCTTTGGCGTGATAGCCTCGATAGGAGTCTCTTTGAGATCGACCAGCGAGACATTGTCTCGGTTATAAGCTTCGTAGTATTCGGTCTCCAAAGGGATACGCTTGGAGCCGAAGGGGTGATCTTTGGGTGCCAGCTTTTCCGCCACCACGGGGTCTTTGACGCGCGCGCGGATCTTATTACGGACAAACTCCGCAAAGTCCTCGTTGGCCTCACGACTCGTCATGATATCGCGGAAATTGGCCAACCATTTCGAGAAGCCCGGCTGCGCCCATAGCTTTTCGTATTGCGCCAGCCGCTCTTCTTTTGCAACCGCCATGGCCTTGCGCGAGTCGAAGTCGTGCGTAAACCCGGTTGCGGTTTCGCGGCACTTCTTATGAATCTCCTCATACGTGGCCTTCCACTGGGCTTGAGTCTCCGGAGTGACCAGCCCATTGCGCAACGGCGCACAGTAGTTGGCGGTGCGCTGGAAGACCGTGAGATGGGCACACTCTTTGGCGACAATGGGGATCAACTGTACAGCCGTAGCGCCGGTGCCGATGCAAGCGACACGTTTGCCAGTGAAATCCACTTTC